>JAEEGK010026916.1_pt1 | contig 11660 bp, 7 predicted proteins | sample 8958771 | NCBI WGS metagenome assembly JAEEGK01 (sample SAMN16246547, study PRJNA631951) | gut metagenome | biome: gut microbiome; feature: rumen; material: SC-attached | host: Bos | place: Iran: Karaj | collected 2018-10 | reverse complement strand
AGGATTATCCTTACCATGCCTGAGACCATGAGTGTTGAGAGAAGAAATATCTTAAAGGCATATGGTGCTGAGATCGTCCTTACTGAGGGAGCAAAGGGTATGAAGGGTGCTATTGCAAAGGCTGAAGAGCTTGCAAAGGAAATCCCTAACAGCTTTATCCCCGGACAGTTTGTAAATCCTGCTAACCCTGCCGTACATAAGGCAACCACAGGTCCCGAGATCTGGAATGATACCGACGGAAAGGTTGATATCTTTATCGCAGGTGTAGGTACAGGCGGAACCCTTACCGGTACAGGAGAATATTTAAAATCACAGAATCCTAATGTAAAGATAGTTGCGTTAGAGCCTTCGGACTCACCCGTCCTTTCAGAAGGCAAGGCAGGCCCTCACAAGATTCAGGGTATTGGTGCCGGCTTTGTTCCAGACGTCCTTAACACAAAAATTTATGACGAGATTTTCAAGGCTGAAGGCGCTGACGCATTTGCAGCAGCTAAGTTACTTGCAAAGAAGGAGGGTATCTCCGTAGGTATTTCTTCAGGTGCTGCTCTTCACGGAGCATTAGAGCTCGCTAAGCGTCCGGAAAACAAGGGCAAGGTGATAGTTGCGCTTCTTCCCGACAGCGGCGACAGATACTATTCAACAGCATTATTCACAGACTGATTCGAGAGACTCTTTGGATATATGATTGGCAAATTGGAGCAGGAAACTGCTCCTTTTTGTGTTGTATAAAAATTGACTTTATTAAGAGCATTTGTTATAATATAATGTTAATACATATGAAGAACGCAAGCTTGTTTTATAAATTGATTTTTTGAAAAATAATATCAGATAAACTCTGTAGGAGCGGGAGGCTATATTAGGGATGAAAAATTGGAAAACCTGGAAAATTGTTCTGTTTATAGCACTATGTCTTTGCATGAACATAGGAGGAAAGCTGCTGTCTTCATGGCTGGAACTGCCCATGTGGATGGATTCCTTTGGTACGGTTCTGTGTGCTTATGTTGCAGGGCCTGTATGCGGCGCAATGGTCGGACTTACAGGAAATCTCGCATATTGTATTGTGAATTCCCTTGCTGCCGCCTACTCCGTAACCAGTATTGCACTGGGTGTGATCATAGGTATTGCGGCACGCAAGAGATGGTTTGAACGGTTTTACGGCTTTATGAAAGCCGTTTCCCTGACTATGCTTACCGCATTGGTAGTATCAGTGCCCGTGAATATGATTTTTTCACAGGGTTATACCGGAAATAAATGGGGTGACGGAGTCATAGATTTTCTTCTTAATAAGGAATGGCCCCGCTTCCTGTGCATAATTTTAGGCCAGCTGGCTATAGAATTTGTTGACAAGATGCTTACAATAATTGCCGTATGCCTGATCATCTGGGTTAACAAAATGCGGCATAACAGGAATAACGATAAGGCTTTAAATAAAAATGCCATAGCAAGTGCGGTTTTTGCACTTTGCCTGTTCTGTGGATTGGCTACTCCTCAAAATGTTAAAGCGGATAGTTCCACGGATATAGTTGATTATAACGATTATGTAAAAACTGTTTTTAGCAGTAACAACGGCTTACCCTGCGGCGAAGCCAACGATATCGCACAGACAAATGATGGTGTACTCTGGATTGGTACATATGCGGGATTATACCGTTACAACGGGCGTGAATTCCGCTGGATCGATAATTATGAATCGGTAAAAAATGTAAACTGCCTTTATGTGGATGAGGAAGGTCGTCTGTGGATCGGTACCAATGATAACGGCCTTTCCATCGTAATACGTGAAAAAGTAGTAAATGTTATCGATATGTCATCCGGACTTCCTTCGAATTCAGTGCGATGCATTACCCGTGCGTCTGACGGATACTATTATGTCGGGACAACCGGCAGCCTGCAGATCCTTATGATGAATAACGGACTTAAAGCGGCAGGTACTCTTGAAGAGGTCAATTATGCTGACAGTATTACTGCGGATGAGCGTGGCCACGTGGCAGCTATTGCTTCTGACGGACGTTTGTTCCTGCTGAAAAACGGTGAGATCAAGGCTTCACTTCAGCTTGATAACGGACAGGATCTTTTTAACTGCTGTGCATTTGCTCCAGACGGGACACTGATGGTAGGTACTTCTACCAATCATATTTATCAGTATGATGTAACAAATGATGAATTCAGGCAGATTGGTGTCAGGACCTGTGAAGATGTAACAAGCATAAACAATATTAACTTTATAGACGACGGAACTCTTTTCCTTTCTACCGACAGCGGAGTATCTTATATAGATTCAACCGGCTATCATCGTTTAAATACAAACGATTTCAATAATTCCATAGACAATATGCTTTATGACTATCAGGGGAATCTGTGGTTTACATCCTCAAGACTTGGCCTGCTCCGCCTGGCTAAATCACCTTTTAAGGATATTTACGGTGCCATAGGCATGGACCGAAGAGTAGTCAATGCTATAGTCTTCTGGCAGGGAAATTACTATATCGGTACCGATAAAGGACTGGATGTAGTGGATAAAGCCTGTCATTCTCAGGTAGAGAATGCTTTGACAGAGGAGCTGACAGGAAAGCGTATCCGCTGTATGTATGTGGACAATAATGATCATCTGTGGGTTTGTACCTACGGAAGCGGGCTTAGGGAGTATTCGCCCAATGGAGAGAGCTGGTCATATAATGCCGAAGACGGAAGCTTTGGAAACCGGGCACGAGTAGTCACAGGCCTTTCTGACGGGACGATCTTAGCTGCCGGTGACACAGGGATAAGCTATATCAGGGATCATAAAGTAGAAAGAACTATCCGTAATGAGGACGGTCTGATCAATTCCATGATACTGACAATTACCGAACGGAGTGACGGCACGATCCTCGCCGGAACCGACGGAGACGGTATTGCAGTTCTTAAGGACGGAAAGGTAGATAGGATGATCACCCGTGATGACGGCTTAAGCAGCGGTGTTATCCTGCGTACTATAAAGGATCCGAAATCAGAGGGCGTTTTCATAGTTACAAGTAACAGTCTCTGCTATCTTGAACCGACAGGAACTGTCCGTATACTGGATAAATTCCCTTATTTCAACAATTATGATATCTGGGTTAAGGATGAAGACACTTTCTTCGTAATGTCCAGTGCCGGAATCTATGTAGTAGAACGTGATGAGCTGGTTGAAGGCGGAGAGCTCGCATGGGAGCTTTTGGATGCAAGAAGAGGTTTAGGTACTTCACTGACTGCAAATTCATGGAACTATTATAACGGAAACAATGAATTGTTCCTTCCCTGCGATACAGGTGTTTATCAGATTGATGTTGAAAAGTACAACAGTGATGTAAGATCCTATCGTATGCAGCTGGCATCTGTAAAATTAGACGGTGTCTTACAGCCGATTGACAGGACCGGAGCTATTACAATAGGCCAGGGTGTCAGCCGTATCGAGCTTGATCCGGAGATTTTAAACTATACGATCCAGGAGCCGAATGTAGGCTACTTTCTTGAAGGATTTGACACACAATGGACTATAGTTCCTCAGAATAGCCTGAACAATATCATTTATGGCAATGTCCCGTCAGGAACTTATACATTCCATCTGGCTATTATAGACAGTGCCGGTGAAAAGGTTCTTGAGGAACGTAAGTTTGAAGTGGTTAAGGAAGGAAAATTTTATGAGCAGCCGGGCTTTTATATGTATATGCTCATAATTCTTTCATTGTTTCTGATATGGTTTACATGGCTTGTAGTACAAAGACAGCTTAATAAACAGCAGATAAAGATCAATATGGCCAATCAGACTGTTATGGCTATAGCGAACGCAGTCGATGCCAAGGATGTGCGTACTCATCAGCATTCCACCCGTGTTGCTGAGTATTCCGCACTTTTAGCAAAGGAAATGAACTGTTTTAAGTGGTGGAGACGTAACAAGGAGATTGAAAACTTAAGAAAAGCTGCTCAGATGCACGATATCGGAAAGATAGGTGTTCCTGACAGCGTACTGAACAAGGTCGGAAGGCTGACAGATGAAGAGTACGTTAAAATGAAATCCCATGTTTTAGGAGGTGCGGAGATATTAAAGGACTTCACTCTGGTTGATCATGTTGTGGATGGAACCAGGTACCATCATGAGCGTTTTGATGGCCGCGGTTATCCGGACGGACTTAAGGGTGAGGAGATCCCGCTTTACGGACGTATCATCGGTGTAGCCGATGCCTTCGATGCCATGACTTCAAACCGTGTCTATCGTAACTGTATGGATACGGATTATGTTGTTAAAGAAATACAAAACGGACGAGGCACTCAGTTTGATCCGGATGTTGTAGATGCGTTCATGCGTCTCATAGAAAAGAAAGTGATCGATCTGGATGAACTATATGCACAGAAACAGGCAGAAATCCAGCAGGCCGATCAGGATGCACAGGCCGAGCTTAAGCGTCGTGTTGAAGAGGACAAGAAGATCCAGGAAGCTCAGATGAAGAGTGAAGAGAAAAAAGAGGATGATAAGAAAGGAGCAAAGGCATGAAACGAGTATATATTATAACGGCGTTGACCTGTGTAGTCATGCTGGCTGCTTTCTTTGGATTGTTGCGGCTTTTAAACCTTTCCGGTGGGAAGGAAAACCTGAAGGTTGGTTTTATCTATGACAATGATGAAAGCACGCCTTATACCTACAATTTTTCTCTTGCGAAGGATGCTTTGGAGAAAAAATACGGTGAGAGCATTGAAATACTGACATGCAGTAACGTACTTGATGATGAGATGGAAGAACCGTTGAGAGATCTGGCTTCCAAAGGCTGTGACATTATTTTCTTTAACGGTTACAGCGAAATGGTTATGAAGCTGGCTCCGGAGTATCCTGATATCGAATTTTGCCAGACATCATATATGGATATGTATGGGAAGACAGTACCTGAGAATTATCACTCCTTTAAGGGTGAAGCTTATCAGGGCAGGTACGTAAGCGGTATCGCTGCAGGCATGAAGATCAAGCAGATGATTTCCGATGGAGTAATTTCGGAAAATCAGGCTTTGGTAGGCTTTGTAGCTGCATTTCCCACTTCAGAGGTTATTTCAGGATATACTGCATTTTTACTGGGGATAAGATCGGTGGTTCCGCAGACTGAAATGCGTGTCTGCTATACATATACATGGAGCAGTTATGCCCAGGAGAAGAGTGTGGCTCAAAGACTTATCAATGACGGATGCGTGATAATTTCACAGCATACAGATACCATAGGTCCTGCTATAGCCTGTGAGGAGGCTTCACAGAAAAAAGAGGTATGCTTTATTGGATTTAATCAGAGCATGTCGGAGGTAGCTCCCGCAGTTTCTCTCGTTACCTCAAGGGTGTGCTGGGAACCGTATGTACTTGGTGCTGTTGAGGCAGTAAAAAAGGATAAAAAGATAGAGTCCGTTGTTAAAGGCAATATTCACGGAACCGATATTTCCGCAGGTTTTGATAAAGGCTGGATAGAGATGGTCGATCTTAACCTACAGGTTGCAGCTCCCGGAACAGAGGAGGCTATGAACAGTGCGATCGCCCAATTCAAAAAGGGAAAAACGGATTTCGTTTTCAAGGGAGATTATATCGGCGTAAATCCTGACAATCCGTCCGATACCTATGACTTAAGCAAAGGATATATTGAGAATCAAAATACTTCTTATCCGCTGTTTAACTATATGCTTTCGGAAATAATTACAGTTGTTGAATAAGATTGACACTTTAAAAAATATTTCTTGACAAATCTTTTTACTGAGGGTATACTAACTTTCGTCAGTTGAAGTGATAAAGTGTTTTTTGAGTTTCACCGGAGATTATTATGAAGAGATCATTTACCAATGTATCATATTATTACTTTTATTATTACTTTACTTGTTCCAAGTAAGGTTAATTTGTGATGCATAGGTACATGAAGAAAAGAGTTCATGATTAGATGCGGAGCAGGTTAACCTGTTCCGCTTTTTAATTATTATTGTTTGTGGGCAACATACTTAAGCCTGCGGAAAGGAAATCATCATGATAGTAGTATTGAAAAAGGAAGCAAGCAAGGCAAAACAGGATCAGCTGATCGACTGGCTGAAAGGAATGGGTCTGGGGATCCATATTTCTGTGGGAGAGTATCAGACTGTTCTGGGTCTTATAGGAGATACCAGCAAGGTGGATATGGATCTGATCGGAAGTCTTGATATAGTTGACTCTGTTAAGCGGGTTACAGATACGTTTAAGTGTGTTAACAGACAGTTCCATCCTGACGATACTGTTGTAAACGTTGGGGATGTGAAGATCGGCGGTGGGAATTTTGCCATGATAGCAGGCCCTTGCTCTGTAGAGTCCGAGGAACAGATCGTCGGGATTGCAAAGGCCGTTAAGGAAGCAGGAGCAAATTTGCTCAGAGGCGGTGCTTTTAAGCCCCGTACTTCTCCCTATGATTTCCAGGGCTTAAAGGCCGAAGGCCTTGAGCTTTTAAGGATTGCAAGAAAAGAGACAGGTCTTCCCATAGTTACAGAGATCATGAGCGTTTCGGACCTGCCGTTGTTCGAGGATGTCGATGTGCTTCAGGTCGGAGCCAGGAACATGCAGAATTTTGATCTCTTAAAGGAGTTGGGACACATCGGAAAGCCCATCCTTTTAAAGCGCGGTCTTGCAAATACTTTAAAGGAACTCCTCATGAGTGCCGAATACATCATGGCAAGCGGTAATGAGCAGGTTATCCTTTGTGAGAGAGGTATCCGTACTTACAGTGACTATATGAGAAACACGCTGGATCTTTCGGCTGTTCCGATGCTTCACGAGCTTTCACACCTGCCTGTGATAGTCGATCCCAGTCATGCGACAGGTATTGCGAGGATGGTTCCTCCGATGGCGCTTTCGGCAGCAGCGTGCGGAGCTGACGGTCTTATCATAGAGGTACATAACGACCCTATACATGCTCTCTGCGACGGAGCTCAGTCGCTTAAGCCGGAAGAGTATGCAGGACTTGTTAAGAAGGTTAACGCAGTAAGGGCTGCTGTTATGTGAGTTCTCTTGATGTGTTTTTACTCCGGGGCAGAACCGGATATATTCCGGAACACCGCTAAAGCGGATTTTGCCGGAGTTTGATATATTTTAATTGAGGTAATTATATTTGAAAAATATGTAAGTACGGCAAAATCCGGGCAGACATTTTTGCAGTGGGCAAACCCGGCCCACTAACCGCAAAAAGTCTGGTGGATGCGGGTGCCGAAATGTATCCGGTCCCGCCCCTTGGGAAAAGCCTTCCCCTTGAGAGGAAGCCGATTCAATCACACTCAAAGCCGTCCCCTTGAGGGGATTATCTCTACCACGTAGTGGTTGAGATGCCTCCCTGGCAAAGGGAAGGTGTCATGCCCTTGGCGTGACGGATGAGGTGAAAATTATATAGAAAGAGGATATATATCATGACATTGGGAGTAGTTGGCCTGGGTCTCATCGGAGGCTCGTTTGCAAAGGCATATCATGCTGCCGGAGAAAAGGTTTTGGCTAAGGAACTGAATAAATCAGTACTTGGATTTGCGGAGCTTTCCGATGCGGTTGACGGGGAGCTTACAAAGGAGAATATCGGAGAATGCGATCTGATACTGATCTGCGTATATCCGCAGGCAGTCGTAGGGTTCCTTACCGAGATGGGTCCTTATATAGGAAAAAAGCCGGTAGTTATAGACTGCTGCGGCACAAAGAGAGTTCCCATGTATGAAAGTGTAAAGCTCGCAGAAAAATACGGTTTCCTGTACGTGGGAGGGCATCCCATGGCAGGTACTCAGTATTCGGGCTTTAAATATGCCAAGGAAACCATGTTTAAGGGTGCTCCGATGGTCATTGTTCCTCCGGAATACGACAATATAGTCCTTCTGGATAGGATAAAGGAGCTGCTTGCTCCCGCAGGCTTCAGGAAGATCACGGTTACTACCGCCGAAAAGCATGATGAGATGATAGCTTTTACATCCCAGTTGGCACATGTTGTATCAAACGCATATGTAAAGAGCCCCACCGCATTGAAGCATAAGGGCTTTTCGGCGGGCAGCTACAAGGATATGACAAGGGTGGCATGGCTTAACCCGCAGATGTGGGCTGAACTTTTCCTTGATAATAAAGATTATCTGATAAATGAGATCGATCTGTTGATAAAGAATCTTTCGGAATACAGGGATGCCATAGAGAAGGATGACAGAGAAGGTCTGGTAAAGCTTCTTGATGACGGGAAGAGGCGCAAGGAAGAGGTAGACGGCTGATATCGTAAAGATATATATTTTAAGGATTGATCTGAAGGTGAGCTTCAGGTCAAGTGATACGGAGTCCGGGAAAACCGGTCTGATACGGAGGAATACAGGATTATGGAGAGAATACAGATTTTTGCGTCCGCTGATTATGAAGTGTTAATAGGTAACGATCTGCTAGACCGTGCCGGCGATCATATTGCAGACGCATTGAAGATGCAGTCGGGATTTGAGACGACGACTGCCGTGATAGTTTCTGATGACAACGTATTCCCTTTATATGGTGATAGATTAAAGAAATCCTTAAATGATAAAGGCTTCAGGACCATAGAGTTTGTTTTCCCTCACGGAGAAAAGAGCAAGAGCCTTGCAACATACGGCGAGCTTTTGGAGTTCATGTGTGAATCGAAGGTTAAGCGAAGCGACATGATCGTGGCTTTGGGTGGCGGAGTGGTCGGTGATCTGTCAGGCTTTGCCGCAGCTTCCTATCAGAGGGGAATTACCTTTATCCAGATACCAACTACGCTTCTTGCGGCGGTTGATTCATCCGTCGGTGGAAAGACTGCGGTTGACTTAAAGAGCGGTAAAAACCAGGTTGGTGCATTTTATCAGCCGAGACTTGTGCTCTGTGACATCGATACCTTAAAGACCCTGCCCAAAGAGGAATATGAGTGTGGCTGCGGAGAAATAATAAAGTATGCGATCCTGGAGAGCGAAGAGTTCTTTGATGAGCTGCTGGAAAAGCCTGTATCCGAGCAGTATGAGCACGTAATAGCAACCTGTGTAAATATAAAGAAGCATTATGTGGAAAATGACGAGTTTGATACGGGACTTAGGATGAAATTGAATCTCGGGCATACCTTCGGACATGCGGTGGAGACCTGCAGTGAGTACACCATCCTGCACGGGCAGGCTGTAGCCATGGGCATGGCTGCTATCACAAAGGCTGCATCGGAGATGGGGCTGTGTTCTAAGGAAACTGCGGTAAGAGTTCTCGAATTGCTTGACAGATATGAGCTGCCCCAAACTATTTCCTTCGGATTACAGGAAATGTATGAGGCTATGCTTGTTGACAAGAAAAATAACGGAACGGTGACCAATCTCATAGTGCCTTCAGCTATCGGAAACTGCAGGATAATGAAAATCCCGACCGAGAAGCTTAAGGGCTGGCTTGCGGAAGGCGGCGTGGAAGATTGATGCTTAAGTCTGACGGGTCGGATTGATGACACAGGATAAGGAGTTTGTATGACGATAAATGTACCTTGCGGACCGAAAAGCGGCTGCATTACGGTTCCCGCATCAAAGTCATGGGCACACAGGATGCTGATAACCGCAGCACTTTCTAAAAATGAAAGCGAGATCGTATGTGACGGTATTTCAAAGGATATTTCCGCAACAGTAAAGTGCCTGAATGCCTTAGGGGCTGATATATCCATGTCGGATGGTTGCGGGCAGAGCAGTCCTACGGTTATTAAGGTTAAGCCAGTCAAAAAAGTAACGGACCGCTTCGGGGATCCTGCCTTATACGCACATCTTTTCTGCGGAGAAAGCGGTTCAACGCTTCGTTTTATGATACCGATAGTCGGTGCGCTGGGTATCAATGCCGCATTTCATATGGAGGGCAGGCTTTCGGAGAGACCGCTGGAGCCCCTGACCGATGTTCTTTCGAAACACGGCATGAGCTTCAGGAAGGACGGGCAGCTTCTGTACTGTATGGGACAGCTTGAGGGAGGCGGCTTTGATATCCCCGGAAACATTTCTTCGCAGTATATTTCGGGACTGTTGATGGCGTTACCTAACATAGAGGATGACAGCGTTATCAATGTAACCGGTACTGTTGAGTCCGGTGATTATATCGAGATGACGGTGAAAGCCGTTGAGGAAGCCGGCATAAGCTTTGACCGCCAGGGCTATACATTTAAGATTTCGGGAAATCAGGAATATAGGGCAGCCGAAAAACTGATCGTTGAAAAGGACTGGTCTTCAGCAGCATTTCCGCTCTGTATGGGAGCATTTTCCGAAGAGGGCGTTAAGGTTACCGGACTGAACATGGATTCTGTACAGGGAGATAAAGAGATAGTTAAAATCCTTGAAGGTTTCGGAGCGAATGTGTCCGTAAGTATTCCCGAAAGTGTTTCGGGTAACAGTGAACAGTCGGGGAAACTTGCAACCGTAACTGTAAGAAAGGGAAGCTTAAAGGGTCAGGTGATCGATGCTTCACGCATACCGGATCTGGTTCCGGTCATAAGTGTTGTGGCAGCGGGAGCTGAAGGAGAAACAAGGATAATTCATGCCGAGAGGCTTCGTATTAAAGAGTCGGACCGACTGGCTACAACGACAGCGATGCTTAAGGCTCTCGGGGCAGACATAGAGGAAACAGAGGACGGATTACATATCAAAGGAAAAACCGAGCTCACAGGGGGTACCGTAGAATCCTTCAATGACCATCGCATAGCCATGTCCGCAGCGGTAGCTGCAGATATATGCCGCAGCGAGGTTACGGTTAACGGTGCAGAGTGTACCGATAAGTCTTTCCCGGGGTTCTGGGGGATTATAGGGAAGTGAGTGTTTGATTATGTGACTGTACGGGAGGGGCATGACAATCTCTCCCCCGCATACGAAGACGGATTTTGCGAAGCTCCTGTAAATATATTGCGTCGTTTTTACATGCCGGGCTTTGTGATATACGCAAAATCCTTATCGACATTTTTGCAAGAGGACTGAAACTGCTAACGCAGATTCCAGTCCTCTTATTCGTGCAAAAACGTCGCGCGGAGCGGAGTATGCGGAGGGAGATGGTTGCCATGCCCCTCCCTGCATCGCTTGCTCAACAGATATGATGGGTTACATTTGGTATCTTGGGCATGAAAGATGCGCATAATCAAAAAAGGGTTGAATAATATTGCGAGATAGAAAAAAGATATTGAAAAATTCTTTCGAATGATATACAATGTATATCGCAAGGAGGTGACTATATGAACATTGCAATATCCAAATGGGGAAACAGTATAGGGATAAGGATCCCTCAGGTTATATCAGAGACACTGGGGTTCAAAGCTGGAGACAAGGTGTCTTATGAGTTGAAGAACGGAGGGATGTTTATAAAAAAAGAAAAGACCACAGCACAGATGTTTGAAGAATTTTATGGTAAGCCGTTCTCGGAAATCACATTGAAGGATATAGGGGACACAGGAGAAATCGAGTGGGGTCAGGATGTTGGAGGTGAGATTTTATGAGTTTCCATAAAGGCGATATCGTAAAGGTTAACCTTAACCCGACAACAGGACATGAACAGGGTAATTTCAGGCCTGTTATCGTTATGAACTCAGTCCCCCTTCCTGGAGACATCAATGTCGTACTTCCAATCACAAGCAAACCAAAAACGTATCCTCTGGAAGTCGAACTGGATAACAGAACGGAGACACAGGGAGTAGTTCTGT
>JAEEGK010026915.1_pt1 | contig 11660 bp, 10 predicted proteins | sample 8958771 | NCBI WGS metagenome assembly JAEEGK01 (sample SAMN16246547, study PRJNA631951) | gut metagenome | biome: gut microbiome; feature: rumen; material: SC-attached | host: Bos | place: Iran: Karaj | collected 2018-10 | reverse complement strand
GAGGCAATAGATTCCCTTAACAAGTCAGCAAGGATAGGATGGTCCACGAAGAGCCACACCGGCATACCTGTCCCGGTATTTGCAATTGGAACAGGCAGCCAGATGTTTGCTGGAAGGATAGATAATACGGATATCCCTAAGAACATAATGAAGGCGATGGCTGCCACTCCCCTTTACACAGACCATTACTACAAGAGGAAGGCAGTATTCGACAAGGAAAGACCTATCGGCGAGAATGACATTGTCTTCCTGGGCAACTCCCTGACAGAAGGCGGAAAGTGGGAAACCTACTTCCCTGAAGTCCAGAAGGCTCTCGAGAAAAAAGGCGGTGCCATCCGAAACCGCGGAATCGTGGGAGATACTTTCGGAGGCATTGACGCAAGGCTTGACCAGATACTTCCGGGTCATCCCAAGACCATCTTTTTCCTGACCGGAGCCAATGACGTAAGCCACAACCTTACAGCCGATTCCATTGCAAACGGTATCATAAATGTAGTCCGCAGGATAAAGAAAGAAAGCCCTAAGACAAAGATATATCTGCAGAGCCTTCTGCCTATCAACGAGAGCTTCAAGCGTTACCGCCTTCTTAACGGCAAGACAGCCATGTTCTCTGAGATAAACGCAAAACTGGAGAAGATGGCTAAGCAGGAGAAGGTTACTTTCATCAACCTCTATCCTCTGCTTCTTGCCAACGGTCCTGCAGACCTCTCACTTCCGGCTTCCCAGCAGGTTCTCAAGCCGGAACTTACGAGAGACGGCCTTCATATAACTCAGGAAGGCTACAAGATTTGGGCTGACGCAATCAGAAAATACGTGAAATAATTAATTAAAGGAGATATTGATATGGGTGAATTTACTCGCAAAAGCATAAAGGAACTTTTCCTCCAGCAGCCTGGTTCAGAGGTAATCGTAAAAGGTTGGGTAAGAACAAAAAGAGGTAACAAGAACGTCAGTTTCATTGCCCTTAATGACGGCAGTACCATCCGCAACATGCAGGTTGTCTGCGCTGGAGACAAGTTTACTGAAGACCAGCTTAAGGACGTTACCACAGGAGCTTGCCTCTGCGTAAAGGGGCAGCTGGTGGAGAGTATGGGAAAAGGCCAGAGTGTTGAGGTCCAGGCAGACAGCATAGAGGTTTACGGCAAGGCAGATCCTGCAGATTATCCTCTCCAGAAGAAGGGCCATTCCATGGAGTTCCTCCGCGAGATTGCTCACATAAGGATGAGGACCAACACTTTCGGATGCGTTATGAGGATCCGTAATGCTATGGCTTTTGCCATCCACAAGTATTTCAACGAACACGGCTTCTTCTACCTTCATACTCCGCTGATTACGGAGAGCGACTGCGAGGGTGCGGGCGAGATGTTCCAGGTTACGACCATGGACCTTAAGAACATCCCGATCAACAAGGAGACCGGAGACGTTGATTTCTCCACGGACTTTTTCGGCAAGCAGACAGCCCTTACCGTAAGCGGCCAGCTGGAAGGCGAGCTCGGGGCCACCGCCCTTGGCAAGATATACACTTTCGGACCTACCTTCAGGGCAGAGAATTCCAATACTCCCCGCCACTTGGCAGAGTTCTGGATGATTGAGCCTGAGATGGCATTCTATGACAACTTCGACAATATGGAATTGGCCGAGGACTTCATAAAGTATCTTGTCCAGTATGCTCTCGACAACTGCGCTGAAGATCTCCAGTTCCTCAACGACATGTTTGACAAGGGCCTTATCGAGCGCCTGAGGAGTGTAGTCGGAATCTCTTTCCAGAGAGTTACTTACACCGAGGCTGTAGATATTCTCGAGAAGAGCGGAGAAAAGTTCGAGTTCCCAGTTCACTGGGGCACAGACCTTCAGAGCGAGCATGAGAGATACCTCGTTGAAAAGCATTTCGGTAAGCCTGTCATCCTCACCGATTTCCCTAAGGAGATCAAGGCCTTCTACATGAAGCAGAACGAAGATGGCAAGACCGTCCGCGGAATGGACGTCCTCTTCCCGAAGATCGGAGAAATCATCGGCGGAAGCGAAAGGGAATCTTCATACGAGAAGATCATGGCACGCATCAAGGAACTGAACATGGACACTACCAACCTCTGGTGGTATCTGGATACCAGAAGATGGGGAACCTGCCCTCACGCCGGATTCGGCCTGGGCTTCGAGCGTCTGCTTCTGTTCGTTACCGGAATGCAGAACATCCGCGACGTGATACCGTTCCCTAGAACTCCGAAGAACGCTGAATTCTAAAAACTAAACATATGCTGATAATTGGAATAGCCGGCGGAACAGGTTCCGGCAAAACAACGGTTGTTAGAAAAATCAAGAACCTTCTCAAGGAGGAAGACGTAGCGGTAATCTCCCAGGATTCCTACTACAAGGACAGCAGTCACCTGACTCCAGAGCAGAAGGCTGCCAACAACTTCGACCATCCTAACTCCATAGACTGGGATCTTCTGGTGTCCGACCTTGCCAAGCTCCGCTCCGGACAGGCCATCGAGTCTCCGGTTTATTCCTACATAACCTGCTCCAGGTCAAAGACAGAGACCGTTCACGTTGAGCCTGCCACCATCATAATAGTTGAAGGTATCCTGGTGTTCACCAACGAGGAGTTGAGGAAGCTGTTCGACATCTCCATCTTCGTTGATGCCGATGCAGATGACCGTCTTGGAAGAGTAATCCAGAGAGACATCGAGGAGAGGGGCAAGACCATCCAGCAGGTTCTCAAGCGCTACCAGGAAACCGTAAAGCCGATGCATCTGCAGTTCATCGAGCCAAGCAAGAGGTATGCAGACATCATCGTGCCTCAAGGCGGTCATAACCGTGTGGCTATCAGCATCATCATCGCGACAATAGAAAAAGCCCTCCTTACCCGCGGTGAATAATGCCTGACAGGAAGATGATATCGGATGAAGACCAGGAGCGGTTTGCCAAATCAGACAGGCTGAGCCGCCGGGCTGGTCTTTACCTGACAATCATTTTCCATCTAGTTCTTGTAATCATCCTTCTGATTGTTTCCATTTCCACCGTTAGGAAAGGGGAAATCTCTTTTGTCACCGATTCGGAAGGCCAGATCGCAAGGGAGCGACAGGAGGAACAGGAAAGGCTTCAGGAAGAAATCAAGGCCATTGCCAAGGCCCAGCTGGAAGACCAGATAGCCGGGCGCCCGGTAACCACTTACAGGGCAGTTGCCGTGAACCGCAGCAATTCTCAGCTTAAGGATGACCGCAATACGGACGCCGACAAACTTTACAAGGATGCCGAAGACCTCCAGCAGAGAATCAAGGATGCCGCTAAAATCCAGACGGATGGTGTGGATGAAGTTCCGTCAGCTGCAAAATACGAGGAGAAAAAGGAAGAAGCGCCCGCATATAAGGGCCCATCTGTACTCTACTGGATACTTGATGGCCGCAGGGCTTTTTCCCTGCCCATTCCGGTCTATAAATGCCGTGGTGGCGGGGATGTTACTATCCAGATATATGTAGGGAGAAACGGCTATGTCCAGAAAGCCGCCGTTGTCGCCGATGCTTCCGTTGCGGACGAATGTATCAGGAGCGCGGCTCTCGATGCGGCAAAACGCTCTAGATTCTCAAAAAGCGATACGGCTGACGATCCTCAGATCGGTCAGATAACTTACAGATTTATTGCGCAATAAATTAAAGGGTTTTCTGCCAGTTCCAGGCGGAGCGGAGAACATCCTCGATAGGGGTATCTGCCTTCCAGCCAAGTTCCCTCTCGGCCTTCCTCGGGTCTGCCCAAACCTGTTCGATGTCTCCCTGGCGTCGCGGAGCAATCTGATAAGGAAGATTGACGCCTGTAGCTTTCATGAATCCGTTCACAAGTTCCAGCACGCTAAGTCCGCGTCCTGTTCCCAGGTTATAGATATACCACCTGCCGGTCTTTGCGGCATCCACGTACGTAGGTTCGTCTGTCTGGTCAACCGGATGGACATCAGTCTCTCCCACAAGCTTGTCTATCGCCTTTACGTGAGCCTTTGCCAGATCCACGACATAGATATAGTCCCTTATGCAGCTTCCGTCAGGTGTGTTGTAGTCATCGCCGAATACATTCAGATGATCTCTGATTCCCGCAGCTGTCTGGGTTACAAACGGTACAAGATTCTGAGGGACGCCTCTCGGAAGTTCGCCTATGAGGGCTGACGGATGTGCTCCGATAGGGTTGAAATAACGAAGGGCACAAACCTTGAGCTCAGGGAAGGCAATCACGCTGTCTGAAAGGATCTCCTCTGCCATCTGCTTGCTCTTGCCGTAAGGGGAAAGGCTCCTTTTCAAGGGAGCATCCTCCGCGATTGGCAGATGCTCTGCATCAGGCTGACCGTAGACCGTACAGGAGGACGAGAACACTATGTTGGCTTTCTTGCCCTTTTCCGTCATCAGGGTTATAAGGTTCAGAAGAGAAACTATGTTATTGCGATAATACATCAAAGGCTTATCGATGCTCTCTCCAACTGCCTTGCATGCAGCAAAATGCACAGCACCTACAATGTCCGGATGCTTTTCGAACACCTTTCCGAAATCCTGCAGGTCAGAACAGTCCGCCTCTTCAAAGATTACAGGTTTTCCGATTATCTTCCCGATGCGCTCTATGACATCTCTTTCGGAATTGTAGAAGTTGTCCACTCCCACGACGTCGTAGCCAGCCTGTGAAAGTTCCACCCAGGTATGGGAACCTATGTAACCCGCCGCGCCTGTCAGAAGTATTTTGCCTTTGCTCATAGTGTTGTGTTTCAAAAAAATTAAGATTCTATGCAAATTTAACCATTTGGACTGACATAAGCCATCCTGAAAGGAGCTTCTTTTATCAAATGGGTAACTTTGCTGAAGAAAGGCAAGGATAATCGTTAATACAATAAGACATAAGCATTATGAAAAAGAACATCATCGTTTCAGTGATCGGAGTAGCTGCAGCAGGTCTGCTGCTTGCTTCTTGCTCAGGAGGTCAGCCTGAGAGTGTTACCGCTGTTGTTGCAGGTCCGGACGGACAGCCTGCAGCCGTTGTTGTAAAGTATGCAAAGGCAGTTTCTGCAGAGAGCGTTGCAGCTGACGCTTTCCAGATTGAGGGTAAGGAAATCGAGAAAGTATTCGTAACCGACAAGGACTTTACCGCTGTTCCTGAGAAACCTGAGTGCAAGGGCGAAAAGCCAGAATGTGACAAGGCAAAGGCCCAGTGCGATTCTACAAAGACCCAGTGCGATTCCACAAAGACCCAGTGCCCTGAGGCAAAGCCAGAGTGCGAAGGTCCTAAGAGCGTAGATGGACAGTTCGTAGTTATCGTTCTTAAGAAAGCTTGTCCAGAAAAGCCAGCTTGCGACACGGCAAAGGCCGAGTGCGAGAAGGCAGCTTGCGATTCAACCAAGGCTGAGTGCAAGAAGGCAGCTTGCGATTCTGCAAAGGTTGAGTGCGAGAAGGCTGGAAAACCTGAGTGCAAGGAAGGAAAACCTGAGAAGTGCCCGGAGGTTGCAGTTCCTGAAATTGCTGTAAAGCAGGTTAAGGAAATCAAGGCCGCTGACGGTTCTGCTCTGAAGGCTTGGAGCAAGGCATTCCCTGCAACCAAGGCTGTTCCATGCTTCGGTCCTAAAGGCCCAAAGCATCATCACGGCCAGGCTTGCCCAGAGGGAAAGGCCGAGTGTGATGGTCAGCACAAGGATTGCCCAAAAGAAGCTGAAGCAAAGTAATTCTCAGCGATGGGAAACAGAAAACCGCAGTCATTTGGCTGCGGTTTTTTTGTTATTGGTTCCCAGTGCGCCGATAGTGGCAGCTGAGAACCTGGGAGCAGTCTCCCCTCCAGTTGTGCATTCCGCCACCAAGGCAGTTCTTGAACTGTTTACAGCCGGCGCAGATTCCTTTGCGGGCCCAGTTGCGGTTGCGGAAGACCTGGAATTTGTTTTCCCAGACTTCATAGAGATTGTCTGTGTAGATATTGCCCTGGGAGAAGACATCTCTGTCTATGTTAGGGCAGGCACATATCCTTCCGTCTATCAGGACAGATGCTATGTTGATGCCAGCGTGGCAGAAGTATCTTACGGGGCGGACCTTTTCCTCGTATTTTCCAAGATATCCCTCACAGCTGAAGGTAACCTCCATCGGAGTTTTCTGGCGGCGTTTTGCGGCGATGAAATCCATCATCCGGACCATCTCCTCGTTTGAAAGATGGAGGTCCGGATCCTGGACGGCCCTTCCGATAGGGATGATGGTGAAGATTCTCCAACGCTTTACCCCGAGGCCCGAGAGGACGGTGTAAATTTCTTCCATCTGCGGAAGACTGCGCTTGTTGATGCAGCTTACAACGTCAAAATCCAGGTATTTTTCCTTTGCGGCTATGCTTATGGCTTTGAGGGCGTTTTCGTAGCTCTTGGGATTGCCCCTCATCCAGTTATGGGCCTCTCCTATTCCGTCCAGGCTAATGGTAAGGGCGTTCATTCCAGCGCCCATCAGGCGGCGGTGCATTTCTTCAGTATAGAAGAATCCGTTGGAAACCATGCTCCAGTTGTAGCCGCGACGGCGGATTTCTTTTCCGACCTTGTCTATGTCCGGCCTCAGAAGCGGTTCTCCGCCTGTCAGCACTACGGTAAACTTCTGGTGAGTGTTAGGTATGGTGTCCAGGGCCCTGAGGAAATCGTCAAGAGGCATATCCTGGTCTTTGGCAGAGACAAAGCAGTCGCTGCCGCAGTGGCGGCAACTGAGATTGCATCGCTGAGTACATTCCCAGAAAAGATAATTGAGCTCGTGGACCTTTGTCTCGAGCCTTCTGAAAGCGCGAAAAAGGAAAGGGCGCATTATTCAGCCTTGTTAAGGACTACAGAGGTTTTGCCGAAAGGAAGAGGGTCTGTGACGCCATTAGCTTTGTAGCCTTCAGCTTCTACGCTGAAAACAGGCTGGACTTGATCAGGATTGTTTATGAACATCAATGCAATTCCGTCAGCTTCCGTTACGGTGCTGTCAGACCAATAAACCTCATTTTCATCCAGCTTTGCGTAGATCTTTGCATTGCTGATAGGATTTCCCTGGCTATCCGTCACTTCAAACACATACTGCTGTTCTGCAAAATCTCTCTGAAATCCAGGGCCGGTGCCATAGCAGGCCTGGAAAATGAACAATGCCGTCGTGAGGGAACAGCCCTTGAGGAAATTTCTGAACCACCTGAATTTCATAGCTCTATGTTTTTTTCTGTTATATACAATTCCAAATATAACACATTTTAGATAACTTTGCAAAACTGGAATTTCATTTAACAGACAAATACGGAGCTTCATGGAAAGCGGCTGGAACAAAACCATTACATTCGACAGATTCATCCGTTGGTGCCTTATAACCCTGCTGGTGGTAGGAGTATTTATGTTGCTCAAGAGGTTGAGCAGTGTGCTTTTGCCTTTCGGAGTAGCGTGGTTGGTTTCTTATCTTCTTCACCCTCTGGTTTGCTTTTTCCAGTACAAATGCCGCTTCAAATACCGCATCCTTGCCATACTGGCTTCATTCATTGTTGTGGGAGGCGTACTCTACGGATTGTTCTTGTTGATATTCCCTCCGATGATCCAGGAGATCATGAAGGTGAAGAACATGCTCGTGAACTATCTCCAGAGCGATTATGAATCAGGGGGGATATCCGCCACCATAAAGGATTTCCTTCGCAGCCATCTGGATATTAACCATCTCAAGGCCGCATTCACCATTGATGGCCTGCTGAGTGTCATCCAGGAATCCATGCCTAAGATATGGGGTGTGCTCACAGGCTCCCTGAGAGCCCTCTCGGGACTTCTGTCGGTGACAATGGCCCTGCTCTACACACTGTTTATATTGCTTGATTATGAAAGGCTTATCGGCGGGTGGCATTCAATCCTTCCGGAGAAGTGGCGCAGGCCGGTGAATCAGATTGTCGGCGATATAGAAGTGGGTATGAACAAGTATTTCCGAGGCCAGGCCTGCGTTGCCCTTTGCGTTGGAATATTGTTCTGCATAGGATTCCTTATCATAGGATTCCCGATGGCCGTGGCGATGGGGCTTTTCATAGGCCTTCTCAATATGGTGCCTTATCTGCAGATCGTTAGTTTTATTCCTCTGACCATGCTGGCTGCGGTGAAGGCGGCAGATACAGGAGAGAGCTTCTGGATGATAATTCTTTCCGTGCTGATAGTCTTCGCCATCGTGCAGACGATCCAGGATACCATACTCACTCCGAAGATCATGGGTAAGGTAACAGGGCTCAACTCGGCGATCATCCTGCTTTCACTGTCTATCTGGGGAAGTCTCCTCGGCATACTTGGAATGATCATAGCCCTGCCTCTGACCACCTTGCTGCTTACCTACTACCAGAGATACATCGTCCGTCCGAGCCAGGCACCTAAGACGGTTACGGGCCCGCCGGAGTACACTCCTGAAGATATGGAGCGTCCTATAGACAATCCGGACAATCCGGAGGACGATTCCGCTCCTACAGACATTTAGGCGATTTTTCATTATATTTGCGTTACAACGGACCAAGCCGGTCTTACTTCAATTTGCGAGACCCTCGGGTTTCATTTCCAGACCGGCAATTTCCGTTGTTTTAAAATATGGAAACGATAGACAGAAACAAGAAGCTTCTTTCTGTAGCTCTGCGATATAATGCCGTGTTCGTGGATGCAGACCGTAAGGCTCTGGCCCATACGGCTCATATTTCCAAAGAAGTAGCCGCCTTCCTTCTGAGTCTTTCAGAAAAAGGCTATGTTGCAGAGGAAGAACTTTTAAATGCCCTGAAGACGGTTCCTGAATCTTATCTTGGCGAGATTTCCGGCGCTATAGACACTGCCCTGGGAATCAAACTAAACTGGACCCCGCTTGTCAAGGGTTGGGACACTCCTACAGGAGAGTCTTTCATCGATCACTGCATAACCTTTTACGCAAACTATCTCGGCGGACGTGAAAGAATGAGGGGAAATGTCCTTCCTTGCGGACATTTCATTCCGGATGGCACTTTCCCACTGGAGAGGTATAACGGATGTCCGTTCTGCGGCACGCCTTTCATAACCTCAAACTTCATTTTCAAGGGGCAGGGTTCCAAAAAGAAATCGCTGAGGCTGATGACACTGGAAGACCTCTGCAAGCTGAAGTCATCCCTTCTTGAGTCCACAGTTCCCCTTGATGCCACCCAGGTGACATCTCTTAAGACACTGATTGATGTTCTGGGCTTTGACGGAAGGGAAGCCATTTCGATGAAGGAAACTTCCATGATCGTGGCGGAAGCGCTTCTTTCAAAGGCAGAAAACGATGATGATATCAAACGTGCCGGGAGCGTGTTTTCCTCTCCGGCGGACATACTAAGATTCCTTTGGCATAAAAAGACGGGAAGACTGCAGATAATTGAACCTAAGACCCTTATCTCCCATGCCAGAAAGCTTGATTCGCATATTGTATCGGCTCTGGATAAAGGAAGCGAGGCCGCTGACCGGAAGAAACAGGAGCTTAAACTCAAGTACGACAGACTCATGTGCCGTACCGTTGCGATATGGTTGAATGCTTTGGAAATGGATGCCGGCCAGGCCTGCGAGATCATGCATCCTAAGCGTGGAATGTGGGTTAGGATGATACGTGCCCTCCGCCTCGGCGAATATTCAAGAAAACCTGGGTACGAGCGTCTTGCCAAACTTCTGGATTACTTCTACAAAGACGATTATCCTGTATGGAAGGGAAAACTCGACCGTTATCTTGGCATAAACTGCGGCTGTGTGGATTATCCGAAGGCCCTGGAACTTCTTAAGCAGAGGCCGGGAACTTTTGCCCGGAGCCTGTTTGCCACGATGCTTACGATGGGGCCCAAAATGCCAATGGAGGCTTTCCGCCAGATACTTGACAAGGTTCCGTCCAGGCTGATACTTTCCCTGGCAAATGCTGCCGACCTTTATTTTGATACAGAATCTGCACGCATAGCCCGCCCTCTTACGGGAAGTACCAAGAGAATAGACCATAACAAAAAGCTGGAGAACTTCACTCCGGAACAAAGAGATGAACTCAGGCGTGAGATATGGGGTCTTTACAAGGAGGCAATGACCCGCCGCTTCAAGGCTGAAGACATCTCCGGCACTAATGGCAAGATATTCATCGACAAGGCATTATTTGACATTCCTGTAAGCATCGGTGACAGATCTTCTTCCATTCAGGATACTTCCGCAGCCCTTCAGGGAACCTGTTTCCAGGTGGAAGGGGATGCGGTCCGCCTGTTCATGCAGTGGGGAGTCGGCCTGAAGGCCCAGCATCTTGATATGGACCTTAGCGTTGCCATCTGCTACAAAGATGGCCATCGCGAAGATTGCGGTTATTTCAACCTATCCCTTCCTGGGGCCAAGCACTCGGGAGACATCCGAAACATCCCGAACCAGGTCGGAACAGCCGAGTACATTGAGCTCTCCCTCCCTGAACTTCAGGAGACAGGAGCCAAGTATGTTGCCTTTTCCTGCAATGCATATTCTTACGGGGCCATTTCCCCGAATCTTATGGTTGGCTGGATGAACTCCGCCTATCCGATGGCCCTATCCGACAAAACAGGTGTCGCCTACGACCCTTCCACAGTCCAGCATATTGTTCGAATCAGTGAATCCAACCTTGACAAAGGTCTGATTTTCGGAGTCCTGGATGTGGATGAAAGGCAGATTACCTGGCTGGAGATGCCTTTCACCTCCCAGGTTGTGACTAAAATGGACACTTCTGCTTTAGGATCTCTTCTCCGCCGCCTTAAAAACAAGCTTAAGGTGGGGGAACTCCTCCAACTCAAGGCACAGGCCCAGGGCTTGACTCTGACAGATAATCCTGAAGAAGCTGATGAAAAGCTCAGGTATACCTACACCTGGGCTCTGGATGCTTCCGCAGTCAGCAAATTATTAGCATAGAATCAGTAAAATATCAACATAAAACACATTACTATGAAAAAGATCCTCCTCTTTACCGCCGCGCTGATCCTTGCGTTTTGCTTTGTCTCCTGCAGGGATAAAAGCAAGATGAAAAACTCAGACCGTACCTTGTATGCCCAGGATATGACAGATGCCCTGGCCCTGGAAGCTGAAGTTCCTATGGAAACTCCTGCAATGCCTGTAATACCGACTTCCTTCGGAGACCTGGAATTCAATCTCAGCAGTGAAGACCTATGGACATACACGGGAAAGGTAGGTGATGTTGATGTCACATTCCGTTTTACCTTAGATTGGGACAAGGTCAGCGACGGACAACTCTGCGGCTATCTTATCTACGTTCCTGATGAAGTGCCTCGTGAAATCCCTGTAACTGGCCTTAAGATTGCCAAGAACGAGCCTGATCCTAACGGTTTCAACAGAGTTGTCTTTGAAGAGCTCTCTCCAAACGGAGATGTACTCGGTTCTTTCACGGGCATAGTAGAAGGCCGCGGAGATGGCTTCAACGGAGACTACAAGAAAGCCGGCGAGGCATCGGTTCCGTTTGAAAGCATGCGGGTCTATTAATTTATAATTGAAAATTATTTCTCAGAGAAATAATCCTCTTTGACGAAACCTGTCAAACCACTGCAATACATTTGCATCGTATTAAGAGAATCAAATGTATTAATTGTTAGTGGTTATCATGAAACGCACCTTTAGAATGATCCTGGCCTTCTTTGGAATCGGGCTGATAGACTACATCGAGAACTACCGGTAGGCATGGTGGATG
>JAEEGK010026914.1_pt1 | contig 11660 bp, 5 predicted proteins | sample 8958771 | NCBI WGS metagenome assembly JAEEGK01 (sample SAMN16246547, study PRJNA631951) | gut metagenome | biome: gut microbiome; feature: rumen; material: SC-attached | host: Bos | place: Iran: Karaj | collected 2018-10 | reverse complement strand
ATGAGCAGCGAACCGGTCGCCATCTCATCGTTCCGTTTTGCGGGCAATGCCATCTTCGGCGACGGTTTCACCGACAAGGATGCCGACAACAACCCGCTGTTGCAGCACTACACCCGCTACTTCAGGCAGCTCATCGAGAACGACAAGGGCAACAACATCGCCTACCTGGGCAGCATCCTTGCCGACATCATGGCACAGAAGCGCAGCGAGGACATCAACGCCTTCCTGTTCTCGATTGAGAATGTAGAGGAACTGCGCACCCTGCGCGAGATCGACCGCAACCTGTACAGCTACAATGCCCTGTTGCGCAACGACAGCCAGCGCAGGCTCATCTTCATGTACTTCTACACCGCCATCATCTACTACATCGCCCAGGCGATGAAGCAGCGTGGCTATGAGATGCCCAAGCAGATTTACTTCTCGGGCACGGGCAGCAAGATATTGAACATCTTGGGCTCGCTGAGCCGCATTAACATGCTCACCCAGACGATTGTCGAGCAGGTATATGGCCAGCAGTACCGCGAGAATTTCGAAATCAAGATCGAGGACAAATGTCCCAAGCAGATCACTTGCCGTGGCGGTATCAAACTCGAGAACAAGCGGCTTGAAGGTCAGGCCGATGTGGCGCGTTACAGCCCCATCAACGTCAAGCGCATGCGCTACTGCTGCTCGATGTTGGGACAGGATGACCTGACGATGGAGCAAGTCGAGTCCATCGAGGTGCGTGAGCGTCTGGTCGAAAAGGCCAAGGAGTTCAACCAGTTCTTTGTCCAGTTGTGCGATGCGGTCATCAAGGATGAGTTCGGCATCGAGAACAACGTGCTGCGCTTGTTCGAGAGCGTGGTGGACGATAACCTGGCCAACTATCTCACAGCAGGCATCAACACCTTCTTGAAGGGGCGTTACAATCCCACCGATGTGGTCGAGGACGTGCCGTTCTTCTATCCCATCATCGGGGTCATTCGCCACAACCTGCTCAAGAACCTGCGCAATGACGTCATCAGCAAGTTTAGATAAATCAGGCTGCGCCTCAGCAATTCGAGTGAACTCGATTGCATTCGGCATACAAGAATTTTAACCGATAACAACCATAAATATCTAAAAGTTATGAAACATTTGATTCTAATCATGGCAGCCATCGTCTGCCTCGCCACATCGGCAATGGCTCAAATCACCGACACCCAGACGCTTCCGCCAGCATTGTGGAAACAGGGTGTTGCCCGTTGTGCCCATTACACGGCCTATGCCAAGGGCTTCGCAAAGCGCTCCGATGAGATGCAAAAACGTTTTCCCCAGGGTTATTACCTTGACGACCTGAACGAGGTTTACAACAACCAGGGTCAGAAGTGGGAAAAGATCTATGAAGAGTTCAAGAAAGCCGACGGCAAGAGTGGCTCGATCGAGGACTTGAAGGAACTTGTGACACCTCAGGTGTGGAAGCTCGTCGAACCCGACTTCAAGAAATTCATCACCGACCATCCCGAGGCGGCAACCGCTGCTGTACCCGCAGCCGATCAGCCCCAAGATGAGGCCGCCGAAGGCGTGCAAGCCGATCAGGACGGCAACAATACTGCTGAAATCGCTCCTGAGCCCGGTCGTCATCGTCGCACTCAAGACAGCGCAGCATGTACGGCCAACCTACCCTTGTGGCTTGGCATTCTGGGCTCGCTGCTGGGCTTGTGCGCTCTGCTCACTGCTTTGAGCAACCGCGGTAAAATCAACGAGATGAAGCGCTCGTTTGCTCGTGAGATCGACCGCACCAACGCCAATCTGCAGGAGTTCTCGACCGATGCCGCCGACCAGATGAAGGCGCTCTCCATTCGCCTGACGGGCAAGGAACCCCGCCCAATCAGGAAAGAAGAGCCTGTGGTAGTCGATGAATTGGTCGACGAGGCCGCTCCCGTTGCCGACGAGCCTGCCATCATCGAGGAAACCGTCGCCGAGGAGCCTGTAGAGGACGAGGCCGAAGAGAAGGGCGAGCTGATGACCCTGTTCATGAACAAGCCCGACGAGAATGACGACTTCACCCGCGTGAGCGACACCCTCGAGCCCGGCAATTCCATCTATGTGCTCGACACTTGGGATGGTGTGCATGGCAAGTTTGAGGTAATCGACAAGCCCGAGGTACACCGTTTTGCCCTGATGATGCCCGCCGAGAACCTGATTCGTGCCTGCTCGGGTAACGCCATCCAGATTCCCAGTGGCACACGCATTGTCACCGACCGTCCCGGCGAGGCCGAGTTCATCGACGGCAAGTGGCATGTTGTGGTCAAGGCCATCATCCACTACGAGGGATAAATCTTAGCAATTAGGCATTAGGCTTTAGGTTTTAGTTGTCGCACAGGCAATTAAGCCTAAAGCCTAATGCCTAAAGCCTAAAACCTAAAGAATATGCGCTGGACGTGTCCCAAATGCGGTAAGAAACTCGACATCAGCAATGAGCAACTCATTGCCAATGATGGCGTGATTGTCTGCCCGCAATGTCTGCTGCAATCGCGGCAACCCATCCCCACCGCGCGTGTGGCGGCACGTCTTGACAAGGCTGCTGCTGACACCTCCGCGCCTCCAGCACGTCAGTCCACCACCAGGGATGCCTCGACACCTCCTCCACACAAACCCCGCATGAAACAAGCACGCACCTCCTATCGCTACACCGGCCTCAGTGGCACGGCCGACGGCTCTTCCTCTCGTCCTTCACCCCGTAAAAAATACAATTCTAAAAAATCCAAGAAGAAAAAACAGCAGGGCATGAGTGCCTGGGGCTGTCTGGGACGCACCGTCATCTTCACGCTAGTGCTCTTTGCCCTCTATGTGTTCTTTGGCCTCTTGCTCGAGGCTCTCCAATGACAGTAATACTCGTTTCGCAGATTTTTTTGTTAAAAATAAACTCAACTGTTGCACGGGTGTTGAAGAATGTCTAATTTTGCCGCAAGTTTCAGGTAACCCTCAAAACAGGGGACTAAAACGATGCGTTTCTATAGGTATAAAATTCAATTTCAGCGGATTTTTAACCGCTCTGCTATATGGCTCAATCGCTCTGTAGTATACAGTGCTTTGGGCTTTTTTTGTCTTGATACACAAAAGTATTTCTGTATAAACAATCATATATTATCAATATTCTAAATCATTAATTCACAAAGTTTTTTATGAAAAAGTTACTGACCTTTTTCCTGACAGCCCTGCTGGCCTTCTCCGTCGGCTGGGCAGAACCAGTTACTGATGTCATTACCGCATTAGATTTAGGCGCAACCTCAACATCTTACGCTGACTTTAGTGGTGTGACCATTACTAGTGATGCGGTTTATGCAGGAAATTCTGCAAAAGGCTCAAATGATGTGATTCAGATGCGTTCCAAGAATAATAACAGTGGTATTGTGACCACTGGTTCGGGAGGCATAGTGAGAAGCGTTGCCGTGTCATGGAGTGGTTCTAGTACTCCTGGAAGAACCATTAATGTGTATGGTAAGAATTCCGCTTACACAGCTGCATCTGACCTTTATAATTCTTCAAATCAAGGAACATTATTAGGTACAATCGTTTACGGTACAAGTACCACTGTAACGGTCTCTGGTGATTATGAATATGTCGGGCTTCGTTCTGCAGATGGTGCGATATACTTAGTATCGATTACAATCACATGGGAGACAGGTGGCAGCACTACTGTTGCTGCCCCCACAATTTCGCCCAATGGCGGCAACTTTGGTGGCAGCCAGGAAGTGACACTCAGTCATGCTGATGGCGGTACTATCTATTACACGCTTAATGGCAATGACCCCACCGAGTCATCGACGTTGTACACCGCACCCTTCACGATTAATGCAACGACGACCGTTAAGGCCATTGCTGTCTTGAATGGTGTACCCAGCAGTGTCGCTTCCGCCACTTTCAACAATATTGGTGTTGCAACTCTCGCCCAAGCCAATGCTTTGAATCAGAATTCGCCGTTCATCTTCACCGGTAATGCCGTGGTGGCTTATCATCAAGTGAAGAATAATAACCATTTTATCTGGCTGCGTGACCTTGATGCTACCTCTGGCGGTGGAGTGCTCTATAATCCTGATAATAATGTGACCACGCAAGGTGCAGTTTTGACTTCAGGCTGGCAAGCTACCAAGTCCCTTTTTAACAATTGGATTGAATATACTGGTGCAACCGGCATTTCCCAAAATAATGATTACCAGATTCAGTCTGTTCAACCGTTTGACCGCACTGAAGTGACTTTGACAGATAATCACATGAACGAGTTCATTGTGCTGAATCGTGTCACTCTCACCGGAAGCGGTAATAACTGGACAGCCACTACTGAGTCAAACAAGACACACACATTGTACAATAATTTCGGCGTGAATGTTGTAGCTGGTAAGAAATATAACATCAAGGGTGCTGTTGTTAAGTATAATAGTACTATACAGGTATATATCCTTGAGGCTGAAGAAGTGACATCTTCTGATCCCATCTTGACTGTTAATCCCACCGCGTTGACTATTGACGATAGCGGCACAGACAACACCTTCACCTTAGAAGGTTCTAACCTGGGTAGTGACAACGTGGGCGTTACTCAAACAAACAACGATTTCACACCCACGCTCACGGCAACGACAGGTAATCCTTACGAAGGCGTCTATAATGGTTCCCCCTATTGGGGTTTCACCCCCGCGGACGGCTCGCTAAACGGTACGGTAGCCGTGAACTACACTGGCCGTCAACTCAGTGCTAGCAATACCGTGACTCTTGCAAATAATGTTGCTAACGCCACTGTCGATGTGAACTATTTGGCCGACCTTTACATCGTTACCGACAACGGTGTGACTAATGATTGGCACTTTGACGGAACCTATGGCGAGCACATGACCTATAGCGATGGCATCTATACAGCCACCTTTACCGCCGAAAATCCCACCACCTTCATCCTGTTCGCCAGGAAACTTGGAGAGAACGATCCGTGGGGCACCCGCTACGTCTTCGGTCCCAGCAGTGGTGGTGACTGGTGGTTGCCCGCTAGCGGTAACGGCAACGGAACCATCGATGTCGCAACCAGCCATCCCATCAGGATTCAAGATGCTGGCACCTACATTGTTACCATCAATGCTAACGACAATACCTTCACCATCACTAAGGAAGTGGTGAATGAAGGCGACTTCGTCCTCGTGACCGATGCCAGCCAGCTTGCTGCTGGTAATGAGGTGATCATCGTCAATAAGGGCGTGGCTGGTGCAGCCCGCACTATGGGACAGAGGAATACCAACAATTACTATGGCACCGAGGTCGCAGTGACCCCTACGTTGAAGGTATCACCGACTGAGGACACTCAGATTTTCACCCTTGAGGCTGGAACTGGAGGCTGGTATTTTAAGACCTTCGACAACCTTTACCTTACTTCGACGTCAGCATCACCATCATCAAGCGGTAATAATCTGAATACTAAAGCAAAAGATGCAAATGGCACAGGAACCAGTCTTGCCGCCATCACGATTGGCAGCAATAATAATGCTGCAACGATTCATTTCCAGGGAAATGGTAATCGAAAATATTTGAGGTATAACACAAACAATGGTGTTAGTACAAATACTGACATCTTCTCTTGCTATCAATATGCTACGAGTCAAGCCGATGTCTTTATCTACCAGCGTTCAGCCAGTGCAGAGCCGAGTATCATGGTGGCCCCGACTTCGTTGAGCTTTGAGAATCCTGCTGATGGCACACCGCAGTCACAAGCTGTAACGGTTACCGAGAGCAACACGACCGGCTCGACGAGTGTGAGCATTACCGGCACGGGTGCTGCAAGCTATAGCGCTACCCTCGAGAACGGCACTTTGACTGTGACCTATAGCGGTAGTGCAACCCAGGCCAACCCAGACGTAGCCACAATTACCCTGACCAACGGTGGTGCCACGGCTACCGTTGAGGTGACCGGTTACAAGTTGCCCGTTGTTTTGACGATTACGCCCGCCGACGGCCACACCTTCCAGGGCAGCACCGTGAGCGGTATGATTGAGTCGAATGTTGATGGTGCTACCATCGAATATAGTTTCGATGGCACCAACTGGATGACCTATGATTCTGACGAAGGCTTCACCGCTACCGTCAACGAGGTGGGCGGCACGGTTACCGTCTATGCCCGCACAACTGTGAACGGCGAAACAGCCACCGCTCAGGCTACTTACACTCGCAGTCCCAAAACTGCAACCTGCACCGCCGACATCGTCTTCGACCCGACAACAAACGGTGGCAACATATCGACATGGAGCGGTCTGCAGACTCACATAAGCGAAGGTGCCGATTATGTTTCAGATGCTACTGTATCAACCATTATTACCAGTAAAGACAACTCTGCTATGCGCTTTGGTAGCAGCAGTTATTTGGGTAACTTAAGCCTCACACTCGATTTGACAAAGTTTGAGGGTGGAGCTTGCAAATTGACCAAGGTGACGATTGTTGCTGCAGCATACACTGGCGACAATAATTGTGCTTTGAATGTCTCGACTAATGTTAATTCCCAAGGTCAAACCAATGAGATTACTGCTCCTGTGACCGATTTTGATGAGTATGTCTTTAACTTTGGTGGAGATGAGATTACGACGCTCACCATCGGCAATACAGCAGTTAGTGGCCGTGTCTTTGTCAGGTCCATTTCTTTGGAGTACAACTGCGGTTCAGGTGTTGAGCCCCCTGTCATTGAGCCCGGCACTGATACTTACTATGCTGCGCAGACGGTAACCATCACCGATGCTAATGAAAACGCAGTCATTTACTACACCACCGACGGCACCGACCCGACGACGAGCAGCACACCGTACAATGGCTCGTTTGTGGTTCCCTACGTTTTCGGTGGCTCAACAACCATCAAGGCTATTGCCGTGGTTACTGATGATGGTGAGCAGCTGGAGAGCAATATCGCCAGTGTGACCTACACTTGGGGTATACCTAGCGGGAACTCGCTGTCTGTTATTGAGAGTGAGCTTGAGACCAGCTCGACTGCGCCGGTGGCTGTGAGCGACAACCTGATCGGTGTTTGGGCAGCGAAGAACATTCTCTGGGCTAAGGACCAAAGCACTTCGATTGATGCCACCAGCAAGCGCGATGACCAGTTGGATTACGTGAGAATGGCTAAGCTCAAAACCACCGAGCACGCTTTCCAAGAGGACGAATGGGACCAGAGCAACTGGGTAATGCTTGATTTCTCCAATATTAGTGCGGATCCCTTCGATTATGTGGGCTGGGAGTTTGAAAACAACTCGGTTGTCGGCTACTATGTCGATGATCTGAATTACCGCATCGAACTGATGCAAGCACCCACGAAGGCATCGGCCGAGGAAGGCTATCCCGGCTTCAACCAGGATCCTATCGATGAGAATGACGATCACACCTTGAACCACTATGTGTCGAGCAACTTCTATTTGCCCAACCTGAACTGGGGCGAATACGACGGTTACTGGTTCGATGGCGAGTATCTCGGACACTCTATCGACACCTGCTTGTTCTTCATGAATCCTAAGATTCAGGAGATTGCTCAGGTTTGGGCGGTATGGAACGCTGATTTGCGTGAGTTCACCATCTATCAGCGCGAAGGCTTTACTGTCAACGCCTACAATCTGGATGGCGCGTTCACGCTCACCGATGACCAGTGGCAGTACAACCATCGCGAGACCACCAGTGGTTTGAGCGAAGAAGAAACCTATGGTTCGGTTGAAGATCAGCTCATTGACGATGCTTACTACATCTTCCATGTCGCTATCATGAGGTCGGACTTCAACTATGGCCACCACAAGAGCAGCAGCCAGCCTTCGGGCAAGCGAAACTCTGAGGCTATTGACTCTCATGCTACAAGCAGTTCCATCGTGGTTTACCCGCTTGACTTGTCGGCTGATGATGCTCATAATCCCCCCACTGCAGTCCGCGAGATTATTGACCTCACTGCTAAGGATGTGGTTAGCGTGCGCTACTACAACCTGATGGGTGTTGAGAGCGAGAAGCCGTTCGAGGGCATCAATATCGTGGTGACCCGTTACGCCGACGGCAGCGTTTCTTCGAGCAAGATCATGCGCTAAATCAACAGCGCTGTTGACTATTGAAAACGAGGGCTCATCCTGCGAGGGTGAGCCCTCGCTTTCAGTATGTTACTGGCACTATCCGAACAGGATAAAGCAAAAAAATAGTTAAATATCATTGTGCCAGCGAAAAAATGTGTACTTTTGCAAGTTAGAAAATTAAGAAACAAGAAATAAGATATGCGCAAATTCTTTTCTTTCCTGCTTTTCGCTGCGGCCGTGGCTCTGACCAGCCATGCTGTCACGGTGAATAACACTGCGGGACAACTTTCCGAGAAGGTGACCAACCACCAGCTCACGCAGCTCACGGTCATCGGTACTATGGACGCCCGCGACTTCCTGTTCATCACCGACAAACTCAATGAGCTCACGTCGATCGACTTGAGCCAGGTGACCATTACCGCCATCAGCGAGGAAAAACCGCTGTACAGCACTGTCACCGTCTATCGTGCTAACGAAATTCCGCGCACGGCGTTCTTCGGCAAGAAGCTCACATCGGTCACTTTGCCCGCTAACCTCGAGAGTGTAGGTTTTGCGGCATTTGCCGGTTGTGACCTCTTGCGTTCGGTGACGCTGCCCGCCTCGGTGGCGCGTCTTGATGACTATGCGTTTGCCGGTTCAGGCCTGACCAGCGTCGTGGTGCCCGAGACGGTGGCCAGCATGGGCAAGGGTGTGTTTGCACGTTGCCCCAACTTGACCAGCGCAACTGTGCAGGGTGCCATGCTGGGCGACTTCTGCTTCCTGGGCGACACCAACCTGAGCCAGGTGACCCTCGGTCCCTCGGTGAGCTATATCCTCAAGGCCGTCTTCAGCGGTTGCACCTCACTCACCACGATTAACATTGATCCCGCTTGCCGCATCAACCGCATTGATGATGAGGCTTTCATCAACTCGGGCCTTGCCAGCATCAATCTCGAGAACCTGGGTATCGGCACCATCGGCGATTGGGCATTTGCTCAGACACAGCTGTCGTCGATGCAGCTTCCCAACGGTATGACTCAACTGGGCGAGGGTGCATTGGCACACAACCCGCTGCTGGCCAGCGTTGTCTTGCCCGGTGCGAGGAAGAACGGCTCTACGGGCCGCTTTGCTCCCTCATCACCCCGTCACACGATTGAAAATATCAAAGATTACACCTTTGCTGGTGACGAGGCCTTGAATGCAGGCGAAATGTTGCGCGAGGGTGTGAACACGATTGGTAACTATGCGCTCTATAACGTGTGCCATGAGATGGACACCATGCGTCTGCCCTCCACGCTGTCCTATTTGGGCGATTATGCCATGGCAGGAATGATTGGCATGCAGACCCTCAAGACCGATGCCGAGCAGGTGCCTGCTCTTGGAACTGAGGTTTGGGCCGGTGTGAACCAGTCTTCGGTACCTCTCTTTGCCCCCACGGACGAGAGCACCGAGCAATATAAAGCCGCCGACCAGTGGATGAACTTCTTCTTCAAGGACCCGCAGCCCGCAGTTATTCCTGGTGACGTGAATGGTGACAATGCCATCTCCATGGACGACTTGACGGCCCTGATCAACTACTTGCTCACCAACGATCCCACCGGCATCAACATGCAAGGAGCCGACGTGGATGGTAATACCGAAATCTCAATGGATGACTTGACAGTGTTGATCAATATGCTGCTGACAGGTTCTTCTTCTAAATCGGGTGATTTCCGTTTTGGCCTGCCGGCTAGTTATGGTTACACCGATGATCAGTTCGCCTTGAAGTCGCTGGCTATCGCTCCTGGTGAGACCCGCACGTTGGACATCGCGCTCGACAATGTGGAGCATGCCTACACGGCCTTCCAGTGCATGGTAGAATTGCCCAAGGGTTTGAAGCTCAATAGTGTCAAGGGTGTGAGCCGTGGTGTGGAGCACTCGTTCTTTATGATGCCGTTTGCCCAGGAGAATGCTTACTCGCTCATCGGCGCTTCGTTGGGCATGGCCACATTTGACGGCAACGAGGGTAATGTGATGAGATTCACAATCACTGCCGACGAAGGCTTTGATGCCCGCGAGGCTGCCATCACTCTTGCCGACGTGATTCTCGTGACCAAGCGTAACGAGGTTTATGTCGCCAACAATGCTTATGCAATGGTGAACGACAATACCGGTGTTGAGAATATCAATGCCGACAAGCAGGTGGCTGGCGTGCGCTACATCAACGTGGCTGGTCAAGAGAGCGATACTCCGTTCACCGGCGTGAATATCGTGGTAACCACCTACACCGACGGCACGACTTCGACCGTCAAGGTGGTGAAGTAAAAAAAAAGATTCTTTCTTTAGAGGGTTGATAGAATAAAAAATGAGGGTGTGTCAAAATTCTGGCACATCCTCTTTTGTGTAACATGCTGTATTTCTCACATCGCATCAAGGGCCGAAAGCGCGTCTCGTCGTGGTGTGAGGTGGGACACTTGACTAGGGCGTCATGCGCACGGCACGCACGCTATACCCGTAGTCGCGTAGGCCGTAGTACACGTCCCACACGTCCTCTGCGATGGAACTCAAGACACGACCAAATACGTTCGTACCGGGATCAAGTGTGCGTGACCAGTAGTTGACAAACAAACCCTCAGCATCGGGATAATCATCGTGGCGACAGTCGGCAGCGGGCAAGAAAATGGCATTTCCGTTGGGACCGATGAGCTGATAACCATTCACGCCATTCGTTTGAGTCCAATGCCAAGTGCAGTAGTTGCATAATTCATCCAGCTGCTCTAAGGTCGGCATGCGCCACGACGGGCCCCAATTCACCTGGGCGGCATCGTCTTCAGGATCCAGTTCTGTCTTGCCGTCTACTGTTCCATAACTGCTTTTGGTACAATACTTCGTCAGTTCTCGGGAAGAACCGTCACCCCACTTGTAGGTTTCCCAGTTATAGACCTCTTTGGGCTCGGTCTCACCCCAGGCGAAATAGTCGCCGTAGTCCTCGGGGCTGTTGGCACCCACGTTCATGGTTGCCCACAACGTGCCGCTGGGCAGTCCCAAGTCAACCCACTCATGTTCGGGCTCCTCATCGCCTCCCAGGATGATGGCGATAATCGCGTTAATGTCGGCGATATTGACCTCGCCGTCACCATTCACGTCGGCAGCTGTGGTATCACCATTTCCTCCCAGGATGATGGCGATGACGGCATTGATATCAGCAATATTGACCTCGCCGTCGCCATTCACGTCGCCAGTCAGAGTTTCAGAGATTAAGTCATCCACAATCTGTTCGAAATACGAATACCAGTTCGCGTCAGCCCGGTAGGCATCGGCCATCCCCTGCAGCACATGAAGCGTGCGACCAGAGTAATTCCAGCTACCCAAATAGAATAGGTAATACCCGATTGATACTCTCGAAAGGTCAGCAATGTAGCAATACACATCCGTCAGCTTATTGCACTCCTCGAACGCAGAGCTACCAATAGAAGTCACCGAGTTAGGAATATCGACGCTGGTCAGACCTTTGCAGTAAGAGAACGCCTTGGGACCGATATTAGTTACCGAGTTGGGAATGACGATGCTGGTCAGACCTATGCAGTCAGCGAACGCCGAGCTAGTAATTCCTAATGTTCCTTCTCTTAAAGTTATATTCGTTCCGCTTGGCATTATGCCTTTATACTTATA
>JAEEGK010026913.1_pt1 | contig 11660 bp, 9 predicted proteins | sample 8958771 | NCBI WGS metagenome assembly JAEEGK01 (sample SAMN16246547, study PRJNA631951) | gut metagenome | biome: gut microbiome; feature: rumen; material: SC-attached | host: Bos | place: Iran: Karaj | collected 2018-10 | reverse complement strand
TTTATAGATGGCGTTCCATTCTCGATTATAGAATATAAAAATGAACATGATTTTTTTGATCCGAAAAGAGAAATAACTTGGGAATATCGTTACAAATTTTATAAAATATCTGTAGAGCGTGGTATTAACGAATACGGTCTATCTTCCTTAAGAACTGATTACAAAAGTAATTATCCCTAAAAGTACTTTTTTTGTATGAACTGTACCTAAAAGGCATAATCAATGATAGAACAAGCTTTAAAATATATCTTCAAAACAAGTCGCCTGTTACACAAACCCAATCGCAGAACCGACAGCATGAGTATAAAAGTCCAATTATAGCAGTTAATCTGGGGGTTATTAGGGGCGCGAAGCAAGTCCCTAATCGGTGCTGAGGAAGATAGGGGTTTTAGGGGAAAGAAACCGCCGCTTCCGAAGTAGAGCGGTGTCTTTCCCCTAAGAGCTTTATTCAAAAAGTGCGTGTATCTCTTTTGCGTAGATTTTCTGAATCTTGTGGCGCATAATTTCCTGTTTTGCAGAAAGCTCTACGCCAACCTCAAATTGTTTTTCAAGCAGTGTAAAACGGTTGATACGCTCAAAAAGCTTGAAGCCGCTTTTGGCGTTTACAAGATTCTTAATCTCTGTGTCAAATTTTTTGATAACTTCAGCGTTAGACAAAAGTTCTTTGTAAGAGCTGTATTCAATGCTGTTTTCTTCAGCAAAAGCAAGCAGTTCCTCTTTACTTGGTACAATCAGTGCAGCAAGATAACGCTGATCCTGTCCGTTGCTGTCCTGTCCGATAACAACAGCCTGCGAGACGTACTGTGACTCGGCTATGCGCATTTCAATAGGAAGAGGCTCTATGTTTTCGCCGCCTCTCAAAACGATAGTGTCTTTTTTGCGGCCTTTCAGTGTGATTTCACCGTCAATTGTAAGCATTGCGATGTCGCCTGTGTCAAACCAGCCGTCTTTGTCGATAACCTTTGCCGTAAGGTCAGGCTTTTTGTAATAGCCTTTCATTACGGTTGCGCCCTTAACAAGCAGCGAACCTTTTTTGCCAGGCGGCAGGATATTGCCGTTATCGTCAACAATGCGGGCTTCAACACCTCTGATAGGCTTACCGACAGTTCCGAAAATCGGGCGGTCGTAAGGTCTTACCGAAATTACCGGTGCTGTTTCTGTAAGGCCGTAGCCTTCAACAATCTCAACGCCGATGGCCCAGAAGAATTCGTCTACAGCCGGAGGCATTGCACCGCCGCCAGAAACACCGTGCTTGAAAGCATTGCCCAATTTTGCCTGAATTTTCTTGAACACAAGTTTTGTGCCGAGCAGTTTTAGCGGCCAGAGCAGAATATACGGAATTATAAGCAGAATCCAGAAAAGCCATAAAGGCTGCTTTCTGAAACGCGCGGCTTTCTTGAAAAGAAGTCTGTCGATTCTAGAAAAAAGAATTGCCACTTTTACAAAGAAATTAAATAGTATTAGCGTTATGCCGCCGGTTTTGCGCATTGTACGCAGAACCCCATCGTAAATTGCCTCAAAGACACGCGGAACGCCCGGCATAATCTGCGGATTAAGCTTTTGAAAATCCGGCAGAAGAACGCTGCCAATCGGTTTTGAATAGCTTACGGCTGCGCCGACTGAAAGAACAACATATTCGCACAGACGCTGAAAAGCGTGCCAGATTGGCAGAACGCAGAGTGCTCTTTCGCCTTTGCGGATGTCAATGCGTTCCGGCAGCTCGTCAAGTTGTGTAAGAAAGTTACCGTGTGTAAGCACAACACCTTTTGGCTCGCCGGTTGTGCCAGAAGTGAATATGATTGTCGCGATATCGTCCCATGCGCCTTTTTCAAGCTCTGCTTCTACAGCACCTTTGTTGTTTTCGCGCCATGTTTTTCCATTTTCAATTAACTCTGAATAGCGGTGTAGCGTTATCTTATTGTCAGCGCAAAGCTGCTGAACTTTATTATCAGGTTCGTCAATAATAATCAGTGCAGTCACCAAAGGAAGCTGCTGTTTTAAGTTAATAATTTTTGTTACTTGAGCTGAGTTTTCAGCAATTACTGTCTTACATTCTGCAAATGAAAGTATGTATGCAAGATCGTGTTCTGTGGCATCACAACCGCGGGGTACGTCTATTGCACCAATAGCTAAAAGCCCCATGTCAGAAACAGGCCATTCTTTTCTGTTGTCGCAGATAAGACCGATGTGGTCACCTCTTTTTGCGCCTATTGATAAAAGACCTGCACCAAAATTCAATGCATTTTGGTAATAGTCTTTATACAGTGTAGGAATGAATTCTTCGTTTTCGTTTTTGCTGTAGTGAGATGCAACATCTGGATTTTCTTCTGCTATGCGTTTGAGCAGTTTTGGTAATGTCTGGTCCATAAAGTTTTCCGGTTGTGTTTGGTCTTAATTAAAATGACATTCTTTGTTGTTTGTGTCATTTTAGATTTTCATTATACAGTGACTTAAAAAAAAAGACAACACGCCGAGCGTGCTGTCTTTTAAGATATTTATCTTGCGGTTAGAATTTCTTGCCCATGATAAGACGAACAATGAAAATCAAGAGACATGTGCCCAAAACTGAAATAATCAGCTGAACAATCAAGCCGCCGCCGATATGAAGGAGGTTGGCACACCAGCCGCCGAGAGCTGCACCGACAATTCCAAGAAGGCAGTTCATCCAGAAACCGTGCTTGCTTTTCATAAACATTCCGGCAAGCCAGCCAACAAGGGCACCAATCAAAATTGTGAGAACAATAGACAATATCATTGCATTCACCTCAAGATGAAAAGATAGAGCTTTATAAAAAGCCCTTTAAAAAGATTATAACACGCTTTATTTCAAAAGTGAAAACAAATTTATGCCTTATGCTCTCTTACAATGCTGATGATTGCATCGCCGTAGCGGTCGGCCTTTACTTCGCCGATGCCGTAAATATCCGTGAGCTGCGACAATGCCACAGGCTTTTTTGCTGCGATGTCTTCCAGCGTTCTGTCACCAAAAATTACATACGGCGGAACTTCTGCTTCTCTTGCAAGTTTTCTGCGCATTTCTTTGAGCGCTTCAAGTATAGCCATTCCCTTTATATCAGAAGAATTCAGAATGTGTTTGCGTGAACCTGTTTTGCCGGGCTTTTGTGTTTGTGCCGGTGTATTTGTGTGTGGAACAAACGGAAGGCGCACTTCGCCTCTGTCGCGCAAAGTGTCTTTTGCGTCACGTGTAAGGCTTAATACCTGATAATCTGAACTTTTCCGCAAAAAGCCTGCGTCAATCAAAAGATTCACAAGCTGGTACCAGTCCTGCTTTGAAAATTCTGTACCGATACCGAAAACTGAAAGCTTATGGTGCCCGTAGTCAAGAATGCGTTTCTGCCTTGAGCCGAGAAGCACGTCAATCACATAAGACGCGCCGAATTTTTCGCCAGTGCGCAAAATTGCAGAAAGCAGCTTTTGTGCCGGAATTGTTACGTCTGTTTCAGTTTCTTCTATATTTAAGCCCGAAGCGCAAATGTCGCAGCATAAATCAGGCTCTGCTTTTTCAGATTCTTCAAGCAATTCACCGAAGTGCGCAAGCAGCAGGGCGCGGCGGCAAGTACGGCTCTGTGCAAAAGCGTTCATCGCTTCAAGCTGCTTTTCTGCTGCGGCTAATTCTGTGCCGGTTTTGTCCTGCATAAAAAAGCGTATCTTGTTCGTGTCGGCATAGCTGTAAAGCAAAAGCGCGTGCGCATTTTCGCCGTCGCGCCCCGCACGCCCAATCTCCTGGTAATATTGCTCAAGCGATTTCGGCATGTCGTAATGCACGACGAAGCGCACATTCGGCTTGTTTATGCCCATGCCGAAAGCAAGCGTTGCTACAATAATGGGCGTTTCATCTTGTACGAAAAGCCGCTGGTTTTCAGTACGCTCTGAATCTGGCAGCCCTGCATGATAGGGCAGTGCCTTGTAGTCCTGTTCCTGTAAGAATTCTGTCAGCTCATCAACCTGCTTCCTGGAAAAGCAGTAAATGATTCCGCTCTCATTTTTATGTTCTTGCAGAAATTCTAAGAGAAGCTCGTCTGCCCTTGAAAGCTTAAAGCTTGTGGGCTTTTTCAGTATTTTATGAACATTCTGCGGCTGTCCTGTCTTTGATTTAACATCAAGAAAGATGTTCGGCCTGTTGAAGGTTGAGACAAATTCGTTGAAACCGAAGCCGTAAGCCTTTGCGCCGAGCTTCAGGCTGCGCTTTATGTCGTTCCGTACAGTCTGTGTAGCGGTTGCTGTCATTGCAAGGCAGACTGCTTCGGGGTGCTGTGCGCGCACAGATGCAATCATGCGGTATTCAGGGCGGAAATCGTGCCCCCATTCTGAAATGCAGTGAGCTTCATCAATTGTAAGCAGCGAAACCTGTACATTTGCAAGCAGCTGCTGCATACGCTCCGTGACAAGCGTTTCAGGTGCGCAATAAACAATTTTGACTTTTCCGCCTCTTATAAGCGAAGTATTCAATGAGTATTGATCAAGTGTCAGCGAGCTGTTCAAGAAAAGCGCGTCGATGCCCGCTTCTTCAAGCTGAGAAACCTGGTCCTGCATCAATGCAATAAGCGGCGAAACCACGATTGTAATGCCTTTGAAAACAAGTGCCGGAATCTGGCAGCAGAGCGACTTTCCGCCGCCGGTCGGCATTACAGCCAATGTGTCGTTGCCCGAAAGCACAGATTCTATAACTTGAAGCTGCCCCGGTCTAAAGCTTTTATAGCCGAAATGCTTTTTTAGCAGCGAAATCAAAGATTTTTCTGAAAAATTACATTGCATCAATTAAGGTTATTCCATTTATTGCATATTGTAAAGAAAACGTTTCCTTTGTGTTTTACTGACATATCAGTATGTAGAATGTTTTTCTTTTGAATATGTTGCAATTGTTGCGGTTTTTTGTCATACTTTCCATATGATGACGATTTGTAAAGATTATTCAAGAAAAATGAAGAACGCTGCAATTAACCCTGCTTTTTTAAGATTTTTGATTTGTCTTTTTATTTTTGCCTTGCTTACTTTGACCGTTACAATGAAATTGCAGACTTTAGTTCAAAAAACTGTTGCTGATGAATTTATTCAGTTAGAACCGGTTGTAGAAGAGGTCTCTTCTGTAGATCCCGATGATTTTCAGAAAATAGCTGTAAATCACGCAAAAAAGACAGACACTGGTCTGCTTCTTTACAGAGATGAAGCTACAAGACCTAATGTTGTCTGGTTTTATACTCACATAACCGGAAGTGAAACTGTGGCAAACGCTATTCTTGAAAATGCGGATAAAAATGATATTCCGCTGTCTTTAGCATTTGCGCTTGCTTATGTAGAAAGCCGTTACAAGATACGCGCCGTAAACCACAACAAGAATTCTACAACAGACCGCGGTTTGTTCCAGCTTAACAGCTCTTCTTTTTCAAAGCTTACTGAAGAAGAATATTTCAACCCGGACATAAATGCAAAACATGGTTTGACTCACCTGCGCTTCTGCCTTGACACAGCCGGAAACGAAGTTGCTGCTCTTGCCATGTACAATGCAGGAACTGTAAAAGTTAAGTCTGGTTCAACACCGCAGATGACTCTTGATTATGTTTCAAAAATTATGAGTTACCGTGAAGGCCTTGAATCATTGTTTGCACAGGAAATTGTTGCAAAACATGAAACAAAACAGCCTGTAAGACTTGCCGCATTAAACTGACAAAACAAGCTGTTTCATGAGCGATTCAACTGTATTTTATAAGTCGTGCTTTCTCTGCCCAAGACGCTGCAATGCAAACAGAAACAGCGGGAACACCGGTTTTTGTGCCGAAACTTCTGAGCTAAGGCTTGCGTGGGCAGGACTTCATTTTGGTGAAGAACCCTTCATTACAGCGGCAGGCGGTTCGGGAACAATCTTTGTTACAGGCTGCAACCTCAAATGCGCTTTCTGTCAGAATTATCAGATTTCGCAGAACGGCATGGGCGCACCTGTAGATTCAAATACATTTGTAAAGATTTGTCTTGCCCTACAGGATGCCGGTGCAGAAAACATAAATATAGTAACCGGAAGCCATGCAGTTGGAACTTTAGCGCCATATCTAAGATTTGCAAAATCTGCCGGCCTGCAGATTCCTGTATGCTGGAACTGCTCTGCTTATGAATCAATTGAAGCCTTAACCCTGCTGTCTGATGTAGTCGATATATGGCTGCCTGACCTGAAAACGCTTAATCCGCTTATGAGCGAGGCTGTTTTTGCCGCAAAAGATTATCCGCAGGTTGCAAAGCATGCAATCCGCTGGATGACAGAGCACAGCGAACCTGAATTTACTACAGTTTTTGACAAGCAGGGCAAAAAACATCAGAAGATGCTTTCGGGCGTAATCGTGCGCCACCTTGCTTTACCCGGTAGAATCGAGGATTCTGCGCTAGTTCTCGACTGGTTCGAGAAACACGCTGACAAAAGGGCTTATCTTTCGTTGATGAGTCAGTATACGCCTGTACCTTTCAGTTCAGAAGAAATGAAAAAGCGGCAGAACTCATTGAATGCGTTCCAAAACCGCTTTATAGAACAAAACGAATTTGATAAATTGCAGGAAATGCTTGAGTCTTATGAAATTGAAAACGGCTTTTATCAGGAATTAGTTCAGGATACGGAATGGCTTCCTGATTTTAGCCTTATTCAGCCTTTTTCTTCAGAGCTTGCCCGCCCGATCTGGCATTGGTCAAAGCCTTCGGAGATATTGAGCTAAATTATAAGACCTTGCGCTCGACAATTGTGCTCATTATAGAAGAAAGCACTTCAAGCGGCAAATCTTCTGCTTCTGCATTGACTGTATCGTTGATTTCAGCCCAGTCTTTTTTTGAGAAATTCTGGTCTGGCTCAAGCTGGCCGTCAAAAAGAGCAAGCACATTTGCAAGCCAGTCTATGTTCGTTTTCTGCGGTTCTTCCGCAAGATTCGCGCTTTTCTGAATGTAAGTCTGCTCCCAATATTCGGCAAGCGGCTCTGCAATGCATTCCAAACCTCTGCTGTATGAAATGAAAAGCTTTTCTATGGCGCGGCTCGCCCTCAAGCCGTCGTAATTTCCGTTGTGGTCTGCGCGTTCATGCTTAAGGCAGCGCTGAACGTCGGCGTAAAATTTTCCTAAATCTGTCATAGCCTTATGATAACCGATTTTCAAATAAGTTTATAGGCTTTGAAGTTTTGCATAAAGAATTCCGGCAAGAAATCTTTTTGCATGATTAAAGCGCGGTAATTTTGTTAATTCTTTATTTTACAAAGATTTATGCTTTGTTTTGCGCGTATCCGTCTATTGCAAAATAGGCGCAAAAAATTGAATTTTTTCTTGACTTTAAATCTAAGTAAACGTAAACTGAGTTTATGAACTTAAGAACTGTTTTAACCACTGACACTGTAAACTTGCATCTCAAAGGCACAACAAAAGAGCAGATTATTGATGAGATGCTTGATATTTTGGTAAATGCTGGCAAGGTAAAAGATAAAGAGACTGCAAAAGCTTGTGTTCTTGACCGCGAACATAAGATGTCTACCGGCATGAAGCATGGAATCGCCATTCCGCACGGAAAGACTGATACTGTTGACGATTTGGTTGCTTGTATCGGTATTTCTGATAATCCTGTTGATTTCGATTCGCTCGATCAGGAACCATGCCGTATTTTCATTATGACATTGTCTCCAGTCAACAAGACAGGTCCGCATCTTCAGTTCCTCGCTGAAGTAAGCCTTCTTTTCAAGAGCGCTGAAAAACGTCAGGAAATTTTGAAGACTGTTGATAAAGCAGAAGTTATCAGAATTTTGACTGAATAGTCTGAAATTTTGTTTTTCTAACGTGAATAGACCGCTGTTCTGGCGGTCTATTGTTTTTTATAGCGAATTCCTAAAAAGAAATTATGAAACTATCAGAAAAAGATTATTTCGCGCAAGATTATAAGCTTGCAACCGTCGCCGGAAAGCACTTTGAAGCGGCGTCCGTCATTAAGATTCCGTCAAAAGACAATTTTGAGCAAATCGAAAAAGCTGAAAAAGAAAAGCTTTGCATAATTGAATTTGACTCTGCCTTTGCCGGCACTGCACCAGATGAATTCGATGAAGCCTTTCTTGCGTCTTTCCGCGAAAGCTTGAAGAAGCTTGAAGAAAGCGGCGCAGCGTTTTTGCTAAAGCCTTTGCTTGCCGGCGCAATCAGCACAGAAGAAGCTGCGGAAAACTTGAACGCGCTTTTCTATCATATTGCGCGCCGCCTTAAAGACTGCGCCTGTGTTGCAGGCTTTGACTTGTCAGCTTTAGACGCAGATGCTAAGCGCAAAGCCGGCGTTATTGATGCGCTCAAAAAGAAGCACCCCGAATATGTCTATTCGCTAAAAGACAAGGCTGAAGCCGCTTCAATCGAAAGTGATTATCCTGGACGGCTTGTGCTCTACTAGCTGACTTGGCAGTGCGCCGCCTGTGCACCAGCTTTTCGGCTGTGCACCGGCTTCGCGCCTGTGCACCAGTTTGCTGCGCGGCGCGCTGTGCATATCTCAAAGCCTGTGCATATCTATCTGCCTGTGCAAATCTCACGCAACCAGATCGTTGTATTTCACCATCTTTTGCTTTTTTCTGGTAATTGCCAAATTTCTGTGTTAGAATATTTTGCAATGACTAAGAAACAGAACAATAAATTACCGCATTTGACCGGCACAGCCGTGCCTGTCAGTGCTTTGAAAACATCTGAAAGCTGCGGTTGCGGCGAATTCCTTGATCTTATTCCCTTTGCAGAGTTCTGCGCTTCATGCGGGCTAAAGCTTGTTCAGCTTCTGCCTGTAAATGATACTGGAACTGAAAGTTCGCCTTACAGCGCGCTTTCTGCTTTTGCGCTCAACCCGGTTTATATGCGCCTGCAAGCCCTGCCCGAAGCTAAAAACTTCAAGGCGCAGATTACAAAGCTTTGCAAGAAACACGCCGGAAAGAGCCGTTTTAACTACCGTGAGCTTAGGCAAGATAAAATAGAGCTTCTTATCAAGATATTCGGTGAAGAAGCAGACAAGCTGATAAAAGACACCGCGCTCAACAATTGGATTAAGGCGCACGAATGGATTGTGCCTTACGCCGTGTTTATGCAGAAGAAGCATGAAAATCACGAAGCTTCTTGGAAAAGCTGGGCAGACAATTCTGCCGGCGCAAAAGAGCTGATTCAATCTGAATGGAAGAAAACCTCAAAAAAGAAGAACCACTATTTCTGGGCGTGGGTTCAGATGCGCCTCGACGAGCAGTTTTCTCAAGCTGCAGAAGAAGTGCGCAAAGCCGGGCTTATTCTCAAAGGCGACATTCCGATTATGATGAACGAAGATTCGGTTGATGTCTGGTCTTGCCCCGAATATTTCAATATGAGCCTTCGCGCCGGTGCGCCAGCCGACGGTTTTAACCCGCTTGGGCAAAACTGGGGCTTTCCGATTTACAATTGGGAAAATCTTAAAGCAGACGGTTATTCATGGTGGAAAAAGCGCCTTGCGAGTGCCGCAGCTTATTACGATGCTTACAGAATCGACCACGTTCTCGGTTTTTTCCGCATTTGGGCTGTGCCTGAAGGCGAAAGAACGGCCGCGCTCGGCTATACGCAGCCGCTTGTCTGCATTACAACAAAAGAGCTTGCTGCGCTCGGCTTTACGTCGGAACGCATACGCTGGCTTTCAAAGCCGCATGTGCCTACGCGCGAAATTGAAGCCGTAAACAACAACGATTATCTTGGAACGCACGGCCTGCTTCATAAATTGATGGACAGAATCGGCGAAGAGGAAATGTGGCTTTTCAAAGAAGAAATTGTCACAGACAGCGACATCATGAATGCGGAGCTGCCCGAAGCCGTGAAGAACAGATTGTGCGAATTCTGGCGCAACCGTGCATTGATTGAAGTTGCCAAAGGCAAGTTTACGCCCAACTGGACTTACCGCGATTCAACTTCGTGGAAAAGTCTTTCTGGTGAAGAGCAGCAGCAGCTTGAGACGCTTTTCAAAGAAAAGCAGGCTAAAATGGAAAAGCTCTGGGAAAAACAGGCAAAGACCATTCTCGGCGAGCTTACTTCAAGCGTCAGCATGATTCCATGTGCCGAAGATTTGGGCGTGAACCCCGAATCTGTGCCGCGCGTTATGAAAGCGCTGAACATTTTGAGCCTCCGCGTTATGCGCTGGTCAAGAATCTGGGGCGAACCCGGGCAGCCTTACGTTAAGCCTGAAGATTACCCGGAAGTAAGCGTTGCGTGCAACTCTGTGCATGATTCTTCAACAACAAGAGGCTGGTGGCTCAACGAAAATGCGGGCAAAGACTTTATGCGCGATTTTCCGGCTGAACAGGGAATTACGCCAGACGGCTTTGACGAGCATACGGCGGCTTTTGTGCTGAAGACAATTGCAAGCGCAAAAAGCGCGTTCTGTATTCATCCGCTGCAAGATTTGCTGCATCTTTCGCCGTCTTATTACGACGAAAACCCCGAAAACGAGCGGATAAACATTCCGGGCAGCGTAACGGAATTCAACTGGACTTACAGAATTCCGAAACCTGTTGCACAGCTTGCAAAAGATAAGGCTTTGATTAATGCCATAAAGGAAATAGTTGCGGCTCATCGATAAACAGCCGAACTTTCTTAGATTTTGATTTTTGGAGCAGATATGAACGCTGATAAATTTGATACGATTTTTTCCGCTGAAGAAGAACTTCGGCTTTCAGAATACCCGTGGTTTGAGTTTCACGTTTCAAGAGAAATGCGCGACCGCTGCCAGTTTGACGGCACACTTTTTGCAACAACCGGCAACGTGATTCTTGCAAATCTTAAGAACGTCCGTCTGTTCGCCAAGAAAATCAACGACACGATTGACCCGGTTCTTCACCCTGAACAGATGATAAAAGCCGGCCAGCTTAACGCGATGGGGCTCATCGACGAGATTTTCCATTATGTGTGCTATCTGTACCGCAGGGATGTAAATCCGCAGGCGTTCGTGAATCTGCTGAGAATTTGCGACGAGCAGTTCGGCAAAGAAAACATCGACGAGCTGCTTCTCGATTTTACAGGCGAGTTTCCGCCGAATGACGTGTACAACAACGTGGTTTTTGCGGAAACATACCTTGAAAGCATCAACCCGGCGACCGGCATAAACAACCGCATAACCACGCTTGAAGAGATGATCCTTCTGCGTCTTGCGAACGAGAACCCGGCGTTTGAGCCTTTCCTTATGCTGTTCAGCGACAAAAACCTTGCGCAGAACCCGCTTTATGAAAAACTCTGGCTTAAAATAAAGGAATATTTCGCCGGGCAGCCGAAATTCGGCCCGAAAAACAATGACCTGATTACAATGCTCAAAGAGCCTGTCGTTTTCAGTCCGAAAAGCTTGAAAGGCCAGCTCGATTATATCCGCACTTATTGGGCAGAATTGCTCGGCGACTGGCTCAAGCGGCTTCTTGCCGGAATCGATATGATTTCAGAAGAGGAAAAACCGGCTTGGCACGGCTTCGGCGGCGGCGACCTGCCACCGATGGACGCATACAATTATGATTATCTGACAAATGAATACGAACGCTACAGCCCTGACCGCGACTGGATGCCGCGCGTTGTGCTTATGGCAAAAACCGTGCTTGTCTGGCTTGACCAGCTCAGCAGCAAATATCAGCGCGACATAAAACGCCTCGACCAGATTCCTGACGAAG
>JAEEGK010026912.1_pt1 | contig 11660 bp, 9 predicted proteins | sample 8958771 | NCBI WGS metagenome assembly JAEEGK01 (sample SAMN16246547, study PRJNA631951) | gut metagenome | biome: gut microbiome; feature: rumen; material: SC-attached | host: Bos | place: Iran: Karaj | collected 2018-10 | reverse complement strand
TTTTTTTCTTTTTTTCTTTTTTCTTTATTTATTTTTATTATTTTCTTTTAATTAACTTTTTTAAATATGGAGAAAAAGAAAAGTTTAAAGTGCTATACTAATATAAACTCATCTGATTACATTGAATTTGAATTTCCTGAAAATTTTAAAGCTTTAGAAGCTCAAATAAATCAAAATGATGAAAATTATTTAAAAAATAACAATATAATATATTATGATTACAATAAAGATGAAATAGTAATAAATAATGAAGAAGTTTTTTCATGTTTTAAAGGTGATACCATTTATTTGAAAGAAAAATTTAAAGACAAAACTCTCACTACAAAAGAAATTCCATCGATAATTCAAGAAAAAAAACAAAATACTGAAAATTCACTTAATGATTGTAATAATCAATATTTTCCAATTACCAATGATTCAAATGTTTCATTAAAAAATAACAATTCAAACAATAATAATTGTGATTTAGGTTTTGAAAATAATAAAAATATTAACAACAATTCAGAACCAAAAATTAATGAACTTGAAAATAAAATTAAAGAATTTGAAAATAGGAAAAATGAATTGAATGAAAAATATAATGAAATAAATCAATTAAAAGAATCAAATAAAGAACTTGAAAAAAAAAATAGTGAATTAGAAAATAAAATAAAATTATTAGAATCTCAAAATGAAATAAAGTTAAATCAAATGTCAGAAAAATACAATAATTTAGAAAAGAAATTCCTTGAATTTGAAAATGAATTAAATAAAAAAGAACTATCAAAAAAAGAAAAAGAAATAAATGAATTAAAAGTTATAAATAAAAATATAAAAATTAAATATAATGAAGAATTAAAAAAATTAAAAGAAATTAATGTTAATTTAGAAAAGAAATTAAAAAAATTTGAAAATGAAGAAGATTTTTCTGATAATGAAAAATGTAAAAAGGAATTAGAAGAAGAAATTGACAAAAAATGTTTAACAATGAAAAATTATATAAGTAATTATTTCGAAGAAAAAATAAAAGATTTATCATTATATATATTTAAAGAAAATAAAAACTTTTTAAAAAAAGAAATTGAAAATTTAAATGAAAAAATAAATAATAATAATACAATAAAGTTAAAAGAAAAAAAAGTTGAACAAAAAAATGAAAAAAACATAATTTCTAAATGTAAATTATGTAATGAAAAAATAATAAACAAATTATATAAATGTGAAAATTGTGATGATTTTATTGTATGTGAAAATTGTAATAATAAATTAAAGACAAAAGAAAAACAACATATATATAATCATACTTTTGAACTAATTAACTTATAAAAAAATATATATTATCAAAAAAAATAATATCATTTAAAAATATATATAATAATTTATATAAAAAAATTTAATCCTTATCTTTTTCATCGAGAGTATCTTCAACAAAAATTTGTTTTTTAATTTTTTCTGCGAATTTTTGTGAAATTTTATAAACAGTTTTTTCATAAGAAGAAAACCATCCTTTTAAAAAAGAATTATAAATATAATGACTAGCATTATAAGTAGGTAGAAAGCAAATAGATAAGAAAACAACTTTATAAAAAAGATACATATTAATTTTTTCTAAAAAATTAGAAAATAAAGTTTCAAAATTTATAAAGAGAAAAAACACAATCCAATATTCTAACCATTTTCTCATTTCTTTTCTATTTTTTTTAATTAATTGTCTTACTGAACAATGCATTGGATAAATAACTCCAATTAATAATGTAAATGCTTTTGAAAAATAAGTTACTATTATTATTAAGAGAAATATACATAATACATATATTATGTATTTAGGTTGAATTCCTGTTATTTCATATAATCTATTTATTTCCTTTATTTCTAATAATTTCTCATTAAATGATAATGCAGAGTTTTTTGACATATCTTCTATTATTTCTTCAGGATCACTTTCTATTTCATCTTTGTCTATTGTACTGTCTACACTACGATCTGTGTCTGAATTACGAGCTGCTAACATTGAATTTAATATGAAAGAGGATACTTTGTTCATTTTTTTTTTTAAAATATTATTTATTATAATTTTTTTTTATTTAGTTTTTTAAAGTGATTTTATATATAAACAAAATTTGTTTTTTTTTTGTTGTTTATTTAAATTTATTTATTTTTGTTTTTTGGTTTTATTTATTATTTCCATATGCTTTTTTCAGGAGTTTGAAATTTATTTTTTTTCTGGGAACGAGAATTTAATTTACTTTTATATTTATGATTGATAGAAGGAGAAGGAGAAGCATAAATTAATTTAGGATTAAAAGATTTATTATTAATAATTTGACTATTAAAATGTTTAACCCTTTGAATTGAATTTTCTTTATTATTTGTTTTATTGCTATTTATTATTTGAGAACAAATTTTATTCATATCATAACTTATTTTAACACAATGAATTAAATTATTTTCACTTGATAAACTTTTTCTTATTTCTTCATTAGTTAAATTTTTAGTATTTTCTAACATAATAATTAAATCAGATAATTTAAGATTTAAAATTGATTTTGGAATTGAATTTAACATAAAATTTTTTAATGAATCACATTTTTTTTCATATAATTCACAGTTTCCTTTTATACTTTCTTGAGTTAATATTAAATTAGAATTTAATAATTGTAAAATTTGAAACATGAATAAATTATTTTTTGATAATTTTTCATTATTTGAATTCTCTGAAATTGTTTCAGCTAACTCTCCCTCATTTTTTAAACAAAGATTGTTGAAATTATATTCAAATTCTTCTTTCACTTTTGACATTAACTAATTTTAAATTTAAAATAATTTTTAAATTTTTTATTTATTATATTACTATAAAAATATAAAAAAAAAAAATAAATATGAGTAAATGATATATATTAAAATTATTTTTAATATAAATATTATTTATTAATGTCAAAAACAATAATAACTCCAAATCCAATGAATAATATAATGGAAAGATTCATAGATTTAATAGCAATGAAAACTTCAAATTATTGTAAATAAAATATATATAATTTTAAAAAGACATTTGTGATAGTTTTATAAAAATACTTCAAAATTCAACTTTAATAGGTTCTTCAATATCAAAAAAAGAGAAATTAAAAACAGCATTTTCAAAAGTAAATGAAGTTTCTTGTGATGCAAGAAATTTATATAGTTTATTTAGAGTTATTAAAGATATAACAATAATGAAAAATATTATTCATTCAAATCAAAAGATTTTAAATTTAAATAATAGTATTTTACTTTCTCATTGTTTAATGTTTGGTTTTGATAATATTCAATTATTTTTAAAATTAATAGATTTTAAAACGGATAAAAGAAAAAATTTAATTAAATATTCTCAATTTTTTTGGACTTGTTTTGCAGGATTAACAATTATAAAAAATACAAAAGATATGAAATTAATAAATGAAAATAAAGAAGATGAAACAAAGAAACATTTAAGAAAAAAAGTTTTAATAACAAATTCTTTAAGTAATGCATTTGATTTATTAATATGCTTAAATGGAAGTAATATTTCTAAAAATTTATTTGGTAAAAATATTCCTCCTCAAATAAGAGGATTAGGAGGTGTTTTAGCTCCTTGTTTTGCTTTATATAGTTCTTCTTTAAATAATAAAATATGAAAATTAAATTAAAAAAATAATTATTTTTTATTTTTATATTATTGATTGGTTATTTTCTAATATTTTTTTATTTATTTCTTTATATTTTAATTTCCTTTGACTTAATATTAATTGCCGTAATTATATAAGTTTAATAATTTAATTTAATGATGTTTTTAGAAAAAAACGCTTCTTTGGGAAAAGATAGTGAAAAAAATGCAATTTCTGACAAAAATAGTAGTGAAAAAAAAAAACAAGAAAAAAAATTAATTGAAAATTGTACAAATGTAAAAAAAGAGACTCATAAATATTGTATAAACTGTTTATTCAAATGTTCTAATTATAAGTTAAATTTAACTATATCTCAAAAGAAAAAAAATATTGGATATCATTTTCCTTCAAATGATATTTTTTTCTTTAGAAATATATCAAGTGAAAGTATATTAAAATTATTAGAAGAAAAAGAGTCAACTGAAAGTTATAATATATCATATAAAAATATAATTCAAAATATAAATAATAATAATAATAACAGTGAAAACATCCTTTTAGAAAAATTAAATTTTCCTATTGAAAACCTTAATAAGATTACAGATGAGATTTCAATTTGGGAAGATTTTTCTTTTACTTTAAAATCAGGAAATGAAAATACAAATTGTTTATTAATTGAATTTAATTTGGATAATTGTAACGAACAAAATAAATATTTTAAAGAAATAAATAAAAATTTTTTAAAAAACGAAATAAATTGTATTTTAAACGGAATTGTTCATGAAAGAGAAATTTTAAAAAAAGACATTTGTTTTTCTATTGATCCTAAAAAATTAGTTAAATCAATTGAATTGAGAATTGAAAATTATAAAAAAGAAAAAAGAAATTTATCTGGAATTAGAAATTTATTTTTTGCGAAAATTTTCAAACAAAAAAATTTAGGTTTTGTATTTGGAACAAACAATAAAGAAGATTTACTAAATATAGAAAATTTACAAACTAATTTTAATTCAATTGTATCTAAACAATTTTATTTAGTTAAATTATTTGTTGCTATTAATGTTCCTAATTCAATTCCAAATAAAATTGATGAGAAAGAAAAAGAAAAAACAAATTATAGTACTGATTATTCTTCAAAAGGAATTCAAAATTTAAGTAATTTTAGTGATGAAATTCCTAATTATTATGATTCTAATTCTTCTTTTTATGATACTTTTAATGATAATATTTCTGATACTTGTTCTTTTAAAAGTTATTATCCAAATAATGTTAGTTATTCTCAATTCTTTTCAAACAATCAATTACTTTATAATCATTTTAATAATAATCAATTTACTTATAATGAATATAAAAATAATAATTTTTTCAATAATAATTTAAAAAATAATAAATGTGAAGGTTTTGGAAATAATAATTTATATAATAATAATGGGAATATCAATTATTTAACATCAAATGATAATAATATGTTTAATAATAATAAGATTAATTATTTTACTAATCCTTATTATGGTATAAATAATTTAAATATGTTTCAGAATGGTTTAACTTTCAATAATAATTTGTTTAATTATTATAATGCTAAAAATAAAAAAGTTTCAAATTATAATACTCAAACAAAATTAATGATGACAAATTCAAAAATAAAAAAAATAAAAAATGACTTTCCAGATAATTTACATTATGAACCAATAATAATAGATAGTAAAAATAGAAATAATTTATTTGAAATCTTTATATTTAAAAAATATAAAACAAGAAGTTTTTCAGTTTCAAATTTCTTGATATTTAAAAAAATTATGAAATTATTATTTTCTCATATAGGTTTTTCTATGACAAATTTAACTTTCCATAATTTTGCAAAAATTTTTCAAAAATTAAGTTTATTTGGAATTAAAATACCTTTAATAAACAATAATGGAAAATATATTTCAACAGCATATTCACCTTCATTGTCTTCCATAACTTTATATATAAAACATACTGAATTGTATATTTTCGTATTTAATTCTTTAAATAAAATGTATAATCAAAGAAATTGCTCTTCAACAGTTAATATATTTGCAAATAATAATAATTGTGATTTTCTAAGTCATAATCAATTCATTGAATTAAATGAAAATTTAAAGCTTTCTTTATTAAATCAATTTATAATATTAGAATATAATGAAACTAAACCTCATTATTTAAGAAATACTTTATATGAACAATTAAACATCATTTTTAATTTGTTACCAAAAACTCTAAATGAAGTTAAAGTGAATAATATTGATTTCACAAAAAGTTTTTTTTCAATTTTATGGAATCCTGTAAATATAATTTTAAATCAAACCTCTTTTATAACATATTATTTATTTACTTCTGATTTAATAGGAATTTTACCAATTAAATTAGAATGTCGAAAATGGTTGACTAAAATAGGTTTGGAAAAAAAAGAAAATATAATTAGGAAAGAGAATGAAATAAATGATAGTATAATAAAAGTAGAATCTTTTTTAATGAATAATTCTTTATTTAATTCATATGATTATGAATTTTATTGTAAAAACAAAATATTTTCTTTAAAATAAATGTTTCGAATTAATTTGTTGGTATTAACTCATATTTTTCACTTGTAAATCCTTTTTATTTTAAATTATGAATTATAAATATATTTTTGTTAAAAAATAAATTGTAAAAAGAACATATTATTATATTTAATCTAATATTTAAATGAAAAAAAATGGAAAATAATAAGATAAAATTAATTAAAGAATTTGTTTATAATGAAGATTGTGTTATATTTCTTTTAAAATTAAAAAATGGGAAATTATGTACTTGTAGTCAAGATAGAGAAATTAAAATATTTAATCCTGAAAATTTCATATGTGAAAAAACAATATATGGTCATTTAAATAGTATAAATGCAATATGTGAATTAGATAATGAAATCTTAGTTTCATGTTCAGATGATAATAAAATAAATATTTGGGATTTAAAAAAAAAAGAAAATAATTTAATTTATTCTATTTTAGCTCATAATTCTTATATTAATAAAGTAATAACTTTAAAAAATGGAAATTTTGCTTCTTGTTCAGATGATAAATTAATTAAAATTTGGAATCATAAATTTCCTTTTGAAAATTTATATATTATAAATGAACATTATAATATTGTTACTTCAATAATTGAATTAGAAGATGAAAGATTAGTTTCTACTTCAGATCACAAAGAAAATATTTTAAGATTTTATTCTTTCGATAATAAAAAGAATAAATATATTATTGATGGAATAATAAATAATATTCATTGTCATTGTATTAATTCTCTTATTATTTATAAAAGAAATAAAATTGCAATTGGAAGTTATAAATTGATTTATATTATTGATTGTGATTTATATCAAATTGAAAGCATTATTCAAGGACATAATACTTTAATTACTTCTTTGGTTGTAATGCCTGATGGAAATTTAATTTCTGTTGAAGAAGAATTAGTTCTGAAAAAATATAATTATTTATTTCAAACCACTTGTAAAATTAAATATGTTCATGAACAAATTATTTTTTCTATGATTTCTTTAAGTAATAATATTCTCATCACTGCTTCTAAAGATGGAGTTATTAAAGTTTGGAATTATTCTTAATAGATATTATTAATTTATATGAAATAATTATTTTATTATAAGTTTAAAAAATATAATTCAATGAAAAATTTAAATTTAAACTAAAAAAATAAATGAATCAAGAAAAGAGAATTTCAAGAGATTTTACTCAAATAAATTATGATATAGAAATGAATAAAGAAGTATAATTAATATATTAATAAATTAAAATAGAATATAGAAGATAATAAAGAAAATATAAATTCAATAAATTCATTAATAGAAACCAAATCAGATTCAATGATAATTGAATCTCAAAATTTTAAATCAAACAATTCCATAATATATAAATCAAGCAAATCTCTTAATTTAAATACAACAGATTCATCAACAACGATATTATCAAAAGAATCAAATTTAAATTTTAATTTTACAAATAAATCAATATTAACAAATCAAATAGATTACTTATCACATAACAATAATACCAATAATAAGAATAACAATAATAATAATAATAATAGTATAAGTTCAATATTAAATATATATTTTGAAAATGAAAAAGATTCAATTCAATGTGGAAAAGAATATATAGATGAAATATATATGAATTTATTAAAAGAAGAAAAAGAATTAAATAATAATTATGGTTATATGGAAAATCAACCAGATATAAATGAACAAATGAGAGCAATATTAATAGATTGGTTAATTGAAGTTCATTTAAGATTTCATTTAAAAGATCAAACTTTATATATTACTGTTGGTATTATTGATATATATTTATCTAATGAAATTATTCAAAGATCTAAATTACAATTATTAGGTATTACTGCTTTATTAATTGCTTGTAAAAGTCAAGAAATTTATTATCCTCCTATTAAAGATTTTATTGATATCACTGATAAAGCTTATGAAAAAAAAGAATTAATTAGTATGGAATATTTAGTTTTAAGAATTTTAAATTTTAAAATTTTATTTCCTACTCCTTGTGATTTTTATGATATTATTTCTCAAATTTATCATTTTAATTCACAACAATATTATTTAGGAAAATATTTTATGGAATGTGCTTTAATTGATTATAGAATGATTAAATATAATCCTTCTATTTTAGCTTGTTCTTGTTGTTATTTAGTCATGAAATTTTTTGGAATTAAAAATTATAAATTTATGTATGATTATAGATTAAGTAATGAAATTTCTCCTCAAAAAATAATTAAACAATGTGGGAAAGAAATATGTATTTTAATAAGAGGTTTAAAAGCCACTGCTTTAAAAGCTACTAGAGAAAAATATTCATTAAAAGAATTTGAAAGAGTTTCAGAATTTTGTGATAATGAAAATTAATGTTTTTTATTTAATTATTTATTTTTTTTTTTTAAGTAATATTTTGAAAAGTTTTTTTTGAATTGTTTATATAAATAATAATAAAAATAAAAAAACAATTATCTAAAAAATACCCTTTAAAAATTCTTATTAAAAATATCAAAAATATAAATTGCAAAAATACGATAAAAAATGGAAAAATAAATAAAAAAATAAATATATATAAACAAATCATCCTAAAATTCAAATTAACAACTATATTAAAAACTTTATTCAATTTTTTCAAAATTTTGTTTCAAAGGAGTAAAATCCTCTTCTAAAAAAACATCCCAAACTTTAATAGATTTATCCCCAGAACAAGAAACAATACAATAATCATTAATTTGAATAATATCATTAATACCAGAAGAATGATCCCAAAGAATAATTTTACATTGAAAAAATTGAAGATCCCAAATTCTTATAGTTTTATCATCACTTCCAGAAAAAATAAATTTATCTTTTAATAAACCTACTTTATTAACAGAATTATTATGACCAAATAAAGTTTTAAAAGATTGAATATTCTTATTATCAAATAATATATTTAAATCCCATAATTTAATAGTATTATCAGCAGAAGCAGAAGCAATTTTATTTTTTTCAAATTCACAAATAGAATAAATTGATTTTAAATGACCTTTTAAAGTATTTTCACATATTCCAGTTGCTAAATCCCAAATTTTAATTGTTTTATCTGCTGAACAAGAATATAATTTTTCATTCTTTAATTTTATTATTGAATATACTGCATCATTATGTCCTATTAATGTATTTAATAAATTCATTGTTTTAAAATCCCATATTTTTATTGTTTTATCTGATGAACTTGAACAAAATATTTCTTCTGATATTTTACACAAACAATATATTGTGTTTATATTATTTATTTTATTCTTTTCTATAATGTTATTATTTTTTATTTCCCATAAATTAATTGATTTATCACATGATATTATTTTATTCATATTGTAAAAAAAGGATGTTACTGGAGATTTATGTTGTAATATTTTAGTGTTTATTTTTTTATTTATATTCCAAAATTTAATTAACTTATCATCTGAACATGAAGCAATTATTTCATTGTTTATTTTATATAATGAATATATACTTCCTAAATGAGCATTATTAAATGAATATTTTGGCTTTGAAATATATTTAATTGATTGAATTCTAAAATCTATTTGATTTTCAAATTCTTTATATGAATTTATATTATATAATATTTTAATAAAGGTATTTTTTACTTTTTCTAAATTGAAATTTTTTAAATTTGTATTTAAGGAAAATGAATTTATTTCATAATTCATTTTTTCTATTATTGATTTATCTAATTGTGAGCCTGTTAATTTTGAATAATGAAATAAGGAATTTTGTCTTATTATTAAAAATATAAAAGATATTCTTTTTATTATTTTTTCAAAATAATTTAAATATTTATTATATATTTTATTTCCTATTTCTATTATTTCATTTATTTCATTTAAAATTTTTGACTTTTTATTTTCTATTTTATCTCTTATTTTACTTTCTTCTTCATTTAAAAAAGAAAAAAAATCTTCAAATTTTCTCCTTTGAAAATTAATTAGATTTTTTTCAATTGAGTTTTGTTTTTTTTCAATTTCATTTAAAATATTTTTTGAGTTAATTAATGAAGTGATATGTTCATAATAAGTATTAAAATTTAAATTTAAATAACCATTTTTTTCACAATTACAAAATAAAGAAACGCCTTCATTAAAAGCATAATTAATATTTTCATCAAATCCTTCTTCAATTAAAAAATTTATACAACATTCATTACAAATTAAATCATTACAAGAAAAAGAAAAACAATTTTTCGAAGAAACTTTTTCATCACAGAATTTACATATCATTTTTTTTTTATATATTATATTGTATATAAATATGTTTTCATATGAAAATATAATTGTTTAATAAAGAAAAAAATATTTATATTTATTTTTTATTTTTTTAAAATATTTAAAAAGGAAAAAACCAAATATTAGGATTATTCCCAAAAATTTCATAAAAATTATTAATTATTCCTTTATCATATTTAAATACATTTTCTTTATTATTATTATTATTAATATTCCACAAATTTGAATTTTTTGAATTTTCTTCTGCTTTTTCAATAGTAGTTCTATTTTTAATAACATTATAAAAATTATTTTTAATCAAATAAATAAAAAAACAAAGTAAATAAAAATTACAAAAATAAGCAAAAATATGAATAATATTATAAACAAGTGAGAATTGATTAGAAAGAAAGATAATAATAATATATTTAAAGTAAAAAATCATAATAAGAAAACTTTGAAGAAATCCATAAAAAATAATTAACACAAAATATTTATAATTGTTTATTCCAATACAATTTGATAACCAAGGACAATGATGATCCATTCTTAAAACACATTTATTACAAATTTTACAATGATGACTTCTTTCTTTTTTAAATCTATGACAATTAAGACATAAAACAATATTTAATTTAATATTTAAATCATCCCCTTTATTATTATCAATATAAAATTTTTCTAATTTATTTTTATAATCAAAATATTCTGATTCAGTTAAAGGACCTTCTTCAATATTAATTGAAGTAAATTTTTTTGTAAATGAAGATATTTCTTCATAAGAATTTTTATTATTTCCTTTAATATTATTTAAAATAAATGGTAATTCTAAATTTAAAGGTGATGGAATGTAACCTGGATTTGTAAAAGATGCTTTAAATAAACTTATTAAAAATAATATGTAAAATATTGTTATTATTACATATGATGTTATTGTTATAAAAAATTCTTCAAAGGTATTTTCTTTATCATTTATTGTTATTAATATTTTATTTAATTCATTTTTGTTTGAAAACAAATAAGTGTTATATGTGTATGAAAAGAAAATAAATATTGATAAGATATTTACTAAAATAAAAGGAGCTCTGAAAATAATTTTATCTTTTAAATTTAAAACGCATAATTTAAATTTCTTCATTTAAAAAAAAAATAAAAAAAATATCAAAAAAAAAAAATAAAAAAAAAAAAAAAAAAAAATAATAATGGAGCCAGAAAAAAATGAAATAACAAAAGAAGATTTAGAAA
>JAEEGK010026911.1_pt1 | contig 11661 bp, 8 predicted proteins | sample 8958771 | NCBI WGS metagenome assembly JAEEGK01 (sample SAMN16246547, study PRJNA631951) | gut metagenome | biome: gut microbiome; feature: rumen; material: SC-attached | host: Bos | place: Iran: Karaj | collected 2018-10 | reverse complement strand
TGGTTATGCCGTGGTTGGAGCATAACCAAAGTTGGCCAAGAAAGGGTATGCCGTGATCGAAGAATAACCAATCTTGGCCAAAAAAGGGTATTCCTCGACAGGAAAAAGCACTCTGTCGGCCGTCAGAGTGCTTTCGCCGATTGGAGCATGACCAAAGTTGACCAAGAAAGGGTCTGCCGTGATCGAAGAATAACCAATCTTGGCAAAAAAAGGGTATGCCTCGACAGGAAAAAACACTCTGTCGGCCGTCAGAGTGCTTTCGTCAATTGGAGCATAACCAATCTTGGCCAAGAAAGGGTATGCCGCGACAGGAGAATAACCAGTCTTGGCCAAGATTGGTCATTCTAAAATTGGACATAGAGCATTCCTTTCCGCCAATTGAGTATCATCGCCGAGAATGAGAACCTAATATGTGAACGTGGGGAAAATGTGGGGATAAAATAGAAAACAGAAATTGCCTAACACCTAATTTGCAGATGTTAGGCAATTCCTGTATAATTGAAAAGGTACCCCAAGCGGGGGTAATATTCTAATTTATTAAAACGCTGATTTTCAAATGACTATATTTGAATAATCCAGCCAAGTAATAAAATTGTGTATAGAATTGTGTATCGAGTTTTCCCCTTATATATAGCTAATTTCAATTTGAAACTTCGAAATAGCAATATTTACAACATATCTGCTCATGAATTGATTAGTTTGTTGGAGGTATCTGTAAACATAGGGAAAAGAACTCACATTTCACGTTCAATCGCCGCGCCAAAAGCATCTTCATCACGGCAATAGTCTTTACATTGGCAATTTTCGCCAATCCCAGGCTCAAACGTTGGGCATGATGGATGGCATACGGCGCAATCATGCCGCATAGCGCAATAATTACATTGTGACCCTGCCATTGGTTCAAGCTTCATTGTGTTCATCCCGGTCGATGGCATCGATGAGCTCACGCAGAATCTCCATTGCTTCAGGAAGATTGTCCTCGCTGACGCAAACACCGTTCTCACCGTTGTCCAGAAGGATGTAGTTAGTAAGTCGGTTGTAAACGAGCCAAAGGCTCTGACGGAGGTGATGAGGCTCGTACTTGGCCATAACGCCGTTGGTTGTCTGTAACAAAACTTGTAGTTTTAGCAAAAATGTCCTTGGCTAAGGTGTTGCTTTGCCTATCAGAGCCATGTGACGGTTTCCCGGCTCACCACCTGCTGAGGACGAATATGATATTTTCAGCCGTGACAGTTCGCGGCTGCTGATAGTTTTGCGGTGCAAATATACACTTTTTATTATATAATAAAAGCAAATATTTTCGAAGAAAAGTTGGTTTTACCGGCGAAATAGCGTCTGTTTATGGTTCTTTTTCCCTATTTCTTGTACTTTGTTTTACAGACGGGTTTTTGAACCGAATAGAGGGAAGAAAAGAATTTAAATCCTCAATAGCCCTCAGATGTCCGTAAAACCGTCGTTTTTTGGACTATGAATTAGTACCAGGCAATGATCATGGCAACCATGGCGAATGGTGAATCATCGATGTCATTACTGTCTGTTTTGCTGAACATACAAGACAAAAACTGCAAATGAACAAAAAAACGAGGCGATTTTTGCAAAAAGTTCGCCCAATCTCTTGACACATTCGGATTTATTTACTATCTTTGTACCGACATTAGCCAAGGCCGCATCCTTCGGGGTGGGCGGGCCAAGCTCGGAAGCATCACTTTTAACGGTGGTGCTTTCGTTATTTTTTGGTAGATTCACTTATCTTCCTCACGATAATAATGACGATATTTGCAATTATTGATACACAAAATGAGCATTATTGTCAAAATTCAGGCTATTTTTTGCAAAAAGTTCGCCCAATCTCTTGACACATTCGGATTTATTCACTATCTTTGCACCGACCTTAGCCACGGACGCACCCTTCGGGGTGGGCAGCCCAAGCTCGGAAGCATCACTTTTACCAGTGGTGCTTTCGTTATCTTTCCTCCCCGATCAACCAAAATATCCGCAGGTGAAACTATCAGTAACGAAACAACAAAGAATTACGTGAAGTCCATTACTACATTCGATTTCCCTGGTTGCAAATGTCTTGTTATCTGCGGTGATATCCATGGTGACTTCAACATGTTGGTGAATAAGGTTTGTGTGCAACACCAACTGAAGGACGCCCTGGTTATCGTTGCAGGTGACTGTGGCTTCGGCTTTGAAAGGAAAGGGTACTATGAGAGCACCTTCAATCGCAACAATAAGCGAATGAGGGAGGCAAACAATTGGATCATGTTCATGCGTGGTAATCATGACAATCCCGCCTACTTTGACGGAAAAACAATCGCTTACAAACGATTTATGGCTATTCCTGACTACTCGTTGGTCAAGGCCAATGGGCATACCATCTTGTGCGTCGGTGGTGCCATTTCGGTTGATCGAGTCTATCGAATCAAGTCATGGAACCGAATCGTGATGAATCAGCGTCAATTCGGACATTACCATGATGAACATGATCCATTGGCTCCAAATTATTATTGGAAAGACGAGCCGCCTGTCTTCAATGACGAACTGTTGACACATATACTTGCTGAGAATACTATTGATACGGTCATTACGCACACAGCACCTTCCTTCTGCGAACTGAAGAGCAAGGCGGGAATCAACTCATGGATTAGAGAGGATCCCAACCTTGTCGCCGACCTGGACCATGAGCGTTCCATCATGGATGCCATTTATTCAAAGGTGAAGGACTCCACGGTCTCACATTGGTGCTATGGACATTTTCATCAAAGCTGGCATGCCGACATCAATGGCATACTATTCAAGATGCTCGACATCATGGAATTTTATGAGATAAGATAAAAAAATACAAGCCATGAGAGACAAACGGAAAATTGATCTCGCTGACGTTGAATACATGGACTTGGATAAATTATTATATCGAATCTTCTAAATGCTCGAAACTACACGGTATTAACCGCACAAAAAGACGATAACAATGTTTTATTGAGTGCAAATATGGGTCATTTATTTGAAATGTCCTAGGAAATAGATGATAAAAGGGCGTAAAATTGCATTTCTTCCATGAAAAGTTTTGCGGTTTCAAAAAAAAGGTATAACTTTGCAGCGCTGATAGTTTATTGGCATATTTCTATTTAATTTATCTGATTAAATATTTTATATGGCTATGGAAATAACCAATGAAATGACATCGAGGGATATTCTTCTGGTTTTTGGCGGCAGAATCAGGGAATATCGCATTCGTCTTAATATGACCCAACGAGAACTGGCCGACATTTCCGGTTTATCGGTGCCCACTATCCACCGGTTTGAAAATGGCAGCTCGCAAAACATCTCATTGAGCGTGTTCATTCTGCTGGTCAAGTCTCTGGGCTTGGTTGACCGTCTGGACAACCTGCTGCCTGAGCTTCCTCCGTCACCATATGAGTTCAACGGGAAAGGAAAGAGAATCATACGAATAAGGCATAAGAAAAACTGAATATGGAGACACCCTTGTATTTGAAAGTCCTCCTATGGGGGCATGAAATCGGACGTTTGACGTGGAGGGACAAACAGAGAGACAGTTATTTTGTGTTCAATCCTGAATACATCAAGGATGGAGGAAGACCTTCCGACCTGTCTTATTCATTGAAGGAGAGCAGCGCGCTGCTGCCAATTTACAGTAATGAGGACAAGGACAGATACAAGTATCTTCCCGCTTTTCTTTCAGACTCCCTTCCCGACAACTGGGGCTCATTGCTTTTCGAGCAATGGGCAAAGGACAATGATCTGTCCAGCTCACAATTGACCCCTCTCTTGAAGCTGTCGTATATCGGCAAAAGGGGAATGGGAGCCTTGGAATTCATCCCGGAAATGAGCAGGGGCAGACGGCTTGGCAATATTGATATTGCTTCATTGGCTGAATTATCTGAAAGAATAGTCACCAGTCGTGGCAATGCCTGCATTTCTGCTGACGAACAACCTACAATGGCTGCACTTCACAGATTGGGTTCGCCCATTGGTGGAAGAATGGAAAAGATAGCCATCAATATAGATCGGGAAACCGGAGCCGTCACTTCAGGCGAGACAGGCAATGTTGACAATTCCGACAGCTATATCCTCAAATTTGGAACGGCCTCGTTCCAATCAGCGGAATTGGAACAGGTGTACTACGAAATGGCCCAGAATGCCGGTATTCAGATGATGGAATGTCGTCTGATGGAAGTCGAGGGTACAAATCATTTCCTTACCAGGCGATTCGATAGGCTTGATGGCGAAAAGATTCATACACAGACCTTGGCAGCTATGGCTCCTGCGGTTCACAGCTATGAGGGCCTTATTGACCTATGTCGCGAATTGGGCCTGGCCGAATCCGTTTGTCAGGAGGTGTTCCGCAGGATGGTGTTCAATGTGTTGTCAAATAACACAGATGATCATGAACGGAATTTCTCGTTCATGCGAAGAAGAGGAGGCAAGTGGGAGCTGGCTCCAGCCTATGATCTCTGCTTCATCTTTATGAGATATAGGAATGATGGTTATATAGGCAATCGGGAACATTGTCTATCTATTGGCGGCAAGCGGATGGGTTTCACCCGAAAAGACATTAAGGGTTTCGCAGAAGCAAAAAACATAAGAAATGCAGACAATATCATCAAAAAAATCTCGATGTCACTGGAAACCTTTAGAAGCAAGGCCGCATCATATAACATTGACCCGTTTTGGGTTGGCAGAATAGATGACACTTTGAGATTCAATATGGCAGAAATGGAAGAATTGGAAATCAAAGAATCTTTTTCTTTCACCTCGAAAAGCGGGAAGGTCATAAGCGATCTTAGAATCGAGCCTAAAAGCAATGGAGCATACGAGATTACCGCTCTAGTTGATGGAGATTCATACAAATGCCATCTTCATGTTAAAAGTGAGGAAAACCAAAGATTGTCCCTCCTTCAACAGTACCTCGACATAAAAAAGACAATGCCAAACCTTGTTCCCCTCTTCCACGTCAGCGGCGGTTACGAGACGTATCAGGCAGATGCGGAGCTGGTGGCAAAGGTGTTGAAAATCCCCGTTCTGGAGAGTGCGACGCACATTGGTCCCGACGGGAAAGCTGCAAGATATGTCGCCATTAGCGAACATGATCTGGAAGGCTGCAGGAAGATCCTTCTCGATAATAAAGTGGGCATGGCTCTTCTTGAGAATTGCAATCTTGAAAAGGACGATGTCAAGGATGATTCCTTAAGGTCTCCAGAACCCTTGTCACATGAGCGTAATGAGTCTTTGGACTTGGGAAAAGACGGGTCTCACGGACGGCACAGATAAAAAAGAGGGAAGAAGATAAGAGCGAGGGAATGAATTCTTCAAGATTATCATTGCGCCATTAAAATATCATTTTACAAAATCACAGAATTTCTAAAATCAGATTTAAATTATTAGCACGGGTGAAGGAAATGAAAGAGGAAGTGCTCATGTATGCGAAGAAATGAGATTGGAGAGGTTGTATCTTTCCGTTTATTTCCGATGTTATAAAAACCGAAGGCGCTACACCATACGGTGTAGCGCCTTCGGTTTCAGCGGATAGAGCGAAAAATGACAGGCTATTCGATACTTCTCTTTTTACAGCTTGAACTTATAGCCCAAGGTGATGGAGAGGCAGCGGTTGTAAATGGCACCAGGTTTTTCATAAACGTCCAACCTTTTAAGTCCAAAATAGTAGCGAACATCAAGGCAGATGTTAGCGTATTCGTACGAGATGCCTACCGGAATGCCAAATGAAACTTCATGGCAGAAGTCTTCCCCTTTGTGGCCTCCTCTGACCCAGGCACTGATCTGCATATCATCGTAGTGATAAAGTTTACCGAATTCAAAACCAGAGTATCCAGTTTTTGCACCCAGCTTGTCATTTACCAAGAAGCCCATTTGAATACCAGTCTTCAATGCCAATCCATTCCATACATAGAAATTGAAAAGCAGCGGCACATTGATATAGTCAACCTTCAGTTTGCCAGTCCGGAAATTCTCGACAAGAATCATCTGATCCTTGTCATCGTACCATTGCTGTTCGACTGAGGCCCAGTATTTAGAGCCTTGTTGCGAATACATTGCACCTAGAGTAATTCCCAACCAAGGTGTGACACCTAGCTCTGCCTCCAAACCTCCTGTGAAACGCTTTTGGGAAGAGAATGTCTCAATGTCCAATCCACCAGATATGTCAGAAACATTCATTCCGACCATCGGCTTCAGTGAAAATTCTCCCACCTTGTTCTGGGCTGTCGCTGCCATGGCGCTAAGCAAGATGGCAGCTAATAGGATTGCAGTTCTTTTCATATTATACGATATTTATACGACACGGAATATCCGATAATAATGATTAAGGTTTTGCTCTATTTCTTTCTCTTTTTTCGGATTTGTTTTATGATTAAGAATATACCAGCGAAAAGAAGAGTGATAGCAAATCCAATCAAAAAATAAACAGCAACAGCTCCTAAAATGGTAAGACTAACACCAAGCATTATTTCTTGGGCTTTAGCTTTTGGACTCTTTTCACTAAGCAACAATAAATCATCTGGCACATTCAGTTCTTTTCGATATTCATTATATAAAGTCAGGGATAGAGGCCCATAGATTTCATTTGTCTTTTTCTTGATTATCCAATACTCGTAGAATTCGTAATGGTCACGAAAGCCCTCGTATGGTTCATAAGGAATAGTGTCCCAATCCAAGGTATCTACAAGTGCTTTGTATTTATCCTTGGGCTTTTGTTTGACAAGAATAAAATCATCATTGTCCTCAAATTCTGCCACATAGGAACTGACAACAACATCCCAATGATTGCATGTGTCAAGTTTTACAATATGAGCCACACGCAACGAATCATAATAGATAGTGGTATCTTTTCTGGACAAGTCTTGATTGTTATACTCCAAATAGTCAACACCATATTCCTTATCAGAAATCAAGTAATATCCATTCCCCATATGAGTATAATAGGGGTTACAACTGACAAGTGACATCTTTAGAATGAAAAATATTACCAGTATTTTCATAGAACATTGAAATATGGAATCCTTAGTTTTCGATAAAACACACAATACAGTCAAACTGTTTTATTATATTAAACGTAAGTATTTGTTTTTTATTGTAGTCGAAAAGATAATAACATCAATAAAAAGGTTAATAGAGCCCACAATGAAATGGCTTCTCACAATCATTATTACATTTTTATGAGTAATAAACTTTCTATTGTGGACTCTATAAAAGGATACAAACACTGCTGTCCAATAAAAGGACAATTTTTGTTAATGTAAATAGTTGACAATTAATATACTTGACGAATGAAAATATGCCGCGGTGGTTTTGAAATTTAATTTTTTGCTGAGATTTTGGTCTAATAGCAAAATGTCAGCGAAATGAACCAGGGCAGTTACATCTTCAGTCAGCTCCTCGGCTATGTTCCGAAGGATGTATTCGACCGAATCGTCAAGAAATATGACGGAAATAAGTACGTCAAGTCTTTTACCTGTTGGAATCAGTTCTGCGTAATGGTATACGCACAACTGGCCGAGCGTGAAAGTCTGAGAGACCTGGAATCCGTCTTGATGCACCATCAATCCTGTCTCCATCACATGGGCATGGGTCGCACAGTTTCCAAGAGCACCTTGGCCTATGCAAACATGAACAGAGATCCAGAGATCTTCCGAGAGATGGCGTTGAAACTGGTCAAGATAGCCAGAGACTTGAGAGTCGGCCGATGCACCGAACTCGATGAGTTCATCGATGGCGATGTATATGCATTTGACTCTACAACTCTTTCACTATGCCTGAGCCGGTTCCCATGGTTGAAGCTACATCATGAGAAGGCCGGGGTCAAGGTTCATACCTTGTTCGATATCAAAACCGACATCCCGGCTTTCTTCATCTACACTGAAGCGAGTCTTCATGACTCGAAAGTGATGGAAGAAATACCATATGTAGCTGGTTCCTATTATGTTTTCGACAGAGCATATATGGTTACACCAATACTCTATTCGATACATAATACATATCACGCATACTTTGTCGTCCGAGAAAAGAGCCACATGCGGTTCAATGTGATTGAGGATCGAGCTGTAGACCCAAACTCAGGTATTATGACCGACCAGATTATCCGTCTGGATGGCTTAAAGACAAAGTATCAGTATCCCGAGAATCTTCGAAGGGTTACTTATCACGATGCAGAAAGTGGAAACGATTTCGTTTTCTATACGAACAATCGGGATGTGTCCGCCGAACAGGTCGCACTTCTGTATCGTTACCGCTGGAGAGTAGAGCTTTTCTTCAAATGGATGAAGCAGCATCTACACATCAAGGAATTCTTCGGCCACAATGAGAATGCCATACAGATTCAGATCTATACTGCAATCTCTGCGTACTGTATCGTGGCTATTGCCGAACATAAGCTGAACTTAGGCAGAGACATGTACGAAGTCCTACGTGTTCTGCAAGGTTCGCTCTATGAGAAGATTCCTCTAAGGGATTTCTTCGAAGCAGGTCGAAAGTGGCAATTTGCTACTGACGAACCCAATTTTGAGAGGCTTCAGCTAATGTTAAATTTTTAATTGGACACTAGTGGTTAAGAATAATGAGTGTTTGTTTTTATGATTTGTTACCTTGTGGCGCGAATGAAGAGGGAGCCTTGCCAAATTCCCGTTTGAACTGTTCGCGGAAATTACCCGGATTATTGAATCCCGTCATCACGGCAGCTTCTTTCACTGTGTAACTACCGCTCTTCAGCAGTTCCATACTACGGTGGAGCCTTTTTTTCCGGATATAGTCATTCGGAGACATCCCGATGAGTGTTTTCACCTTCCTGTAGAAAGTGGAATAGCTCATGGCCAGCTTGCCAGCCATTTCATTCATATCCAATTCTTCATTCGAAATGTTTTCCTCAATAAGCTTATTCAAATGGTCAAGGAATTGACAATCCAGATTACTCAGCGCCGACATGCCGCTCTTTTTTTCAGGCGTTGCCTTCTCATCAGATTCTGCCTGTTCCAGAGCTTCTTGCTGGCGGAAGAGAATCAGCTCTGCCAACCTGCGGCGACTTGACAGCAGATTCTGTATTCTGCTTCTCAGCAACTTTGCGCTGAAGGGTTTGGTCAGGTAGGAATCTGCGCCACTGTTGTAACCCTCCTCCTTGTCATCGAGCGTGTTCTTGGCAGTCAGCAGAATGATAGGTATATGACTCGTTCGCACGTCTTCCTTCAGCCTTCTTGTCATCTCAACACCATCCATCTGGGGCATCATGATATCGCTGACAATAATGTCAGGTATTTTGCCGAAAGCTGCCGAGAGACCTTCCTGCCCGTCACATCCCTCCACAATCCGGTAGTCTTCACGCAAGGAATCCTTCACATACTGACGGATGTCATCGTTGTCTTCCACAATAAGCAGCAGGGGACGCACGTCCTTCTCCACGTCATCGTCCTGCCTCTTCCCCTCGTCGAAGGCCGAAGTTCCAGCGGGTGACACATCAGGTTCATCCTCCTTGTGCAAGGCATCTGGGTAATAATTCCCGATTTTGATGCCGAACACGAAGTCGGATCCCTTTCCCAATCGGCTGCTCACCGACAGTCGCCCTTCGTGCAGGTCAGCCAACGCCTTGACCAAAGCCAATCCGATGCCAGTTCCCGAAGCCTGATGTTTTCCCATGGCCTGGTAGTAGCGATCGAAGATATGAGGCAGCGCCTCAGGTGCTATGCCATAGCCAGTATCTACCACATGCAAGTCGAGATAGTCACCGTTCTTGTTCAACGTGAGACTGATCTTCCCCGAGGGGGTGTACTTGATGGCATTCGTCATCAAGTTGTTTGCTATCGTAGTGACGATTTCCGAATCGTAGTAAACCTTGGGCAAATCGGGATCGACATAGACGCTGATCGCGACCTTGGGATTACGGCTGAGGGCAATGAAGTTCCGTCCAATCTCATTCACCAAAGCACCAAGGTCTCCCTTGGCTACCATCAGTTTCCGATTGTGTGTTTCGGTTTTCCTGAACTCCAGAATGTCATCGATCAGACTTTGCAGACGGTCAGCGTTGGAGTAGATCGATGCCACCTTCTTCCTATAGGCCTCGGGCATCTTGCCATCGTCCTTCAGGTCCTCCAGTGGGCCAAGTATCAGAGTAAGTGGCGTGCGCAGTTCGTGAGCGACATTCGTGAAGAAGCGTAGACGCTCCTCGTTGAGTTCTTCCTTCTGCAAGTGCTCTCGTTGGCTCACGAAGAGCGAGTTTCTGAGTTCCAGTCTGCGTTTATACGACACGAAATAGGTATATACCACACCTGCGAGGAAAAGCAGATACAGGAGTTTGGCCCACCTTGTCAGCCAAAATGGAGGATGAACAGCAATCGTTATCTCATCACTTGCGGCGTTGGCCCATGTCTGGTTGCTTTGTTTGCACCTCAACTTGAAAGTGTATCTGCCAGGAGACAGGTTTCGGAAGGTCACCCGATCATCTCCATCCGTATCGTACCATATTCCTTCGGCACCTTTTATCATATAGGAATAGTCGGCATTGTCCTTCTCCGAAAAGTCTGGTGTGGCAAACAAAAGTCTGACCGTGCTGGTTGGATAATTGAGGTGGAATGTACCCTTGGCATCGGGCGACAGGACCTCGGTATCCCCTTTTTCCGTCTGGCTTTTCAATGCTTCGCACGAAATGATCTTCACGGGTATCCTCTTTGAGCTGACTGTTATGCTCTGCGGGCTGAATCGGCAGATGCCGTTGGTGTTGCCAAAGAGGATGGTTCCATCCTTCTCCATGACGACCGATTTCTCAATATAGTTTCCGACAGGCAGCCCATCCTTGTAACTGTAATTATGGAACAGATTGATCGACCGGTCAAGGCAGGCCACATTTGAATATGTGCTCACCCATATATTTCCCGACCGATCTTCCTGTATTGCCCTGACGTGATTGTCCTCCAGACCTTGGCGCTGGTTGTAGATTTGCAGGCCATTTTCCGAAATGCACGCCAGCCCGTACATCGTAGCTGCCCAGACGGTTTCATCGGAGGCTATAAAGATGTCGTTGATATGGTTCGACGGCATTCCATTGCTCATGGTATATCTTGTCATCCTGTCAGCACCAGGCGCGATGCAGAATAAGCCGTGCGATAGAGTACCGATCCAAAGCATGCTGTTCGAATCCTTTGCAATGGCCATGACAACAGGATGACCTATCAGCTTTGCTATCTGCTCCTCTTTATCTATTTGTCCTTTATTATATGAAAACAGGCCCATCCCACTGCATATCCACATTTTATCGTTGCTGTCGCAATACAGGTCGTAGATATCCACCGAAGGCGCCCCCAGGTCAATCTGTGCGAACTCTTTACGATAGGGATCGTATTTCACTACGCCTTCATCTCTTTTCCCCAGCCAGATATCGCCTGCTCGGTCTTCTTCGACACATTGGACGATGCCGGGCACTGACAGCTCGCCAGCACCTCCCAGCCAGAGACGCCCCTCGCGGTCCAGGAGCATTCCATAGTCGTTATCCGTATTGGGTACTGTTTGGAAGAGCCGCCTGTCCCTGCAGACAACATCGACACCCGTCTGATATTGCCCCACCCAAATGTTGCCATAATGGTCTTCGATCAGTTTCCGACTGTTCATCGACGATAATTGCTGATTCAGCAGCGTATTGTC
>JAEEGK010026909.1_pt1 | contig 11662 bp, 10 predicted proteins | sample 8958771 | NCBI WGS metagenome assembly JAEEGK01 (sample SAMN16246547, study PRJNA631951) | gut metagenome | biome: gut microbiome; feature: rumen; material: SC-attached | host: Bos | place: Iran: Karaj | collected 2018-10 | reverse complement strand
CTTCCGACATAACTGTTCTTAACAAAGGCCATGCCGTAAGGGATGCCCGACTCGATCGCATATCCCATCGCCGCAACGGTTCCGGAATCGGGAACTCCGGTCACGAGATCCGCACTCACGGGATCTGTCTGCGCAAGGATACGGCCTGCCATGATCCTTGAATTGTAAACCGATATATCGTCTATCTTGCTGTCGGGTCTTGCAAAATAAATGTATTCAAATATGCAGTGCGCGCATTTTGCGGGATTTTCGGGCTTATCGGAAAGAAGCTTTCCGTCGTGTGTGATCGTAACGATCTCGCCCGGCTCCACATCGCGTACAAATTCCGCATCCACGCTGTCAAGAGCGCAGGTCTCGGAAGCGAAGAACCATGTATCGCCGCGCTTTCCTATGCACAGCGGTCTGAATCCCCAGGGATCTCTCGCTCCTATCATCTTTCTGGGACTCATGATCACAAGGGAGAACGCTCCCTTGAGTTTTGCCATCGCATTTCTGACCGCTCCTTCGACCGAGGGTGCATTCAGCCTTTCCCTTGCGATGAGATAGGCTATGACCTCGGTATCGATCGTGGTCTGGAAGATCGCGCCTGTATATGCGAGCTCGCGTCTTAAGCCCGGCGCATTAACAAGGTTTCCGTTATGTGCAAGTGCCAGCGTTCCCTTGACATAGTTTATAACAAGAGGCTGCGTGTTTTCCCTGACGCTGCCGCCGGCCGTGGAGTATCTGACATGTCCCACGCCGATGTTGCCTTTAAGCTGATCCAGTCTGTCGGCGGTAAAGACCTCGTTCACAAGGCCCATATCGCGGACGCTTTTTACGAGATCCGCCGGACCGTTCGTATCGCTGACCGCTATGCCGCAGCTTTCCTGACCGCGGTGCTGGAGCGCCGAAAGACCGTAATAGATGCTCGGTGCCACGTCCTGCCCTTTGATGTCATAGGCGCCGAAGACTCCGCATTCCTCATGGAGTTCGTTAAAATCGCAGGATGAAACCATTAAATAAGTCTCCTTTTAAGAAATTCAGAACGGACCGCCGTACGCGATCCGCAGCCTTCCCTCTCCCGGGAAATCGGAATAATTATATACATAAGAAAGGCTGTTCGTAAAATTAGTTTAACTTATGCTACTGTTCACAAAGTTCCGAATGTCAAGCATTTTCAAGGAGTTTCCGGATCTCGGCGGGAGAAAATACATACTTCTTTTTGCAGAAGTGACAGGATATCTCCACATCCTCTTCTTCCTTTGCAAGCTTCTCGAGTTCGGTCTTTCCGAGGCTTGCAAGCGCATTCATTATCCTTGCTCCCGAGCAGCCGCAGTGATAGCTTGCCGCGGTACGCTCCAGAATCTCGGGGTTCATCCCTGCCATGATGTATTCTATGATCTCTTCGGGTGTCATACCCTCATCGAGAAGTCCCGATATGTCCGTAACTTCGGTCAGCTTCTGCTCGAGCTGCGTGATCACTTCGTCCGATGCGCCGGGCATGACCTGAATGATGAAACCGCCAGCCTGCTTGACCGTGTTATCCTTTGACATAAGAACGCCCAGTCCCACAGCCGAAGGCACCTGCTCGCTCGTCGCGAAGTAGACCGTAAGGTCTTCCGCTATCTCTCCGGATATGAGATCCGTCTGGCCGACATAGGGCTCCTTGAGACCCGTATCCCTTATTACCTGCAGATAGCCGTGTCCGACCGCTCCGCTCACGTCCAAATGGCCGTTCTCTTTCGCGTGGATCAAAACATTCGGATTATATGGATAGCCCTTTACCTGTCCCATCGCATCAGCCGTCACGGTAAGTCCTTCGATCGGTCCGTCGCCACGTATTATCAGGGTTATAAGGTCGTCATCGCCCTTCATCATCCTGCCCATCATAAGCGCTCCGGTCATAAGTCTTCCGAGCGCCGCAGTGGCAACGGGACTTGTATTGTGGATCTTTCTCGCTTCCTCCACGAGATTTCTTGTCGTTGCCGCAAAGAAACGCACCTGATCCTCCGCTGCCGTTCCTCTGATTATATAATCGTTATACATATAATTTCCCTTCCTGTCTCTTTTCCTTCGCTATAAAGTATATTCTTTCACTGTCTTCTTTGGGACTATTCGTCGTAAACGCATCATACATTGCGACAAACTCCAGCCCCGCACGCTCGATAAGCTCTTTTACGTGCCCCGGGTCATATGCTTTCTGTATGTGTGTTTCATCCGATCTTTCATACAGGTCTTCTTCATCCGAAACCAGATCATATACCGTTATGTCATACCGGTTCTCTTTTGTCTCGGGATCGTAACGGTTTTCCCATATAAGTGTGCCGTCTTCCCGATCATCCACCATCGTGCGGTTTCCCATCCTGACGCTGTATTCGTACTCGGTCTTCATATCGAAGATGAAGATGCCGCCTGCCTCAAGGTAGTTGTTCGCAAGCTTGAAGGTCTTTATGAGATCCTCATCCTCCAGAAGATAATTCATACCGTCGCACACGCATACAAAAGCGTTTACTGTGCCGTAAAGCTCCATTTCACGCATATCCTGGTTCAGATAGAGTATGCCGTTGTTCTCGTCCATATGATCATACATGGCGACCTCAAGCATATCCATCGAGGAATCTATGCCGATCATATCGTAACCCGCCTTTGACAGCCTGCGCGTTATGCTTCCCGTACCGCAGCCGAGCTCGCATACAAGGCCGTCGTTAACGTTATGCTGCTTTAAGAGAGATACGATATACTCCGTCCATTTGTCATAGGGTATATTGTCCATAAACTTTTCATAGGATGATGAAAAGCCCGTGTATTTATCCATAAAACTTTCCTTTCAAAGTCACCTGTTTTCGCCCGGAATTGATATGGTTTTTTTCCTGCAGCGGTGGTAAAATGACTAAAGCACAACCCGAAAAGGAGAAATACCATGCTATACGGAGCGCTTGAAGCCGGCGGCACAAAGATGGTCACGGCGATCATTAACGAAAAGGGCGAGGTCCTGGACCGCGCATCCTTCCCCACCGAAACACCCGAAACAACAATGCCCGTCCTTATCGACTGGTTCAAAGAACGCAAGCCCGATGCACTCGGCATAGGTACATTCGGACCGGCAGATCCGGACGAGGCATCACCGACCTACGGTTACATAACTTCAACACCGAAGCTTGCCTGGAAGGATTATAACATACTCGGCGCTTTCAGGGAGGCTCTCAACATACCGATCGGTTTCGATACCGATGTTAACGCAGCTGCGCTCGGAGAAGCGTCCTTCGGCTGTATGAAAGGCCTGTCGGACGGCATATATATTACGATAGGAACCGGTGTCGGAGTCGGCGTCCTCACAAACGGAAAACTCCTTCACGGAATGCTTCACCCGGAAGCCGGCCATATTCTCCTGGCAACAAACCCGAAAGACAGTTTCGAAGGCTGCTGCCCTTATCATAAGAACTGTTTTGAAGGGCTCGCCGCAGGCCCCGCCATCGAAAAGAGATGGGGCAAAAAGGCTGTCGAACTCAAGGATGTTCCCGAAGTCTGGGAACTTGAAGCGGAATACATAGCAAAAGCGCTGGTAAACTATATCCTGATCCTTTCTCCGAAAAAGATAGTCCTCGGAGGAGGCGTTATGCACCAGCTGCAGCTGTTCCCGCTCATCCGCAAAAAGACCGCGGAACTGCTTAACGGCTATATCAACACGAAAGAGATACATGATATCGACAATTACATCGTGCCCGCTTCGTTAAACGACAACCAGGGTATCCTCGGCTGCGCAAAGCTCGCGGAAAATGCCATACGCTAAAAAAGTCTTAAGCCCCGTCACTGCCGGGGCTTTTTGATTTAAGTCTATGCAAGAGAATGAAGATAATTCTCAACGCTGGTAACGGCGTTCGCTCCGTCGGATGCGGCGGTAACGACCTGTCTCAGCGCCTTTGTGCGAATATCGCCCGCAACGAATACGTTGGGAGCGGAAGTCTTTCCGGTTTCATCAGCGATTATATATCCTTTTTCGTCTGTGTCAACCGCATTTTTGTAGATCTCGGATTCGGGAAGCATGCCTACCGCGATGAAAACGCCGTCTACAACGAGTTCTCCGGTCTCTCCGGTCTTCACATTCTTTATGCTGACAGAGCTTACCTTGCCGTCTCCGTTTATGCCCGTGATCACGGTATCAAGCACAAATTCTATGTTCTCGGCTTTCTTTGCGGTGCTGACCAGAGTCTTTGCGGCTCTGAACTCGTCTCTTCTGTGTACGAGATAAACCTTTTGACATAATCTGCTTAAGAAAAGCGCATCCTCAACGGCCACATCTCCGCCGCCGTTTACAAGGGTCACTTTTTTTCTGAAAAATGCGCCGTCGCAGGTAGCACAGTAGGAAACTCCGGCACCTCTGAGTCTTTCCTCGCCGTCAACGCCGAGAGCCCTGTGGCGTGCTCCGCCCGCTATGATGGCGGTCTTTGCTTCGTAAACCTCTCCGCTCTCAAGTTTCACGGTAACCTTCTCGTCCGTTCTCGAAAACTCTACCACATTGCCTTCTACAAATTCGGCTCCGAGAGCATCCGCGTGTTCCCTGAACTTCATACCGAGGTCAAAGCCTCCCATATGATAAAGTCCGGGATAGTTGTCTATTTCAGTTGTATTGATTATCTGTCCGCCGCTTACCGCTTCCTTCTCGATAACAAGGCAGTCAAGCTCCGCACGCTTTGCGTAGATTGCGGCAGTCAGGCCCGCAGGGCCGCTTCCGATAATGATAAGGTCTTTCATTTTGCTCTCCTTTCCGAAAGTCATTTGAATTTGGGTAACATTTTCAGGGTTTCATATACAAACATCATCAGCACGCCTATTGCTATGGTAAGCATAAGCGGGATGGAGAGTATCTTAAGGTTATGGTCTCCCTCTGTTTCGGAGATATCGGTCGTGCACTCCGCATCGTAGGGGCCTCTTGCCTCCTTCTCGACGGGAACGTTGTCTTCTCCGAGAAAGGTCTTTCTGAACTTATCCCAGTTGCCGCATCTCTTTGCGATGACCTTCAACAAAAGCCATGCAAGAAGTCCGAAGATCAGGGCTGAGGGCAGATATTGGAACAGCACTCCGCCGACGCTCAGTTCGATCTGCTCCGACTCCTCGAACATCTGCCTCATCCACTCCTGTGAAGAAAGAGTCATATCACCGAAATTGTACTCGATATACTCTGCCATTTCGGTCATGCCCATCTCCTCATAGAGCCCGACGGCGAATTTCAGGTATTCGTACATCGCAGGCAGTGAATATATGGCTATAAGCGAGATCGCGTTCGTGATGAAATGCACGATCGAGGATGACACTATCGATCCGGTCGCCTCGTTCAGAAGGCAGAAGATTATGCCCATCGCAAAGGCATATAAGAACTGGTTCAGGTTGCCGTGCAGAAGACCGAAGAGAAAGGCCGAAAGCAGGATCGCTTTGATCGGGTCCGCCTTTCTGTATGTGCGGTATGCGGCGCCGCGGAAAACCGTCTCCTCCACAAGTGCGGGAAGAAGGCATACAAGGATAAGCGCCGGCAGGAAGGGCACGGTTTCGGAGATATCCAGCATCATCTCCGATGTTTCGTTATTCGTGAAGCAGAGCGAAAGCGCGTTCAGGAAACGCAGCACAGGCTGGATAAGGAAGCCGAACAGGATGACAAGGAGCACGTTGCTCACCTTCATTTTCCTGATCTTTAATTCCTCGCGCACATTGATCCCGCAATATACGAAAAAGACGATAACGGGCAGGATCACAACTCCCTGGCTCACAAAAATGTTTACATAATAATTGGATAATATCCCCTGCAGCGCGGGTATGTACATTACGGCAAGCTGTAATACCGTCGTCAGGAAAAAGATCCCGAGCAACGCAATGTTGATAAACTCGATTTTTTTCTGATCCGAATAAGATTTCAAAAGAACCACCTCATAACATTTTTAATAAAGCATAACCATTTTAAGCCACCCCCCGTTGATTTTCAACAAAAATAAATATAAAGAGTTGACGCGTAAAGGAGAATGCTTGACAAAAATCCAAACTCGTGGTATAACCTCTCACACCCTGTTAACAATTTTTCATATGAAAAGAGGACGGAAAGACTATGTTTTATTTAGGACGCAAACAATCACTGCGCGTCGCGAAGATCGCGGAACACGGCGCATATCTTACTTTCGAAGGGGCTCCCGCCCCGGATTTCGGAGATCTCCCCGAAAACGAGACCATCGATTCGAGAAATATCCTGCTTCCGAAAAAGGAGGCCGCAGGCCTTAAGCAGAACGATATCGTAGAGGTTTTTGTTTATAAGGATTCCGGAGATCGCCCCATAGCCACCACTTCTACACCAAAACTTCAGATGGGAGGTCTCGCCCGCCTTACGGTGCGTGATGTGACCCAGATCGGCGCATTCCTTGACTGGGGTCTCTTAAAGGATCTCTTCCTTCCTTTTAAGGAGCAGACCTACAGAGTCAGGAAAGATGACAATGTTCTTGTATCCCTCTATGCCGACAAGTCCGGAAGACTCTGTGCCACCATGAAGATATACAAAATGCTCGCTTCAAATGCTCCTTACAAAAAGGATGACATCGTGAACGGCTACTGCTATGAGATCATAGAGAACTTCGGCGCATATATAGCGATCGACGACAAGTACTCGGCAATGATCCCCAAACACCGTCTTTTCGAAAAGGTGCTCCCCGGCATGACCGTTGTTGCACATGTCGCAAAGGTGCTGGATGACGGCCGCCTTGAGCTTGCGCTTCGCGACAAGGCATATATGGAGCTCGGCTCCGACAGCGAGAAGGTATATGACATACTCTGCGCTGCGGGCGGTTTCCTTCCCTACCACGACAAGAGTTCGCCGGAACTCATCCTTGCAAAGTTCGGCCTCAGCAAAAACGCTTTTAAGCGCGCTATCGGCCATCTTATGAAGGAAGGAAAGATCGCCATTTCCGATGACGGAATAAGCAAAAAAGAAGTTGAATAACATAAAAAATATCGCACAAAAAAACCAAAGGCCAAACCTTTGGTTTAATTTTTTATGCGGGCAAGATATTTCCCGCCTTCTTTTTTCAGGAAATCCCTTCTGTTTCTGTAATCGGGGATTATCTTTTCCACCTCGGTCCAGAACTGCCGCGAATGATTCATCTGCAGCCTGTGGGCAAGCTCATGTACTATGACATAATCAATTACGGCTTCGGGCAGAAGCATGAGCAGACAGTTGAAACTCAGGTTCCCGTTCATGGAACAGCTGCCCCAAAGCGTGGACTGCGTTCTGATACTGATCTTTCCCCATGTGACGCCCAAAAGCTCCGAGTAGTAGGCCACCTTCTCGGGAATAACGGATCTTGCTTTTTTCTTGAGCTCCCGTATCTCCCCGTCGGAAAAAGCAGGTTCGGCGTTTTCCTTGTCGGCAAGTATTCTGGAGAGGTTTTTCTCTATCCAGTCGGCATGCTTTTCGGCAAACTTCTTTACTTCCTTCACGGACATAAACCTTGGCACTCTCGCAACGAGCTCGCCTTTGGCGGTGATCTGTAAAACAGCCGTTTTTCTTTTTGATCTGATGATCCGGATCTGATATTCCATGTATGTCAGTTGTCGAGGAATCTCATCCTGTTACCGTCATGCTGGGTCTTTTTGCGCTCGGGCTGAGCGGGCTCGGGCTTTCTGCTGGCATTTCCGAACTGGTTGACGACCTCTCTCTTGCAGTTTTCGCAGAAGCGGCCGGTCAGTATTCTCTTACCGCACTTTTCGCAGTTGATCGCAACATCGGAACTCTCGGCGAATGCAAGTCTTTCCTCTCTGATCCACTTTCTGATCTGGTTGCTTGTAACATCCATGGCATCGCATACTTCCTGTATGCCGCAGCCCGGATTGTCATATACATACTTCTTTACTTCTTCGAATTTCTCGTCCATTTTCTTGACGCATGCCTGACAAAGCGGCGGTCCGCCGATATAGGTGAACATCTTTCCGCAATGTGCACAATTCTTCATCTCCATAAGTCATCACCCTTTCGTGTTGTTTTTTCGAACGGCTGTAAGACATATCAGATGTCCGCTGTTCCCGCCGTCATACATATAAAGAATATATGTTTTGCGCCTGCCTCTTTAAGGGCAGCCGAACAAGCATTTACAGTGGATCCGGTGGTGAAAACATCATCCACAAGAAGGATCCTTTCGGGCATCTTTTGCCAATAAGTCTCCGCCGTAAAGACTCCCGTTAGATTATTTTCCCTTTCCCGTCTGTTTAGCCCCTTTTGGTCCTTTGTTTTTCCGGTTTTCCTGAGCAGCCCCGCAACGGGGATACCCAGATGAGCGGAAAGACTGTTTGCAAACAGCTCCGCCTGGTTAAAACCTCTTTCCTTAAGTTTCCCTGCGGCAAGAGGCACCGGAACTATGACCTGAACATTTGCATTTTCGATGAAGCATTTATGCCTTTCGGCCGCTGCTTTCCCGAAAAACTCCGCGAATTCGCGGGTACCCTCTTCCTTGAATACCCTGACCGCCTTTCCTATGTCGGAACGGTAATCAAAGGTGCAGCGTCCGGCTTCGAAAACGAAATTCCTTTTTCTGCAGGAAGAACAGTATTCCTCTTCTTCGCGACCGATCTCCCTTCCGCATTTAAGGCAATAGGGGGATCCGATAAACTTTAGCTTCCCCTTGCAACCCTCATGCAGAAAACCGCCCTTCGGAATGACCGGTTTCAGACATATCGGACAGCAATCGGGAAATAAATGATCAAGCAAATACATCTCATATCATTTTACAACATTTCCTCAAATACTTCAAGGAAGTTATAAAACTTAATAAAATTCAGAAGAGTGTTTTGGGATATTTTCCCTGCTCATAAAGCTTCTTAAAGGATTCAACCACAAAAGGCTTGTCCTCGGCATATGTAACGCCGAACCACTTGTCGGTGCTCTTTAATACATCGACCGTAGCCTTTCCTTCGGCAACGAGCTTGCCGATTATCTCGGGAAGGAGATACTCCGCCTTTAAAGGATTGTTTCCTATGCCATTAATGAAGTCGCCGAAGCCTTTGTTCAGCTCATCCAGGAATGTGGGAGCGCAGCCCCACATATTCATGGAAACCGGCGCATCGAGAGCGATCTCGATGGGATTTCCGTCACCGTCCTTTGCCTTTGCAACATTACCGTCCTTATATATTTCGAATCTTTCATGCACGGATACGAGCTTTCCGTCCGCACCGACTTCGCAGGCGCCTCTCGTAACCTTTCCGTTTTCACTCAGAGTGTTTCCGAGAACGAAGCCTACCATCGAAAAAGGCATGGGCTTTGCGTTTATGTCCATATTTGCGAGGTGGTCGTGCATAACCTTAAAAGCCTCGCTTCCGTAGTAGTCATCCGCATTGATGACTGCAAAAGGCTCCTTTACATGTCCGAGACATGAAAGTACCGCGTGACCCGTTCCCCAGGGCTTTGTTCTTCCGTCGGGCACCTTAAAGCCTTCGGGAACATTGTTAAGTTCCTGGAATACATATTCCACTTCCGCCTTTTCGGAGATCACGGGCTTGATTATCTTCTTAAACTCATCATAGAGATCGCGTCTTGTAATGAAAATGATCTTGTTAAACCCTGCCTTGAGCGCATCATATATGGAATACTCCATAATGATCTCCCCTGATGTACCCACATGCTCAAGCTGCTTGATGCCGCCGCCGTAACGGCTGCCCATTCCCGCTGCCATGATTACCAGCGCTGTTTTGTTCATGATTCTACCTCTCTTATTGCTCTTTCCAGTCCCGAATATCTCTTTTGTTCGTTCGTATTTCTTATCATACGTTTTACGGTGTCGGAACTGCCGATTATTGTAACACACTTCTTCGCCCTTGTCACCGCCGTATATAGCACATTTCTGTTAAAAAGAAGAGGCGGTCCGGAAAGCAGCGGCATAACGACCGCGGGATATTCGCTGCCCTGTGATTTATGTATGGTTATGGCATATGCGAGGACAAGTTCGTCCTGCTGCGAGAAGGAATATTCCACCGTGCGTCCTTCTTCGAATTCCACCGTGAGTTTCTCCGCCGCGAGATCTATGGATCTTATCATACCGCAGTCGCCGTTGAAAACTCCCGTACCGGAATCTATGACTATGCCCCTTTTGGTCCTTACGGTCCATTCCAGCTGATAGTCGTTCTTAATCTGCATGACCTTGTCGCCCTCACGGAAGACCTTGCCGTTTTCGAAGACTTTTTCCGTCTTTCCACGCATACCCGGGTTCAGCGTATTCTGCAAGGTTATGTTCAGACGCTCGCAGCCGAGTTCCCCGCTCTTCATAGGAGTGAGGACCTGCACTTCAAAGGGCGAAACGCCGGCAAAGCCCGATATCTTCGTCTGAACGAGATAGATTATGGCTTCGGTTATCGTATTCACGTCTTTTCTTTCAAGGAAGAAGAAGTCGTTGTTCACGTGATTGTCAAGTGATATCTCCTCGCCCCTGTTGATCTTGTGGGCATTTACTATGATCGAGCTTTCCGCTGCCTGGCGGAAGATCTTCTCAAGCCTTACCGTATTGAAGCGCTCCGCGGCGATGATATCCTTCAGTACATTGCCGGGGCCGACGCTCGGGAGCTGGTTCACATCGCCCACGAGTATTACTCTCGTGCCCACGGATATTGCTTTCAGCAATGCATGTATCAGCGATATGTCCACCATCGAGACCTCATCCACTATCATAACATCGGTCTCGAGAGGATTGGATTCGTTTCTTGAAAACTCCATACCGCCCCTGCCCGGGATCACATCATCGTCGGGCTTTTTCTGCAGTTCAAGCAGTCTGTGTATGGTCTTGGCTTCCTTGCCGGTGGTCTCCGACATCCTTTTGGCCGCGCGCCCCGTGGGTGCTGCGAGCAGGACATCCATCCCCTCCCTTTCAAAGAAGCGTATTATCGCATTGATCGTTGTGGTCTTTCCGGTTCCGGGGCCGCCGGTCAGTATGAAAACGCCCTTTTTCACGGCTTCGAAGACCGCACTCTCCTGCAATTCGTCGAGTTCTATGTCGAGATCCTTTGTGACTCCCGCAAGCCTCTCCCTTATCCTGTCGTCCGGAACACTGAAACTGCAGTTCAGGTCGCAGAGCATTCTTGCGACGCTGAGTTCCATATAATAAAACGACGAGATGTAAATGTTTCTTTCGGCCTCGTCTTTTATGACTATCTTATTATCGACATGCAGACGTGTGAGCTGCCGCTTCATCTGCTCCTCGTCCGCATCCAGCATTTCCAGCGTCTTCGCCATGAGCTCGTTTTCGGGAAGATACACATGGCCGTTTGCCGCCGCAAGGTTCAGGGTATAAAAAAGCGCCGCCCTTACCCTGAAATCATCGTCGGGCGCTATGCCGGCCCTCATGGCTATCTCATCCGCGGACTTGAAACCGACACCCGGTATGTCTTCGGCGAGCCGGTAGGGATTGTCCCTTATCACGGCATACATCCTGTCTTTGTAAAAATCATAGATCTTTACCGCAAGCGCATTCGATATGCCGAAACGCTGAAGGAAGACCATAGCATCCCTGAGCTCGTGCTTCTTGAAAAACTGCTCCGCTATGCGCTGTGCACCGGCATCGCTTATGCCCTTGACCTCGGAAAGCCGCTCGGGCTCCTCTTCCATTATCCTGAAGGTGTCGTCGCCGAACTTCGCAACTATCCTTTTGGCGAGCGCCGCACCTATACC
>JAEEGK010026906.1_pt1 | contig 11662 bp, 5 predicted proteins | sample 8958771 | NCBI WGS metagenome assembly JAEEGK01 (sample SAMN16246547, study PRJNA631951) | gut metagenome | biome: gut microbiome; feature: rumen; material: SC-attached | host: Bos | place: Iran: Karaj | collected 2018-10 | reverse complement strand
AATAATTATTTACTATATTTTAATTTATCTTTTAGGAAAGATATTAAATATAAAAATCTATTAATTTTTAACAATAAATTCTAGAAGATATGGTAAATCAATGCTTGGAAAAAATATATTTATTAAATAATAAATCACTATTATTTAAAATTTTTAATTTTTTTTTATTTACATCTAAGTTCATTTATTTATTTGTATTTAAAAATAATGTTTTTTTATAATATCAATTAATTAAATGAGTTAATGGTAGTTATCACTAAAATTATTTAATAATTTTGAATTTAATTTATAATATTATATTAGTTTATATTATTTAAAATTTTAAATTGTTTAATTAAAATAAGTTTAAAAGAAAAATGAGAATAATGAATAAATAATAATTAATATTTAAATCTTTCAAAAGTGTTAAATAACTTTTAAATGTATAAATATAATATATAAAAAAAGTCAGAGAAATATATTTTTTTTAAAGTTCTGGGAATTCATTTTTAAATAATCTCTTTCTTAATTATTTTAAAATAATTTTTCTTTATTTAAAAAAAATGATTAATTTTTATTTTTTTAAAATAGTTAAATTTCTAAAAAAAAAATTTACATCTAATCTATTTACTATTAAATTCTTTAAATTGAAATTAATTCATAAATAAATAAAAATTTATTCACATTAATAATATTATATAATACATCAATTATAAAATATGAAAAATAAAAAACAATACAATTCTATATAAACAATAAAAATAAAAAAACAAATTATCATTAATAATTAAAAAAATCAAAAAAAAAAATTCAAATTAACCATTCTTCATCTCTTTCTTTAAAAATATCTCCTTTTTGTAATTTCAAAACAAACTTACATAAAAATTTATGTTCATTTTCCAAAAATTTTTTATATTTAATTTGATAAGGTTTTAAATAATTATCCAATTCCCAAATTTTTATCGAATTAATTCTTCTTCCTTCTTTCCAAATACCAATTTTACAATTATTCTCATCAATTTTAATTCCAATACCATTACATTTTCCATTTTCCCAAAATCCAATATAAGAATCTAATTTTTTAAAATTCCAAACAAAAATTCCAAAACCATTTTTTAATCCATTTAAGTAATTACCACAATAATATTTATTATCATTCCATAAAAATTCTCCAAATCCTTCAAAATTATTATCTTTAATTTCACCTGAATAAATACAATCATTACTATATTTTATAATACTAAAACCATTAATTTTATCTTCAGAAAATTCACTATATGAAATAGTACCATCATTCCATCTAAAAGTCCCAATTCCATTTTTCATTGAATTTAAAAAACTTCCTTTATAAATATTTCCATTTAATAAATTAAATTGTATTCCTAATCCATTTATATTATTTTTAAACCAACAATCACCTTCTGTTTTTAATCCATTTTTAATATAATAACCATATCCTTTTACTATATTATCATAATATTCACCACAAAATATTGATTCATCATAATTTGAATCTGTAAAAATTCCATAACCATTTATTTTTGAATTTATAAAATTTGCTTTTAATTTACTACCATCTTCCCATTCTATTATTCCAAATCCATTTTTTTTTCCATTTATTTTTTTTCCGTGATATGAAAAGTTTTTTTTCTTTACTTGAAAATAACCTTTTGGAGTATTTGATATACTTTCTGAATCTAATATTAAAGAATTTGTTAATGATTCATTTATTGAATTAATTTTTTTTAGTTTTATATTTTTTACTGAATATGTTCTTAAAATTTCATCTTTTTCATTATTTACTATTAATTCATTTTCTGTCCTAATTATTTCTTTTTTTATTAAATATTTATCTATTCCTCTTGATTTAGAACGAATAATTTCAGTTTTTTTTATAAAGTTTTTTTCAATTTTTTCTATTTCTTTTAATGATTCTATTAAATTAGAAGTAAATAATCTATTAATTTTTATTATGTTTTGTTTTATTAATTCTTCATTTACGAAAATTTCTCCTCCTATATAAGTATTTATATTAGTTCTAGTTTTATTTATTTGATTAAATTGACAAATTGAATTATCTAATTTTTTATTTAATACTTTGTTTAATTCTTTATTTGAAGCATGAGCAAACTTACTTTTTTTTTTATTTATAAATGACATATTGTTTGAAAATGTTTTTTGAGGATTAATAGAAATATTTGTTGTTGAAATTGCAAAATTATTTTGGTTTTTGTTTATATTTCTTGAATTTGTATTTGTATTTAAATGCGTTATAAATAATTTTTTTGTATTTGTTTTCATTGGAATTTGTATTCTATAATAACATGAATTTTCACAATTTAAGTCTAAAATATTTCCCATTTAATTTATATTTTTAATATTTTTAATAAAAATCTGTTAAAAAATGGATATTTCCATAAAAAATAATAAATAAACTTATATAAATTCTCTTTAATTTAATTTTAAATATTAACAAAAAAAAAATAAAAAGAAGATAATAATTAATTTAAAACAATTTTCCTCATTACAATATTATCACTATGAAGACAATATAATTTTTGATTATAATTTTCATTATCATTATTAAAGCAACCCCAAATATTTAAATCATTAAAGCAAATTTGACAAAGACTTAAAGGGCTATAACCATTTTTAATATTAAATTGTGTTAAAGATAAATAAAATTCACTTCCTAATTTTTGTTCACAAATTGAACAATAATTTGGAAGATTTTTTTCTAAAGGTTCTTTTTTTGAAATATTTGAAAAATAAAATTCATTTATTATTTCTTTATTATAATAATTTGATTTAAAAAATATTAAATGCGTTAATCCATTTTGAATATTACTTTCACAATTATCACAATATATTATATTTACTGTTTGATCATAGTAAAATTGTTCTTTTTCCAAAATTTTTTTACCACATTTTTCACAATTTTCAGGAGTTAATATTTCCTCACATTCTAATGGCACAATTAATATTAATGCATTATATTTATTTCTAAGATGTTTAAATATATTTTTTATTTCCTTATTTGATGTAAATATTTTTTTATGTCTTTCTTTAATTAATATTTTTATTCTTAAATTTTCTATTTTTTCATTTTTAGTTTTATAATGATATCTTTTATCATATGATATTTGAATAAATGGTCTATATTTTAAAGGTTCTTTATCTTTAATTTGAAAAAATTCATTTTTAATTAAACCTTCTAATTTATTAATTATATTATTAATTTCATCTATATCAATTTCTTCATAATAATACTCATTAATATTTACTTCATTATCAATTGCTTTTATATCATTAAATAATTTTTGTATTTTTATATTATTAAAATCCCCGAAATATGAGATTTGCCCTTTTTTATTAGTTAAAATACAATAAAAAGCATTTTCATTATTATTTCCATAATTATTACAATAAAAAGGGAAATTTTTATTAGTATTATCTGAAATATAAATCTTTAAATTATTATCATAAATAAAATTTAAATCATCAATCATTGTTTGATAATCAATTTGTTCACCTTTAAAAATTACATTTACATTAATATCTTCATCATCTATAAATTTTTTTAATTTCTTAAATCTACTTTCAATTTCGATTTTTGCAAAAAAATCAGTAGTATAATTAATAATAATAATTAAATTAGGTTGATGAGGAAGAATAATTTGAATTAATTCTTTTTCAAAATTGTTTTCAGGAATAATTAATTTAAATTTTTTTGGAAATTCATCTTTTAAATAAGGAATACATGATAAAAATTCTATATTACCAAGATTTGGATATTGAAATAAAGAAGTCATTGCATTTGTAATTGAAAATTGAAATTGATCAAATAAAAGTTTTGATAAAGGAATTTCCATTTTAAAATGTTTTTCTTGTTTTATTTTTAAATTTTCTTCTGGATATTTTAAATCATTAATTGAATTTATATTATAAAAATAAGAAAAAATATTATAATAATCATCAATTTCTTCTGCGTTAACTTGATTTAAAAATATATTAATTTCTTTTTGTATTATATTATTAATTTCTTTTTCTTTTTGATTTAAATTATTAATGTTTCCATTTATATATTTAATATCATTATTATTTGTTTTTGAAATATTTATTTTATCAATTAAACTTGAATAATCCATATCTATATTTTGTTTTATTTGTTTTTCTAATTCTGAATTATTTTCTATATAACCTGATATTCCTTCAAATATTTTTGTTTTTTCAAAATCATTTTTTGTGTTATCATATTCATATATTAAAACTTTTTTCAAACTTAATTTTGATTTAAAAGGTATTTTTATTGATTTTTGTTCTTCAAATAAATTAATTAATGTATTTATTTTATATGTAAAATCTGGTTTCTCCATTGTTTCATTTAAATTATTTATCATTCCAGTTTGAAAGTCTTTTAAATCTGAAATTGCTCTTATTCTATTATTCTCATCAATTAAATATATGTTTGATATAATATTATTTATTTGTTCATTTGAATGATAGAAAAATGATTGTTCTATTAATTCTGAATTTTCTTTTCTAATAAAATATATTTCTTGTTGATTAAGAGAAATTTGATTTCTTATTGTTTGCAAAATATTTGAAATTTCATCTTTTTTATGAATATGATTACCATAAATTGGGAAAAAATTAAATAAATCTTTATTTTCTTTATTATAATAGGAAATTAATTTTAAAACATTTAATGAAAACCAATCATCAATATCAAAAAAGAAAATTAATTTTATATTTGTTTTTGTAAAATCAATATAACTTTCTTCAATTTTATTTGAATTTAAAAATCCTTTTAATAAAGGAAATTTTATATTTTGAGCAATTATTTCATATTCTTTATAATAATTATCAAAATTAATTTCTGAATATTTTTTATATTTGTTATTAGCCATTATATTATTTATTTTATTTTTAATTCTTAATAAAGGTTCTTTTTCCCAATTATTACTTCTAAATTTATTAATAATATTAATTTTAATTTTTTCAAAATAAATTGGGTCTTCATAATTTTCTTTTTCAATACAATATTTTTTTTTTACACAAATATCAAATATGTTGTGTATTTCTTTATTATTTTTAAATAAATCATTAAAATTTGCAATTAAATCTTCATTAATTTTATTAAATTTTTCATCAATTTGAATTAAATTACTTAATTTTTCCTTTTCAATAATTTTAGTCAATTCTCTTTTTAATGGTTCATTGTCTTTTTCAATATTAATAAAATCATTGATTAAAATTTGTCTAGTTGACTGTCTTCCAAATTTTGAACTTTTTCTATTTTCTAAAGTATATAATTTTCCAGATTGTTTTTCTAAAGTATATAATTTACCAGATTGTTTTGAATTATTTTCATCAGTAACACTATTAGAATCTTTATTTGAGCTTTGTAAATGTAATTTAGGTGTTTTATTTTGAAAAAAATTTGAACCATGTGTAGTAATATTTGAAGAAGATCTTTTTGTTTTTCTTTTCTTTCTTGTATTATATTTAATATTTGAATATTCATTGTCATTATTATCATTTACATTTATATAAGTAAGCATTTTATTACTATTTTGTTTTAAATTTGATTTTTTTAATAGACCTGAATTATTATCTGAACTTGTTAATGTGTTATTCTTTTTTAATTTAATTTCTAAACTTTTTTTTGTACTATATCCAATATTTCCACTTAAAGTATGTGAAAGTGTATTTTTTTTATTATTTCCTATTTCATTACTTCCTTCATTACTTTCTAAAATTAATTTTTTATCTTTATTTATTTTATTATTTGTATATTCTTCTTCATTTGATTCATTATAATAAATTGGTTTTTCTTTTATTATAACTGTCTTTCCTTCATTTTTTATATTATTTAATTCATCATTTTCTGACTCTTCATTACCTTCATTATTCAATCTTTCAGTTTTATATTTCTTTGAACTTCTTTTTTTCTTTTTCTCTTTATTATTATTTCTTAATGACCTCGATCTTGACTTTTTTCTACTTTTTTTTCTTGGAAATTCTTCTTGAATTAAAGAAAGTTGATTTCTATTTAAACTTTGAGTTTCTCTTTCTGATAAAATCATTTCTTTTGATTTTTTATTTGATAATATTTTTTCATTACTTTGATTATCACCATTTTTTTTATCTCTAATTGATGAACGAAAACTATTTAGTCTTTGTTCTCTTCTTTGTGGAATTTCATCTTTCTTTTTATTTTTTTTATTTTTATTTTGTTCTGATTTTTTTTTAACTTGATTTCTATTTTGAGTATCTGTTTGTTCATTTACTACTTTTCCAATTGAGCATCCCATTTTTATTATTACAAAATTATTAAAATAAATATTTTTACTTATTTTAAATATTTGCTTTTAAAAATTTATGTTTAAATATTAAAAAAAAAGTTTTTTAAAAAAAAATATTTATTAAGAATGAAATGAATAAGGTCTTACAAATCTTCCTATTTTATTTTTTAATTCATTATTTTCTCTTTCTAATAAACAATTTTGATTTTCTATAAAATTTAAATTTTTTAATTTTGTTGAATATTCAAAATTCATATTTTCATTTTGTATTTTTAAATTTCCATTATCTCTTTTTAATTTCAAATTATTTTCCTCTAATAAACTATTTGTATTTTTAAGTGAATTAATATTATTATTCAAAAATATAATTTCTTTTCCTTTTTTACTTATTTCTTCTCTATGTCTTTCAATACTTTTTTTATTTAAATCATTTTCATTTTGAACATCAATTAAACATTGTTCAGTTTTTTTATATTTATTATAAATTTGATTATTTTGATCTTGCATATATTGAATTTCTTTATGTAAACAATTATTTTCTTTTTGAATTTCATTCAATGAATTACAATATTTTTTTTGATTTTGTTCAATTTCTTCTTGTAAACATAAATTAGTATTTCTTAATTTTATTATTTCATTATTTAAATTTTCTGTATTTAATTTATTTTGTATTGTTAAATTATTTATTTCATTATCTCTATCACATAAAATCTTTTGTATTTTATTATCATATTCTCTTTTCATTTGTTCATATAAATTATTTATATTATTTTGACTATTTTCAGATTCTTCTTTTATTTTTAAAATTTGTTCTTTTAAATCACTTACTTGTTTTGTAAAATTTTCTTCCATTGCTATTTTTTCATCTTCTATTTCTTTTATATTTTTTGATAAATCATCATTTGTTTTTTTTAAATTTTCAACTTCATTTTTTAAACTTTCAATTTCTAAATTTTTTTCATCTGTAATTTTTTTAATTTTAAATTCATTTTCAGTTTCAATTTGTTTTAATTTTTTATTTGATTCTCTATTACTATCATCAACACTACTTTGTAATTTATTAATATGTTCTCCAAAAGAATTCTTTAATCTTTCTAATTGATTTTCAAGAGAAGAAATTTTAAATAATAATTCATTTTTTTCTTTTAAATGAATATTATTTAATTCAGTTACATAATCTTTTGTAAAAGTTTGTTTAAAATCATTTGATCTAATTCTATTAGGTTGATCAATATAATTTAAATTATTAGATGGTAAATAAAACAAAGGATTATTAGTATTATTATTCATAATATTATTTGGTGAAAGTTGTACTTGATTTAATTTATATGATTGATCTTTTAAATTATTATCAGAATTTAAATTAGAATGTGAAAAATAATTTGTAGAATTATCAATTGGATTATTATTTAAATTATTTAGATTATTATTAATAATATTTTCAATAGGATTTTTATTATTTAATGAATTTATAGGATTTCTTATATGATTTGTTTTTGTTGGGAATGAATGAACTGCAGTATCACAACTATTACAAAAATCATGAAAAGGAGAACATTGAGGACAATTTAATATTGCTTGATTTCTCTTACATCTTTCACATAATTTATATGAAGAAATTTCGTTATTTGAAATTATATCTGAATTCATTTTTTTTATATTTTTTGTTATAAAAAAATAAAAGAAATTAAATATTTCTTTTATAATTATTTAATTTATATTATAAGGAAAATTTATTAAATACACTAAAATCTTTACATTAAATATATATTGGAAATATTTACAAAATAATTTAATCAAATGACAATCCAGATATTAATTGAACATGTTCTTCTAAAGAAATATTTTTCATAATATTATTATATTTTTCTTTTAAATTTTCTATATTATTTTTTAAATTATAATTTTTAATAATCATTTTCATATTTTTTATTAATTCTAAAATTAAAACAGTATCACTTTGACATTGAGGACTAAACTTTTTATGATGAGCTAATAATAATTTTTTTGTACAAAAAGTTCCTTCACAACCTAAATGTTCGCATTTATATATCTTATTATTTTTTCTTCCTGAATTTATTGAAAATTTATTATTTGTTTTCTTTCCTTTTTTTGTTTTAAATAAAACAATATTTTTTTCATTATTCAATTTAATATTTTTGTTTTTTTTAATATTATTATTATCTGAAATATTTTTTTGACAATTATCAATATTATCAAAAAATGGAAAAGAATTATAAAAAAATAAATCAGAATTTCTTTTTTGAGTAATAAATTCATTTGTATCATGATTAATAGGTTGTAAAAAATTAATATAATAACTTTCATTTGTTTTATATAATTCAGGAACATTTATATTTTTAAATGACATAGCTGAATTATATCTACTATAATTATTATTTTCAAAATTGATTGGTTCTTTATAATAAGTAAAATTTGTATAATTATTTCCTAAAATATTTATTTGATTATTATTTTCATTTAAAATTTGATAATTTTGTTCATATTCTAAATTTTCTTTTAAAGAAGAAAAAACTGAATTTGTTTGTTTTCTTTTTGATTTTTCTGTATCTGTATCAGTTGAACTTTTAAGACTTATATATTGATTAAATTGTTCTGTTGATTTATTATTTAAAGATGATAATATTTGTAAATCTAATATTAAACGATTTTTTTTTGTTTCAGTTGAAGATACTGTTGTTTCTTTTTCCTCATTTTTTTGATTTAACATAAATAATTTTTTATTATTATATTGATTTTTTTAATTTATGTAAAAGGTTTTGTAATTTTTAAAATAAATGAGTTAAATAATTATGAATCTATAATTGAATAAAATTAAATAATAAAAATTATTTTTTATATCATATATTAAATTTCTTATTAAATAATATTTATTAAATTATATATATTTTTTAATAATTTTTTTAATTTTAGAAAAAATAATTATGTCTGAAAATGAAATAAAAGAAAATAAAACAAATAAAAATAATAATGAAGAAAATAATAAATTAAATAAGTCAACATCAAAAAAAAAAATAATAACAATATTAGATTTTGAAAATAACCCAGTCCCAGAAAATAGAATTAATTCCCCAAGAAGTTTAAAATCAATAAAGGAATTAGGTTATATATTAGATGATTTAATATATTATGATTTTAATCATTTTAAGAAAAAACACACAGAAATAATTCCATTAAATCCTGAAATTCAAGAAATGAGATATAATTTTTATGAAAATCAGCGTAAAAAAAAAATAGAAGAAGTAAAAGAATCATATAAAAAGTTATGTGAAAATAATAATGAAAATGAAGTAGAAAAATTTTCAAATGTCTCAAAACTTTTAATTAATAATTTTATAAATAATGATATTAAAAGTACTGCCATTAAAAATAATTTAAAGTCTTTTGAAAGAATGAAGGCCAAAAGTGAATTAGATTTAATTAATATGGTACAACATGAAATTCAAAGAGAACTTATTAAACAAGATTCTGAAGAAAAAATAAAAATACAAAATGAAAAAAAAGAAATGTTTCAACAAGAATTACAAAAGAAAAGATTAATTGAAAATAAGAAAAAAATCCAGAAAGAAAAAGAAAAAAAAGAAAAAGAAGAAGAAGATAATAAAATTAGACAATTAAAAGATAAAGAAAAATATGAAGAAGAATTCAGAAAATTAAAAGAAGAACAAGAAAAAGAAAAATTAAGATTAATTCAAAATGCAAAAAAACAAAAAGAAGAAGAAGAAAGGAGAATTAAATTTAATGAAAAGATTAATAAAATTTTAGAAGATAATAGAATAAAATTATATAAAAGACAACAAGAATTAGAATTAAAAGAACAAGAAAGACAAAAAATAATAGAAAAAAAAAGAATAATGAAATCAGTTGAAAATTTTAAAAAATCACTTGAAAAAAAAGAATTAATTGAAAAAAAAAAATTAAATTTACAAAAACAAATAAAACAAATTCAAGAACAATATGAAGAAAAACAAAAAAAAAATGAAATAAAAAAAAAAGAATTTGAAGAATTAAGAATGAAAGAAATATTAAAAGAAAAGGAATTGTCAAAAAAAAAAGCACAAGAAATTCAAGAAGTTTTATTAAGAAATCAAGAGTTAGAAAAGAAAAAAATAAATGATTTTAATGAAAAACAAAAACAAATTCAAATAAAAAAAGAAGAAATTGAAAAAAAGCAAAAAATAGAAAATGAAAGAAAATTAAAAGAAAATTTAGAAAAAGAAGAACATATAAAAGAAACTTTAAGAAGAAATGAAAGATTAGAAAAAGAAAAAAAAGAAAAAATATTAAAATTAATAAATAAAAGAGAAGAAAATACATTAAATTTTCAAAGAAAAAGAAGTTATGAAAATTTATTAAAAGCAGAAGAAATTCAAGAATACAGAATAATAAGAGAAGAAAGAGTAAAAATAATTGCAAGATTAAAAGAAAATAATAGAAATAAATTGTATAAAAGTCTTCTACAAAAAAGTGAAAGATTAAATGAATTTAAATTAATGAAATTAAAAATAATAGAAAAAAAGAAAAAAATTCAAAAAGAATTAAGTAGAAAAAAACATTTATATAATCAAAAATTACAATCCCTTTTTTCAAATAAAGGTTTAACTAATAGAAGTGTTAAAATTATAAGAAAAATGTTTCCAGATAATGAAAAAATAAATGAATTGATAGATAGTTATAGATCAAATAATTTAAAAAAATTAAGATCATTAAGTCAATCAAACTTATTAAATATTAATAATAGTATTTCTCAGTCAAGAGAAACTAATAAGAGTCATATAAATTTTCAAAAAAAAATTAAAAAAAATGATAATATTATTAGAAATTATAATGATAATACTAATATATCTATGAATGTTATAAATCATAGTCCAAATCAATTTTCATTTTATTTAACTTCTATTGATAATAAAAAAAATTTAAATGATAAAATAAATATTAGGAATTTTTTTAATCAAAAAAATAATATAAGTATTGATAGTAATGAAAATATAGATAATAGTTTTGAAAATAATCAGAGTAAAAGAAGTTGTGATGGAAATGATAAAAAAAAATTTAGAAAATTAAAGGAAGAAGAAATAAAAAAAAAAGTAAATCAATTTAAAAAAGAATTAAATAAAGATTTAGAAGGTTTAATATTAAAAGAAAAAGAAAAAGAAGAATTAAGAAAGCAAAATTTAAAAAATATAAAAACACAAAATGAGAAAAAAAAATTAGAAAAATCATATGGAATAGAAAGAATAAAAGCAAGTGAAGAAATAATTCACAAAAATGAAGAAATAGAAAGAAAAGTAAAAAAGTATGAAAGTAATTTAAGATGTGGAATAATAAAGAGTTAAATATTAATATTTTTTATA
>JAEEGK010026904.1_pt1 | contig 11662 bp, 9 predicted proteins | sample 8958771 | NCBI WGS metagenome assembly JAEEGK01 (sample SAMN16246547, study PRJNA631951) | gut metagenome | biome: gut microbiome; feature: rumen; material: SC-attached | host: Bos | place: Iran: Karaj | collected 2018-10 | reverse complement strand
TTAAAGTGGCACGCGAGCTGGGTTCAGAACGTCGCGAGACAGTTCGGTCTCTATCTGTTGCGGGCGTTGGAGGCTTGAGGGGCCCTGACCTTAGTACGAGAGGACCGGGTCGGACGGACCAACGGTGTGCCGGTTGCGCCGCCAGGCGCACGGCCGGGTAGCCGCGTCCGGACGGGATAAGCGCTGAAGGCATCTAAGCGCGAAGCCCCCCCCGAGATGAGGCCTCCTTGGAGGGCCGTCGTAGACGACGACGTGGATAGGCCGCAGGTGTGAGCGTCGCGAGACGTTGAGCCGAGCGGCACTAATGGCCCGAAAGCTTCCGCTCCGGTGTGCTGTCGTCTGTGTGTCTGTCTTCACCCCATCCGTAAAGGCCGATAGAGAGCCAAGTGGCGGCTATGGCGCGGGGGCGCACCTCTTCCCATTCCGAACAGAGAAGTTAAGCCCCGCCGCGACGATGATACTGCGGGAGACCGTGGGAAAGTAGTTCGCCGCCCACCCACAACGGAAAGCCTGCACCCATCCGGGTGCGGGCTTTCCTGTTTACGGGCCCCACACGATGTCGTGTGGGGTAAATAGGAGATCGTGTCTTCGACACGGGGCGCTGCCGCACAATAGAGACTCTACCCTACCCTTTCCCAAGCTTTACTACATTTACATCCCTTCATTCCCAAATTTTTACTACTTTTACAGCCAAAATCGGAAGTATGGCCAAAAGATTGGTATTTGTGTTTATATTACTGATTACCAATATATTAGGATTTTCACAAAATCCTACGCAAGATAGCATTGCATCCAAAAAGCCTACCCCCACCCTTCCCCAACCCATTGATTCCACCTTCGTCACCTACAATGCCTATCAGTTTGACAGCATCTTCCTAAACGCCTCCAAAGTTGTCGACACCTTAACATTCCATGCGGCTGAATTCGACTATCTGCAACACGACAACACCATCTACAGTACTTTGAGCAACACGGGAATGGCTCATAAATCAATGAGATTCAACCACCTGCATCAGGTTGGATTCGACATGACCCTCCCTGCTTTTTCCGCTCTCATGCAGAACGAAAGCAACATGCCCTCCTATCTGTCCGTCCTACCCTACTCCGAGATGCGCTACCTGATGACTGTCGGCGATTTGGAACAGCATTTCCACGTGAGATTTGGCAGACAAGTCTCTCCTCGCCTACTGATTTCTTTCGCCTTCGACACCGATTATACCCCAGCCACCTTTATCAACAATAAAACCATCAACAACGCTTTCTGGGTCAATGTCAAATACATCACCCAAAGCGAACGCTACGGTGTGGGTGCCTATTGGTATCGCAACAAACTCGAAATGGGAGAAAACGGCGGCATTGTCAACGACGAAAACTATATCTCACATACCGAATCCGATAATTCGGTCATCCCTGTCAACCTAAATAATGCAACCAACTACATCATTTCCAGTGGGATAGGTTTCGAACATTACTTCAACCTCTTGTCAAAGAAGACGGTGAATAAAAAGACTATTCCCATCAAAAATGACTCTATCGCACTCCCACCTCAACTCTACGACAGCATCATAGTTGATTCTTTATCCTTGGACAGCCTCACAATTGACACTTTGTCCTTAGATAGTATCAAAAGCACTATCACACAGGACGTTGTGCAAGAATCCAAGGATAGAAAATTCACTTTGGGAAGGATTTGCCATAGCTTCAGCTATTTAAACAATAAGTTGTACTATAACGAGACCTCCCCTTCCACTGCTTTCTATCGGCCTTTCGACACCTTGTTCAACACAAGCAAGACAACAGACACCACTTTGGTCAGAGCTATAAGGAACAGCCTGAAATGGAGCAGCCTGGGATACAAAAAGTATAACGATGACATCCCATTCTACTTGTATGCAGGAGTGAGCCATGGGTTCTATACGGTGAAGCATTTCGACTATCTCGAGAGCGAAACCACACTTTCGCGCAACTACAACCAACTGAGTGTAAACGGAGGCATTATTGTCAACCTGTTTAAATCGACACGCATCACAGGGCAAGGCGAATTTGTCACCTTGGGCTATCAAATCGGGGATTTCGACCTCAAGGGACAATGGAAACAGTTCTTGGGCACGACGGCCAGAAATTATGGTTACGCCACCTTTGATGCGGAAATCAAGCGGCAAAGTGCCAACTGGTTTGAGGAAAGCTACACGTCGAACCACTTCCGTTGGGAAAACGACTTCAAGGCCGCCACTTACCTGGATTTCAACTTGAGATACAACTACAAGAGCTATTACGTAGGAGTCAAACAGACCTCCATATCCAACCTGATCTATTTCGGCACTGACGCCCGTCCGACCCAGTATGACGGTTTGTTCAGCATCCGCGAGGCCTACCTCGGTTTTTACCAAAACCTTTGGCGATTCGAATTTGAAGGCTTTGCCTGCCTGCAAAAGTCGAGCAATGAAGCGGTGATGCACCTCCCCTTGCTGTTGGGACAGCTGAAAATCGGCTATTCGCAACCCGTGTTCCACAAGGTGGCCACGCTGCATCCCAGTATTACTGTGCGTTATTTCACCAAATACTACGCCGACGCTTACATGCCTGCTACTCGCACCTTCTATTTGCAAAACGAAGTGGCCATTGGAAATTTCCCTTTCATCGACCTTGCCATTTCACTCAAAGTCAAGAAAGCCCATATCTTCTTCGCATATAGCAATATGTTCCTGCTTACCGGCAACTACAACTCATTCATCGCACCTCACTATCCCATGCGCGACAGCAAGATTTTCATCGGAATCAACTGGAGACTCTTCAATTAAACAGACACCATGCTTCAAACGGAACTCATACCTACCACCAACACGCTGTCGAGAATCACCGACACCGTCGCTCCTTTGGCCGATACTATCTCGCGTCATAATGCCGTGGAAAACGTCTTGGAGCAGGTGTCGACCAACAGCTCGTCAAGGGAGATTGGCCTGACCATCGCCATCATTGGTTTGCTGATCTTCACGGCTCACCTATTCAGCGAAATCTTCAGCCGCAAGCGCATCCCCGATGTGTTATTCCTTATTATTATAGGTCTGCTTATCGGACCGGTATTCCATTGGATTTCGCCGGAAAGTTTAGGCAACGCGGGGAGTCTGTTTTCGGGTATCACCTTGGTTACCATCTTGTTTGAAAGCGGTACCCAGTTGCGGTTTGCCGCGCTGAAAGACTCGTTTGGAGGCGCCTTAAAGCTCACCGCGTTGAACTTCATCTTTTCGGCAGTCGCCGTCTGGTTGGTAGGATGGCTCGTGTTGAAGATCGACCCAGTGATAAGCATGATTTTGGGCTGCGTCCTGGGTGGTACCGCATCGGCGGTGGTCATTCCTATTGTGCGGCAACTGAGGATGTCGGAAAAACCAGCCATTATGCTCATCCTTGAAGCAGCCATTGGCAATGTGTTCAGCATCGTGCTGGCTTTGGCACTGATGCAGGCCATCAAGAGCAAACACCTGGAGTTTGGCGCCATCCTCGGCAACATCTTCTCTTCGTTTATCCTTGCCACCGTGATGGGTCTTTTCGGCGCCATTTTCTGGGCCTTGATCCTCGACCGAATCCGCAACATCAAATATTCCATCCTGACAACGCCTGCCTTCGTGTTCATCATATACGGCATCAACGAGTGGATGGGCTTCAGCGGTGCCATTGCGGCCTTAGCTTTCGGTATTGGATTGGCCAATATCGATGCCATCTACAATGCCTGGCTCAAAAAATTCATCAAGAAAGTGCCTGTCAACCTGAACGAAACCGAGCGTTCGCTGTTTTCTGAACTTGTCCTTCTCCTTAAGACCTTCTTCTTCATCTATGTGGGCATCTCCATCCAACTGAAGCAATGGCAACCAATCGTTATCGGATTGGGAATCAGTATTTTGCTATTCATCATACGAATACCAGCCGTCCGTTTTGCCATCTCGAAAAAGGATAACATTCCTGACAAGGAACTGGCTTTCATGTCGGCCCTCAACCCGAAAGGACTGACCGCAGCGGTGTTGGCTACACAAGCACTCATCTACATTCCTACCTTTGAAACCGCCATGTTTGTCAGAAACATCGTCTTCTCCGTAATCCTCTTCACCATTGTCATCAATTCCATCCTTATTCCCTTGATTGACAGAGAGAGAGGCATTTATCGCTTTTATAGGAGCATGCTAAGCATCAACCAAAAGATGAAAAACATCGTTTCCAAAACCAAAGAAGACGGCGAAAAATGGCACAAAAAGCACTCAAAAACCCGCGAGTTTGTTGATGAGATGTTCCACTCCGAAGTCATCACTGACATTATTGAGCAACAGGACAAGCCTGGTGCCGTCAACAACAAAGCTGAATCAAGCAACATGGATGTGGCAGACTAAACTATTTATATTGTGTAAAAATTACACTTATTAAATAGTTAAATATCAATTTATTACAAATTTAACATCAAAGTAAAGTGTAATTTTTACACATTTACCCGTTGTGGATTTCAAGAATAGTTGTAATTTTGCGTCAAATTTACACAAGATGGAAAAGCAAAACTACACTTACGAATATCCTCATCCCGCAGTGGCCACCGACTGTGTAGTGTTCGGTTTCGATGGACGCGAACTAAAGGTGCTGCTCATTGAGCGCGGCATAGAGCCGTATAAAGGCGCATGGGCATTTCCTGGTGGATTCCTTCGCATGGATGAAACCGCAGAACAATGCGCCCTTCGTGAGTTAAAAGAAGAAACTGGGCTGAGTTTGAACTATCTCAAGCAGTTCAAGACCTTCACCGATGTCAACCGAGATCCTCGCGAGAGGGTGATTTCCATCGCCTTTTATGCTTTAGCCAAAAAGTCGGACGTGCAAGGCGGCGATGACGCGACCCAAGCCAAATGGTTTCCCATCAGTGAGGTGCCGCATTTGGCCTTTGACCATGATTATATCTTGCGCAAAGCCATGGAGAAATTGCGAGAAGACATTCATTTTGAACCCATTGGATTTGGCCTTTTGGACAAGGAGTTTACTATGTCGGAACTGCAACGCCTCTACGAAGCCATACTTGGTGTGCAATTCGACAGACGCAATTTCCACAAAAAAATGCTGCAAACGGGTATCTTGGAAGAAGTGGAAGACGACTCCCCCACTTTCTTTGGTAAAAACAACGAAATGCGAAGCATGAACATCGACGCGCTTTTTGGAGGAATCGCAGCACCATCGCGTCCTGCCTACTCCTCATCGCGTGATGATGACAGCCGTTCCACACGCCGCTGGGGCACCAAGTTCCGTTTCAACAAACGGAACTACGATGAGTTCAAGGAAGAAAACAATTATAGATCAGAATTTTAACCTTTTAAAAAACAATGAATTATGGAAACAAATAACAACACCGCAAAGACGCAGGTCTATAACCTGATTATCCTCGACAAGAGCGGTTCGATGAGTAGTATCGCCAAAGCTGCCATCGCCGGCTTCAATGAAACCGTAGGCGGCATACGCTCTGCCCAGGAACGCTTCAAGGACACGCAAGAGCATTTCGTCTCGCTAATGATCTTCTGCAACTGCGAAAAGACCATGGTCTACGACATGGTACCAGTTGCTGAAGTCAAAGAACTGACATCCAAAGAATACCAGCCCTGCTGCTGCACCCCGCTTTACGACGCCATGGGCATCAGCATCAACGCCTTGTATAAGGCCATCAAGGACAAGGAAGATGCCACTGCCGTGGTCACCGTCATCACCGACGGACTGGAGAACGCCTCAAAGGAATACACTGGACAAGCCATTAAAGCCCTTGTGGAGCGCATGAAGGATGAGGAAGGCTGGAACTTCGCCTATATCGGCACCAACCAAGATGTGCGAGCCACATCAGCCTCGCTCTCCATCGACAATCACATGGAATTCGCCGACACCGATGCCGGCATGCACGAGGCTTGGGAAAAGGAACGCAAGTCGAGAACCATGATGTACAGCAGAATATCAGAAGACTTTGCCACCACCTCCGCCATGCCCAGCATGATGCGCAAGATGTTCCGCTCACGTTCCAACCGCGAGAACCGCAACTACCGAGACCTAGATGAATTCCGCGACCGCATTACTTCAGACCGTATCAACACGCTCGGCAGTAACCAAATCTTTGTCTTTGGCAGCAACCTTGCCGGGGCACATGCTGGTGGCGCAGCCCGCATCGCTGTGGAGAAATTTGGTGCCATTATGGGTCAAGGTGTGGGTCTGCAAGGCCAAAGCTACGCCATCCCCACGATGCAAGGCGGCCCTGACACCATTCTGCCCTATGTGGAAGAGTTCATCCGCTTTTCCGACATGCATCCTGAACTGACCTTCCTCGTCACCAAGATAGGTTGCGGCATTGCTGGCTTCACTCCAAGAGAAATCGCGCCTTTGTTCGCTGGTGCCATCAATGTGCCCAACATTCATCTGCCGATGGAGTTCTGGACGGAATTGGTGTAACAACGGTCTATGGCTGATGACTATGGCTGCTTCAACCAAGGCTGAAAGTCTATCCCTTCGATGAAGCTACCATAGTCATAGGCCATTAGCCATATTCAAAATAATTCATTAAAAATCAAATACTTAAATACTATGCTAGGAGCAATTATAGGAGATACCGTTGGATCGGTATATGAATTCCACAATATAAAGACCACAAATTTCCCGCTGTTTGACCCGCGATGCAACTACACCGACGACAGCGTGATGACCATGGCCGTAGCCGACTGGCTTTTGACCGACCCGCAGCACGGCATGGATACCCTAGAGACCTCATTTCTGAACTTCGCCCAAAAGTATCCCTGCCCCATGGGCGGCTATGGACCTGGATTCTACCGTTGGCTATTCGAGCCAGAGACCTTTGTAGAGGGAAAACGCCATCCCTACAACTCTTTCGGCAACGGTGCCGCCATGCGTTGCAGCGCGAACGGATGGATGTTCGACACTTTGGAAGAAACGGAGCGTGTGGCTGGGCTTTCGGCTGCTATCACCCACAACCATCCCGAAGGCATCAAGGGGGCACAATCGACAGCAGCGGCCATCTTCATGGCTCGCAACGGAAAAAGCAAGGAAGAGATAAAAAATTATATATCAACAAAATACGGATACAACCTCAACCGCACCTGCGACAAGATTCGTCCCGTGTACGATTGGGACTCCTCCTGTCAAGGCACAGTGCCCGAAGCCATGGTGGCCTTCTTGGACAGCACCGACTTTGAGTCAGCCATCAGGTTGGCTGTCTCCTTAGGTGGCGACAGTGACACCCTTGCCTGCATCACCGGAGGCATAGCCGAAGCCTTCTACAAAACAATTCCTGAAAGCATAGCTTTGAAGATTTGGGAACTCATTCCCGAGGATTTCAAAGCCATCTTCAGAGCTATGGAAACTCAGACGACTTACCGTCTACCCAGTAATTTGAAATAACAAAAGTAATATAACGATTATGAGCAAGGCAGGAGCGTGGGGAACCGCTCCTGTCTTTTTTTCTTATTATTCCAACAAAAGCATTACTTTTGCGTCATAAAAACACACAACGATGAAAATCCTCATCCTCAACGGTCCCAACCTCAACCTCTTGGGCAAGCGTGAACCCGAAATATACGGAAATATGTCTTTCGAAGTCTATCTACCTCAACTCCGCGATCGCTTTCCGCAACACGAACTCACCTACTTCCAGTCGAACCACGAAGGGGTATTGATTGACAAACTGCAAGAGGCTGACGGTCAATATGATGCCGTAGTGATGAACCCTGGAGCCTATGCCCACACTTCCATCGCCATCGCAGATTGCATCCGCGCCATCAGCATCCCTGTCATTGAGGTGCATATTTCCGACATTTCGAAAAGGGAGCCTTATCGCAGGCATTCCTTTACGGCTGAGGCTTGTGTGAAATGCATCTCAGGATTGGGATTGGAAGGCTATGCGAAGGCTATTGAAGCCTTAGGATAAGGAAGAGAAATCGGTTTCCTTCAATTCGCTGTATTTCTTTTTCTTGCGAAGCACATTGTCGAAGACAATGTTGCGCTGATAGATACAACTCACGGTCTTGTGCTCAACGGTTTTCCTTTTTGCTTTCAAGGATTTCAACCTCTTGTAGAAATCCCAATGCGCCTTGAAGACCATTCCAAAGTCCTTCGGGCAGCCCTCGAAGAGGAACTTCAGTGCCGCCACCCAATCAAGGAAGATGCGATAGAGAATGGTACGATGCACTCGTTGCTCAGGTAAATTCTTCACCAACAACGAAAGGTTGTTTCGAAAATTCAAATAAGTCTTGCGGGGTGAGTTTTTCGGCAAAGTGCCGCCTCCAATGTGATACACCCACGACTGCGGACAGCAATACACCTTATATCCTGCGTTCTTCAGTCTCCAACACAGGTCAATTTCCTCCATGTGGGCAAAGAAACTATCATCAAGACCACCTATCTCGTGATACAAGTCGGCACGGACGAACATGCAGGCACCCGTAGCCCAAAAGACCTCGATCGGATTGTCATATTGATGCTCGTCGTCCTCCAAGTTTTGGAACACCCGACCACGACAGAAAGGATAGCCGTACTTGTCGATGAAGCCGCCACTCGCGCCGGCATATTCAAACTGTTCCTTGTGGTAATACGACAGAATCTTCGGCTGGCAAGCGGCAATCTGCGGGTCGGCATCCATCAGTTCGATGACGGGTTCAATCCAATACGGCGCCACCTCGATATCCGAGTTAAGCAACACATAATACTGTGCCTCCACCTGACGCAAAGCCAGATTGTAGCCCGTGGCGAATCCTCCATTGCTACCGTTTTCAATCAAACGAATCTCAGGGAAATGCTCACGCATGAAGGCTACTGAATCGTCGGTAGAGGCATTGTCGGCCACGACAATCTCCACCAGTGTCGGGTCGCAGTTGGCGATGACATTGGGCAGGAACTGTTCGAGGAACTTTCGTCCGTTGTAGTTCAATATGACAACAGCCACCTTCATGCTTCTTTCATTTGAGGTCTTTGGTGTTTCCAGCGGCGGTGCGACCACAGCCAGTTATCGGGGTTGGCCTCAATGAAACGCTCCACGCTACGCACATAGCGTTCCATGATTTCTCCCGGTTTCGTTTCTTTAGGGCGGTCGGTAAGCAATTCAAAGCTCACTTCATAGCGTCCCCTGCCCTGCCTCCGCATGTCGACGAACACAATGGCATAGTCCAGTTTTTGGGCAATGCGTTCGATGCCCGTAAACCAACAAGTGTCTTGATGCAGGAACTCCGTCCAATAGTCTTGTGCCAAGCCATGCGAGGTTTGGTCGGCCATCATCAACACAGCGGTCTGGCTATCGCGCAGCTGGGCCAAACGGCGCAACACCGAGTTCGACTCCACCATCTCCAAAGTGCTGTGGCAAGTACGAATATACAGCATCAACCGTTCAAAAACAGGATTTTCCACTCTCTTATACACAGCCAAGCCCTTATGTTGGGTGAGTTCAGGTATCATCTTGCCAAACCACTCCCAGTTGCCCGAATGCGGGATGGCATAGAACACATTTTTGCCTTGCTCATAAAGCTGTTTCACCAGCTCAGGATTGGTATAATGGATGCGATTTCTGTAACCGTTTTTCTTCATGCGCAGCATCTTCGGGGCTTCCACAAACAAGTCGCAGAGGTTTTGATAGAAACGCCGTTCTATGCTTTTGATTTCTTTCTCATCCTTGTTCGGGAATGAATTCAACAGGTTCTGCCTGACCACTTTACGACGATAGCGCAACAGATGATACACCAAAAAGAAATAGCAATCGGACTTCAGATAAAGAAGCCAATAGGGATGGATGGACAGGAAAGCCACCCACAACTTCACGATATGAAATCCGATTTTGGCCATGGCTTATCTTGGATTATCATAAAGGTCACCAGCATGCGAGCCCCAACCTTGCTCATACCGGGTTTGGTCGACACCCTGATCGTATCCCTGACCGTAGATATTGCCATAGATTTCCATCTGCCAACGCGGGTTGTTGATTTCCCCGACCATGTTGGAATGAATCAGTTGATAATCGTTGGAAGAGCGGTCGGGAGCCACGAAGACGAACTTCTTGTTTCGTTGATTGGCTACCTCATAATAATGCCAAATCTCGTATGGAAGGGCAGCGGGTTCATCGGGTACCTCCATAATCTTGTCGGGCTGGCCGTATTTCAGGAACACATAGCCACGGTCGCTGCGATAGCCTGGAAATGCCGTGGTGCCGAATGACATATTGACGCGACGCACGGCAGCCAGATAGTCATCAAAGCCCTGTTTAGGATTCATTGGCGAGCGCTTGCTCCAGAAGTTGAAGAGGAACTGCTGCATAGTCTTCATATCGTCAGTACGAACCAAATTGGAGGAATAGTCACGTTCCATTTCGCTGCAAATCGGGTCTAGGTAACGGATATACTTGCGCAGCGTGTCAATTTCGGTGATGTTACCGACAAACGTGTTGGCGATGCTGATGCCAGCAAGGTCTTCAATATTGAAGGCCACACTGGGGTTGCTGCGTTGGAAGAACCAACTCTTGGAACAGATCAGTGTATTGCTGCGGTCGTGCATCTCGACGACAAGGTAGTAATTACCCGAAGGCAAGTCCTTGATATCAATGCTGGTAAGTAACACATCCACTTTTTTCACGTCGAAACGTTTGTTGAAGGAATAGTTTTGCATCCGATTCGACGACTCGACGGTCTCAATGTAATAATTAATGAGAAACTTGCCTTCCTCATACAGCTTGTCACTGTTGTAAATCTCTGCATAGAAATACAACTTGTCTTCGTTGGCGCCATAGAAAGGATACACACGAGGCAGGAAATCAAATCCGCTCTTGGTGCAATCATTTGGCTTGACGGCTTTCGTGTAAGAATCGAACAGCAGGATGTCGGAAATAGCCGGCGTGTTTTCGGGATAGTTGACATCCACAGTTACCGTTGTAGGCGGCAGCACATCGCCGCTGTTCATGTCGGTGATGCAGATTTCCATCTGATACTCACCGTTGGTCAACGAAAAGCGCTGCTGATTGATGAAAGCACCGTCGAGGTTGGCGGTATCGGTCACCACAGGACTGTCGACAGCCACCTTGGAGAACACCGATTCTTCGCCTTTTCTGAAAACGGTAACGACTTCCACCGTAGCCTTGAATTTGCCAGGTTCAAATTGCTTGTAGACTGCTGTTCGGCAATCGAAAGCGATGGCGTTTTCCACATATGGCGTCATGCCAGGGACACAATAGGTTGTCGTGGAAAGATAGGATTTCAGTTTTTTCGTTTGGGCATTGCCGGCAAATGCAACCAGCAACAACATTAAAGTCACAAGGACTTTCTTCGAAATAGTAATTGATGTATTCATGGCGTTTGTTTTTTGACGAAACAAAAATATACATATTTTTTCCAAATGCTTCATTTTTTCTTATCCAATTTCTCAACAAATCTCAACAAAATCAAAATAATCAACTGTTTTTTAACTATTTACATTACTCTTTTTAAATATGTTATCATAGCGTGTTCAAGGTTTTCGCCCATCTCCAATGCCGTCAGGATCTTATTCGTACGACGATTGGCGCCACTATAGGAAATGCCTTCCAACACAGCGATTTCAGCATCATTCATGCCCAGCAAGCCCAAACAGCTATGGCGCAAGTCGGCCACATTCAGTTCGGGGAAGTCTTTCA
>JAEEGK010026896.1_pt1 | contig 11665 bp, 6 predicted proteins | sample 8958771 | NCBI WGS metagenome assembly JAEEGK01 (sample SAMN16246547, study PRJNA631951) | gut metagenome | biome: gut microbiome; feature: rumen; material: SC-attached | host: Bos | place: Iran: Karaj | collected 2018-10 | reverse complement strand
GCCCCATTTGTTCAGTTCGTTATAGTTGCCCTCCAGCGTCATCTCGGTAGTAGCGTAGATGGTCTTGAACTGCCAGTAAGTACGGCCGAAATCAGTTCTGTCAGTGGTGAAGATAAATTCCAGTTTGTCGCCTTCCGTAAGGTTTGTGAAAGATTCCGGCGCGAGGTATATGCCGTTCTCCCAGTTGTCGAAATGACATTCGCCCTCCCAGATTGTACGGGAATCCCAGTTGTCGACAACGGGTCTCAGGCGGACGCTCTTGATGGTGATGGTCATCGTGTCGGTAGCCTGAAAGATGACCTCACTGACATTCCTGACATCGAGGCCGTCGAAGAAACAGGTCAGCGACGTGATGCCTGCACGGCCCCATGTCTTTACCTTCTCGGAGATGAGTACCTGTGTCTCAATCTTTGTCGGCTCTGCGAACTCGAAGGTGATCGACTCGTAGGGTGTCCAGTCAACGGGCAGGTTACGCTCCTTGATGATACCCACCAGACCGCCCCAGGCAGATGCGTTGTAGGTGATGCTGCCATCATCGTTGTTCGTGAAGCTCTCATATATATTATATGTGGCTCGGAACTTCGAGGTGATGTTATATTTATCCTCTTGGACGTCCTGCCTGCATGCCGTCAGGATAACGGCCGCCAGTGTCATCAATAGAATCTTCTTCATCGTTCTGTCATTTGTCGCTGCAAAGATAATGTTTTTTTGGCACGAATTGCGCGAATTTTACGAATTTTATACCGCTAATCTTTAATTTTCGTGTAATTCGTGTAATTCGTGCCTAATTATTGTTACCTTTGCAGCATGGCTACAGCAATACAGGCACTCCAGCAACAGCGGCTGCTGCTCCAGATGGAGTATGCTGCCGAGAAGGATGCCTTCCGTAAACAGACCGAGGAGATGGGACTGATGCGGAAGGTGAAGCGTGGTGATGCCTGGTACCCCCTGAAGATGGGCAAGAGCTACTATAACTCGCTCAATCAGTTGGTGGTAGAGGTGTTCCGTCAGGGTGATGACGAGATAGAGCATAACTTCGAGTTCGGGCGACCTGTCTGTTTCTTCCGCGTAGATTCTGGAAGATCTGGGACATCCGGAAGATCCGGAGATACCATCCGCTACTTCAACTTCACAGGCACCGTCAGCTATGTCGATGGCGACAGGATGGTGGTCGCTGTGCCTGACAATGGCCAACTTATCGATGTGCAGGGGGCAGAGAACGTTGGCATCCAGTTGTTTTTCGACGAGACGAGCTATAAGATGATGTTTGAGGCCCTTGACCGTGTGATGCGGGCAAAAGGACGGCTCGGCTATCTGAGGGATCTGTTCTATTCGCATCAGCCGGCAGAGACCTTCAGCTTCGCGCCGATGCACTTCACTTATCTGAACCGTACTCAGGAGGAGGCCGTCAATAAGGTATTGCAGGCGAAGGATGTGGCCATCGTCCACGGTCCCCCAGGTACAGGCAAGACCACCACCCTCGTCGAGGCCATTTATGAGACACTTCGACGCGAGAACCAAGTGCTTGTCTGCGCACAGAGCAATATGGCCGTTGACTGGATCTCCGAGAAACTTGTCGATCGTGGCATCAACGTTCTGCGCATCGGCAATCCTACGCGTGTCAATGACAAAATGCTCTCATTCACCTATGAACGGCGCTTCGAGGCTCATCCCGACTACGAGTTGCTTTGGGCCATCCGCAAGGCTATCCGTGATCTCCGTGCCCATCGCAAACGGGGCGACGACAAATACCATCAAAAACTCGAACGCCTGAAGGAGCGCGCCATTGAACTTGAGATCCGTATCAACGCCCAGCTCTTTGGTGAGGCTCGTGTCATCGCCTCTACGCTTGTGGGCTCTGCCAACCGTCTGCTCGAAGGCCAGAAGTTCGGCACCTTATTTATAGATGAGGCGGCGCAGGCGCTTGAAGCTGCCTGTTGGATTCCTATCCGTCGGGTGTCGCGTGTCATCCTCGCTGGCGACCACTGCCAGTTGCCGCCTACGGTGAAGAGTTTTGCTGCGATGAAGGCAGGGTTGGGTAAGACGCTGATGGAGCGCATTGTCGATAATCACCCCGAGACCGTCACCCTGCTGAAGATGCAATACCGTATGAACGAGGAGATCATGCGCTTCTCATCAGATTGGTTCTATGGCAATCAGGTGGAGTCTGCCCCTGAAGTGAAATATCGTAGTATCCTTGATCTCGACATCCCTATGACGTGGATTGATACCAGTCAATTCGAGGAGTGTGGAGGGAGGAGTGAGGAGGGAGAATACTCCGACGCAGACATTTCTCACTCCACACTCCTCCCTCCTCCCTCCTCGATCTTTAAGGAGCAGTTCGTGGGTGAGAGCTTCGGCCGTATCAATAAGGCAGAGGCTGAACTGACGCTGCTGGTTCTCGAGCAGTACTTTCAGAAGATCGGCAAGCAGCGCATCCTTGACGAGCGTCTCGACGTGGGTGTTATTTCTCCATATCGTGCTCAGGTACAGTATCTGCGGCGGTTGTTTAAGAAGAAGGAGTTTTTCAAGCCCTACCGCAGTCTCATCAGCGTCAATACCGTCGACGGCTTCCAGGGACAGGAGCGTGATATTATCCTGATTTCTCTGGTGCGAGCCAACGACGAAGGACAGATAGGCTTCCTCCGCGACCTGCGGCGTATGAATGTCGCCATCACCCGTGCCCGAATGAAACTGATCATCCTCGGAGATGCCTCTACGATGACCAGACACCCCTTCTACAAACGCCTTTATGACTATATAGAAGCCCTTTGATGGTGTTGCAGACTGCCATTTAACTCCTTTTAACGCCTATCACTCCTTAAACTCCACAAAACTTTGTACCTTTGCAGCGGTTAGTATTTCAGAAAATAATGGTTGAGATTAAAAAAGTAACCACGAAAAAGGAACTCAGTGCGTTCGTGCAATTCTACTACGATCTCTATCGCGGCAACGATTGCGCTGTGCCATTTCTCTATTTCGACGAGATGGACACACTCAACAGCCAGAAGAATCCTTCGTTTGATTATTGTGAGGCCGACTATTTCTTGGCTTATAAAGACGGGAAGGTCGTGGGGCGTGTTGCTGCTATCATCAATCGTCACGCCAATGAGCGCTGGGATACCCGTCAGGTACGTTTCGGATGGTTTGACTTCATCGATGATGCCGAAGTGTCTGCTGCCTTGCTGAAGGCTGTTGAGGACTGGGGACGTGAGCGGGGCATGAAGGAGATGGTTGGTCCCATGGGTTTCATCGATACCGATCGTGAAGGTATGCTCGTCGAGGGTTTCGACCAACTCGCAACTATGTATATCAACTACAACTACCCCTATTACCCTCAACACATTGAGCGCCTGGGAGGCTTCGAGAAAGCCAACGATTGGGTGGAGTGTAGGGCGAAAGTTCCTGAGGTTGTGCCCGAAAAGTTTTCTAAGATCACGGAGATGGTGCGTCGCCGCTATAACCTCCGTGCCCATAAGTTTACCCGCCATGAGCTGATGAAGGAGGGCAAGGCCCGCGAAGTCTTCGAACTGCTCAATGCCACCTATAAGGACCTCTATGGCTTCTGCCAACTCTCTGACCGTCAGATTGACAAACTTGTGGGTGACTACATCAAGATCGCAGATTTGAACCTCGTCGTAGGTATCGTCGATGGCAATGAGAACGACAAACTTGTAGGTTTCGGCATCACCTTCCCTTCGTTCTCGCGTGCCCTGCAAAAGACTCGTGACGGACGGCTATTCCCCTTTGGCTGGTGGCATCTGCTGAAGATTTTGAAGTGGCACAAGACTGATACAGTCGATCTTTTGTTAATCGGTGTGTTGCCCGAATATCGTGCCAAGGGCGCTAACGGGCTTATCTTCGATGATCTTATCCGTCAATATCAGGCTTATGGCTTCTCGTATGCTGAGACTGGTCCAATGATGGAATCCAATGATGGTGTGCTCTCACATTGGCAGTATCTCGATTCTGTCATCCACCGTCGTCACCGTTGTTTCAAGAAAATATTGTAATATGATGGATAGTATGACTTGGGAGTTTATACTCCGCATTTTTGTGGCAGCCCTCTTGGGTGGTGCTATTGGTCTGGAACGAGAATATAGGGCTAAGGAGGCGGGTTTCCGTACTCACTTTCTTGTCGCCCTCGGTTCGGCTCTGTTTATGATTGTGTCAGCCTACGGCTTTGATGGCGCGATGTACACACCGGAGCATCGTTGGGATGTGTCGCGCGTCGCTGCCCAGGTGGTTTCTGGTATCGGTTTCATCGGAGCGGGTACTATCATCTTCCAGAAAAATGAAAATGCAGTACGAGGTTTGACGACTGCAGCTGGTTTATGGGTGACTGCTGCTATCGGTCTTGCCTGTGGTGGCGGTTTGTATGTTCTTGCCGCTGCTGCCACGTTTCTTGTGCTTGTCGGACTTGAGGCTTTTAACTTCATCCTTCACAAGTTTGATAAGCATCGTGGCGTGTAATAATTGCACGATTTTTGTTTAAAAACCGTTATCAAACGTAACAATGCCTAAAAAGAAAAGTTTATCAAACGTAACAGACACTTTATAAAATGTAACATTTTCACCTTTTGATACATTTTGGAAAATTATGCGTTACAAAATATAAAGTAGATAAATAAAATTTATAATATCTTTGCATCCGATAAGAAATGGCGGAAGAATAGCTGCGTGAGCAGCATGTTTGACGCTCCAAAATGTAAAGTGCAATTAAATTGGCTAATCATTTTTATATAACAATTATCTTACTAATTAATTTAATTATGTGGAATTTTAAATCACTACAAAAGCCGTTAGTGTTTCTGTTCCTGCTCTGTTTGTTCCCACTGGGAGCGCTGGCTCAGGGCACAATTACTGGAACAGTAAATGATGAAGCAGGTGAACCGATCATCGGTGCCAGTGTGAAAGTGCAGGGCACGAATACTGGTGGTATCACCGACTTCAATGGTAACTTCAGTGTGCAGGCTGATGCCAACGCCACACTGCAGATCTCTTACATTGGCTACATCACTGCAACTGTGAAGGCCAATGGCCGTAACAACATCACCGTTGTCTTGAAGGAAGATGCCCAGACGTTGAACGACGTGGTGGTCATCGGTTATGGTGTTCAGAAGAAGAGCGACCTGACTGGTGCCGTTGCATCTGTGAAGGGTGATGAGATCAAGAACCTGTCGACGACTGATGCCGCTGCAGCCATGCAGGGTAAGGTATCCGGTGTGCAGATCATCAATACCTCTGGTGATCCTGCAGCAGGTGCCAGCATCCGCGTTCGTGGTTATTCTTCAAACTCTGGTAGCCTCGGCCCGCTGATCATCGTTGATGGTCTGAAGGTGGATGGCATCCAGTATCTGGATCCTTCTCTCATTGAGTCAATGGAGGTCCTGAAGGACGGTGCCTCTGCCGCCATCTATGGTGCCCAGGCAGGTAATGGTGTCGTGCTGATCACCACCAAGAACGGTTCTAAGGGACAGGCTCATGTTACTTATAGCCTGAAGGCCGCTAGCCAGAGCCTCGGCAAGAAGGCTGAGCTCTTTGGTGCTCAGGATTGGATCGATTATCACAAGTATTTGGGCGACCTGACCGATGCAGAGCTTGAGCAGAAGGCCTATACTACTGGTTTCGTTGATACCAACTGGTATGACGAGGTGTTTGAGAGCAGCTGGAACCTCCAGCATAACATCACCGTTGAGGGTGGCAACGACAAGGGCCGTTTCCTCGTTGGCCTCGGCATCGTCAACAACGACGGTATTGTCAAGGGCGACAAGGATACCTATAAGCGTTTCACAGGTCAGGTCAATGCTGAATATAAGTTCTTCGATTGGTTGAGCGTACAGAGCAATACCTCTATTGAGAAATATAAAACAAAGAGACTGGGCAGCGGTTATGGTTCATTCCTGAACGCTGTGGTTTCTATCGACCCGTTGACGCCTGCCTACATCTATGACGAGGCAGACTTCGGTGACGGTGTTGCTGAACAGTGGAACGACGGTTTGAACACTGGTCATGTGCCCCTGCCTGCTGACTACACAGAGGAGAATCCTGTTTGGTATGGTACTTCTAAATATAATGTTGAGGCCACAGGTAACCCCTTGGCACGTCGCGACTTGACTGACTCTACTAACGAGGGTGTCAATATTCGTGGCTCTCTGGCTGCCAACTTGATGCCATTCAGCTTCTTGACCATTACCTCTCGTCTCGGCTATCGTATTGCTCAGGGCAACGGTCACAGCTATGGTGAACCCTTCTATCTCTCTTCAATGGCTAAGAGCGATAACTATTCTATCTCAGCTAATACCAACGCCAGCCTCTACTATCAGTGGGAGAACTTCGCCAACTTTAACAAACAGTTTGGCAAGCACAATGTTGGCGCCATGGTCGGTATGTCATTTACCAAGAACCACTGGGACAACACCAGTGTATCTTCTTCTGATACCAATATGATCCTCCGTGGTGACCATGCTCCCAACTTCCGTTATATCGACTGTCTTAATGACAATGGTAAGTCTCACCTCACCGTCGGCAATACGCCTGGTGATGCCACTGAACTCGCTTACTTCGGCCGTCTGTCTTACTCATATGACGATCGCTACTATCTGCAGTTCAACTTCCGCGCCGATGCTTTCGACGCATCGAAGTTGTCTAAGGATAATCGCTGGGGCTACTTCCCCTCTGTCTCTGCCGGTTGGACCATCAGCAATGAGAAGTTCTTCAAGGACGCTGTCAGCACAAGCGCTGTCTCTTTCCTGAAACTCCGCGGATCTTGGGGCCGTAACGGTAACGTGAACGTCCTGAGCGGTTATAAGTATAATGCAACCGTCGGTCTTGGTGGTTACTACTACTTCACCGACCAGTACTCTGCTAACGATGCCGCTAGCGAGGGTGGTAAGCCTAATGGTATTTCTAACCCCGACCTGACTTGGGAGACTTCAGAGCAGTTTGACCTCGGTCTTGATGCCCGTTTCCTCGACAACCGTCTTTCATTGACGATTGACTGGTACCGCAAGATGACCAAGGACCTTCTGATTGACATCCATCCTTATCCTGAGCTCGGTGTCTCTAATCAGACCGTCAACTCTGGTGAGATCCTCAACACAGGTTTCGATATCGAGGCTGGCTGGCGTGACCATATCGGTGACTTCAAGTACAGCATCAATGCTAACTTCTCGCCTCTGAAGAACGAGGTTCAGGCTGTGAACTCTTTGCTGCCGCGCTATACTCAGGGTGGTGTTAGCGGTTTCAACAACAAGCTGAAGTCTTGCTTCGAGTCTGGTCACACCATTTGGTTCTTCCGTGGTTTCGAGTATGCAGGAGTCTACAATGAGAACCTTTATTCTGGCGACTCTTACGATAGTGCTAACAAGGGTAAAGCCCTGTATTATGATCAGGAAGGTAAACTTACTTTGGCTCCTGATGAAACAAACGACATGAAGGACCTCGGTTGTGGTATTCCGAAGTTCACTTATGGTATCACTGTGAACCTCGAGTGGAAGGGCTTCGACTTCACCGTATTCGGTACAGGTGCTTCTGGCAACAAGATCTACACAATCATCACATCTGCCGACCGTCCCCGTGGTAATGGTCTGGATGTATGGTGGAAAGATTCTTGGAAAGCAGATGAAAGCGGCAACTATACTGTACAGGGTAAGTATCCTGACATGAGATTTGTTGCTAACGACTGGAACTTCTTCAGTTCTTCAGCCAACGTGTTCAGCGGCTCTTACTTCAAGTTCAAGCAGATTCAGCTGGGTTACACCATTCCTTCTCAGTACACGAAGAAGTTCTTGGTCAGCAACCTGCGTTTCTCTGTATCTCTCGACGACTATTTCACTATCACCAGCTATCCTGGTGCTGATCCTGAGACTGCTTCTGTTGATAGTGGCGCCTCTCGTGGTTGGGATAACGGTAGCTACCCGACTTCTAAGAAGATCGTGTTTGGTGTAAACGTTACATTCTAATAAAGAAAAAAAGAAAAGATATGAAAAAGATTATATTTTCAATGCTCGCACTTGTTGCTGGTGGCGCTGCATTAACCTCTTGCGAGGACAAGCTCGACATTGCCCAGAAGGCCAGTTTGACCACAGAGACCTTCTATCAGTCTGATGCTGACGCTCAGAAAGCTTTGACTTCAGCATACGAGGGCTTACAGATTAACACGCTCGGTCGTACAACCGTTGACTCTGATGCTCCTGGTATCTTTACGCCTGCCAAGGTGATGGCCAACCATCCGGGTGATGATGTGAACTACGGTGGTTCCATGTATGGTGACCATGAGTTTGGCGGATCTATTGATGAGTTCCGTTACCTCCACACGCCTACGGCTATTAAGTACCACTATGGTGGTCTTTACCTCTCCATTTATCCTGATAACATCATTATAGAGAAATTCGGTAGCAAGGAAGATGCCACTCCTTTTATGAAGCAGGCTGTAGCTGAGGCTCGCGTACTCCGTGCATACAACTTCTTCCTGCTCGCTTGCTACTGGGGAACACCTCCCTTCGTAGATCATCTTTTGGGATCTGAGATTCCCGTGAGAAGTGATGACCCATCTGCTCCGGAGGGTGCTCCGAAGTCACAGCAGGAATATTTCGTATGGGTTGCCCAAGAGTGTGAAAAGGCTGCAGTCGAAGGCTTGACTGATCGTCAGTCTACTGCCGACAAAGAAGGTGCCTATCGCGTGACCACGGGCTTTGCATATGCTTTGGCTGGTAAGGCTTACATGTTCGCTGGCGAGTTCGCCAAGGCAAAAGACTGCCTGAAGAAGGTGATCGACTCCGGCAAGTATGCTCTCGTTTCTGGTGATGAGTGGGCAGATCTCTTCCACATCCCCGGTGACGGTTGTCCTGAGAAAGTGTTCGAGGTGAACGTGAGATACAATCCTAATTCTGACCAGTGGTCTTCTGGTAGTGGTAGCGGTTGGGGTCAGCACGGCACATGGATGGAGTCTCAATGCTTCCAGATCCGTACTGGTTATTTCAAGAAGCCCCCATTGCCCGCTTATACCGGAGGTACAGAAGGTTGGGGCTCTATCGGCCTTCCTGAGTGGTATGCTGATGCCTTCGTTGCCAATGACGGTACAGACTCTAAGCGTCTGAAGGCTACGATGATCAATATCGAGGATATGATCTATGGTACGACTGGTGATGAGCGTATCGATAAATATTATGCAGGTCTGGGGAAAAAGATTCCTAAGGATCATGCAGGTCTTGTGAAATGGGATAAGATAGGTATCTCGCAGATTAACGGTCATTATGGCCAGTCATTCTGGATTCCTATGAAGCATGTGATTCGTATTGATGACATTCAGGAAAATGGTAATAAGTATGGTGACAACTGGCGTCTTAATAACGTGATTGTCATGCGTTATGCAGAGGTGCTCCTCAACTATGCAGAGTGCTGTATCCGTACAGGTGCTGCTGCCGAGGCTGGTGATTATATTAGGATGATCCAAGAGCGTGCAGGCTCTAAGACTGTGCTCTCTGGCACTCCGACCATCATTGACCTGAAGAAGGAGAAGTCGTTCGAGCTCTGGTTCGAGGGCTGCCGCTATCAGGATATCATGCGCTGGAGCAAGATCGACAATGATTCCTACGATCAGGAGGCTATTGGTCACATGAAGATTCAGGGCAAGCATATTCCTCACCTTGTCGACAGAGTGTTCCGTGATCCTAAAGACTATCCTGGTGATGAGGATAGGGTTTGGCAGCACAGTAAGGATGGTTCGGATCCTGAGGACCGCTTCTATCTCTACCACACTCACGAGGCTATGGATGCTGGTTTCGAAGTAGGTTGGCAGGAGAAGCACCGCCTCTTCCCCTATCCGCAGAATGTGAAGGACATGAACCCGAACCTCAAGCAGGACGGTTGGGATTGATTTAGAAATAGTGTAACCAACTAAAGGTAGTACTTTAGATATACATTGTTTTGGTATTTCAAGAGTGCCGCATCATCACGATGCGGCACTTTTCATGCCTAGTTTCTTTGAGTTTCATGCCTAGTTTCTTTGAGTTTCATGCCTAGTTTCTTTGAGTTTCATGCCTAGTTTCTTTGAGTTTCATGCCTACTTTCTCGTAGTTTCATCCCTACTTTCTGGATGTGCAGCGTCCTCCCAGCATCAATTCCCTCCATGCCCGGATATTCGTTTCCTCACTACGATATGGCTCCATGACCTCCATATAGTCGGAGATATACCGGCGAGCCTCCTTTGAGGCATTCATAAGGGAGTCAAATTCTTCAATGAGAGGCTTTTTCAATAACATCCCGGCCCAAGTCAGCTTTTTGATGGCTTCTGATTCCTTTTTCTTATTGTCACCTGAATTAATAAGCATTTCAATGACTGGTGAAACCTTAAAATATTCATATTCTTCTATCAGCTCATAACATTTTTTCCCCCTTTCAGAATGAGCATATACCTCCCATAATAAAGTAAAGGCATACCGATAGTCGTGGCAGGTGTCATTCTTGGCTTTTCTTGCTAGTATTTCTATTGAATCAGACCTGTCTTTCATGGCAAGCGCATAGTTCTCAAGCAAGGGAAATGCATCACCAATGTTTTCGTCAAATCGCTGCGCCAGGTTCTTGTTTATTAGGTCGTTGATTTCACGCTTTGTCTTATACTCTATAATTGCCCATGTTGATAGGGCGATGATGCATGCTAACAATGCTATGATAGTGAAATGCTTCTTTGTGATAGTTATCATATAATAAGTGTTTTTTAGAGTTGTATGGATGGGTGACTTGGGTGATAAGAAAAAAGTAGGAGGACGAATCCTCCTACTTGATTTTGCTATGTAGAACTAACTACAATTACTTCTGGATGTACTTCTTGCCGCCCTTGATCACAAAGCCCTTGTAAGAAGCACCAACCTTCTGACCAGCGAGGTTGTAGATAGCATCGTCAGCCTTCTTAGCAGCCTTCACAGTCTTGATAGCAGAGGGATCAGCCTCGAGGTCGATAACCTTCACATACTTGATGACGTGCTTTCCGGGGATCTTACCGCACTGGTAGAAAATCATAGCGTCAGTAGTTGCGCCAGGATAATCGAGGAAGTCCACTGTAAGCTCATTGTCACCTGCTTCAACGGTGCCAACCCAATCTTGTGTTGTCTTTGCACCCTCTGTCCAGCTGCAGAAGTCCAAACGAATCTCACCAGCAGCAGGAGCGTTAACGGTGAACTTCACCTGATACTGACCACCTTCAGCAAGTTCAGGAATGTGGGCAATCATAGGAACCTGGGGCTCCCAATAGTTTGCATTAGCGGGATCGGGCTGAGTACAGTTGATAACCAATCCACCATCAACAGAAACTTCAGCCAGGTCAGAATACCACACACCCTCATAGTATGCAGACTCTTGTGTCCAGTCAATCTCTGCGATGACTCCCTGAGCATTTGCACCAATGGCCATGAATGCCATTGCAACTAAAGTAAATAACTTTTTCATAAGCAAATTTTAATTTGTTAGTTAATGAATAATGTTAATTATAAGATATAAATCTCTTTTTCTTGTGAAATACGATGCAAAGATAAGGTATTATTCTGAATTAGGCTTTTCTTTTTCGTTAAAAAATGTTTTCCCTTGTTAATTTCATTCTTTTGGTTACATTTGATGTATATAAATGAAACAAATGATAAAGTAAATAAAGTGTTTTTGTACCACT
>JAEEGK010026895.1_pt1 | contig 11665 bp, 10 predicted proteins | sample 8958771 | NCBI WGS metagenome assembly JAEEGK01 (sample SAMN16246547, study PRJNA631951) | gut metagenome | biome: gut microbiome; feature: rumen; material: SC-attached | host: Bos | place: Iran: Karaj | collected 2018-10 | reverse complement strand
CCGCCGCCCCGTGGAGGCGGATGGCGAAGGACAGCTCCGGCGTGGGGCGCAGGGCCTCGAAGAGGCGCACGTGAACGCCCATGGCCGCTAGGACCCGGGCCGCGTCCACGGCGTATTCCCGGCTGTGATTGCGGCAGTCGCAGCAGACCACGGCCCCCGCCGCGGCGGCTTCGCCGCCCTCCGCCAGGATCAGGGAGCCCAGGGCGCGGGTGGCCTGGCGCACCACCCGGGCGTTCATCCGCCGGATGCCGGCGCCCATGACGCCCCGGAGCCCGGCGGTGCCGAAGCTGAGCGGCGCGTAGAAGCGCTCGCGTATCTCCTTATCGTCCCCGCGGATGGCCTCCAGCTCCCGCCGTTCCTCCGGCGTCAGGGCGTCGGAGGCCAGCCAGCGTTCATATTCCTCACGGTAATTCATGCTTCCTCATCCTCCACCGGCTTCATCAGCTCCCGGGCCAGGTCCGCCATCGTCTCCGGCACCAGCACGTCCATCCCGGAGCCCGCAAAGCCGAAGATCAGCTTGCTGAGAGCCCCGTCGGCGGTGAAGGTCCCCACCACGGGCACGCCGAAGCTCTGGAGCTGCGTGATGACCATCTGATAATCCAGCTGGGTGCCCGTAACGGTCATGAGGCGCACGGGCTTCACGGGAGACCCGTCGTCATAGCTGGGCCAGACGCCCTCGTCACAGTCCCCGGTGCAGCCCTCCTCCTCTTGGCAGTGAAGGGTGCAGGAGGCACAGTTGCCGTCGCAGCCCTCGGGTCTGGGGGCCGACGCCTCCAGCAGCTCCCCGCAGTCGGGGCAGACCTGCGTTCCCTCCGGGAAATCCTTTTTGCATTCCGTACACCAGGCCATTTGTCTCAACTCCTATTTGTGATAACGGGTGCCTTCCCGGATCTGAAAGGCGCGGTAGAGCTGCTCCAGCAGCATGATCCGCGCCAGATGATGGGGGAAGGTCATCTGCGACATGCTCAGGCGGAGGTCCGCCTGCTCCTTCACTTCCTCGCTCAGCCCCTCGGAGCCGCCGATGAGGAAGCAGACGCGGCTTTTTCCCCGGAGGGCGCAGGCCTCCAGCAGCTCGGAGAAGCGGACGCTGTCCAGCTCCTTCCCCTCCACGCAGAGGGCCGCCGTCAGGCTGCCGGGGGGGATTCGCAGGGCGATGCTCTCCCCCTCCTTCTTCAGGGCGGCGGCGATCTCCGCCGGGGAGGGGCTGGCAGGAAGGCGGCTCTCGGGAAGCTCCTCCACCTCCAGGCGGCAGTGGGCGCCCAGGCGCTTTGCGTATTCCGCGGCGGCGCCGATCCAGAATTTTTCCTTCAGCTTGCCCACGCAGACGATCTTTATGTTCAGCATATTCCGTTACTCCAGCTTGATTTCGCCGCTGCAGCCCTCCCGGGGCGCGGCGGCGGCCCGCAGGTCCTGCCCCACCCGGGCGCGCAGGGCGGCCAGGGCCAGCTCCGGCCGGTTGTTCTCCCGGCTCAGATGGGCCAGGAGGACCTCCTCCCCGCCGCTCTCCGCCAGACGCAGGGCCAGCTCGGCCCCGGCCTCGTTGGACAGGTGGCCCCTTTCCCCCAGGATGCGGCGCTTCAGCCGGGGCGGGTAGGGGCCCCGGCGCAGGAGCTCCACGTCGTGATTGGCCTCCACCACGGCGAAACGGCAGCCCCGGACGGCGTCCAGCACCGCAGCGGACAGGATACCCAGGTCCGTGAGCACCGCCATGGCGCTCTTCTCCCCCTCGATCCGCCAGCCCAGGGGCTGGGCCGCGTCGTGGGACAGGGGGACGCCCCGGATCTGCAGCTCCCCCAGGGAGAGGCACAGGTCCTCCGGCAGGGGACGCAGGTTCTTTTCCGCGCACTTCTTCTCCGCCAGCAGGGCCCTCGCCGTCCCGGCGCTGAGACGCACGGGGATGTCCGTGTATTTGGAGAGCATGGGCAGGGCGGACACGTGATCCGTGTGCTCGTGGGTGACCAGGATCGCGGCGATATCCTCCAGGTCCAGGCCGCGGCTGCGGAGGCCCTGGCGGATGCGCTTCATGGAGATGCCCGCGTCGATCAGCAGATTCACGCCGCCGCCCCGGAGAAGGGCGCAGTTGCCGCCGGAGCCGCTGGCGAAGCTGACGTATTCCATCTCATTCAAAAGGCGCATTAAAACCGACTTAGTTTTAACGCGCCTCTTCCTTTCGTAATCTGCCTGTCGGAATGTCCGGCTTCAGGCCAGGCTCCGGCTGCCCTCGGATTCCTCCTGGACTTCCTCTTCCCGGATGTCCGCGCCGAGACCCTGCAGCTTCTCCACCATGTCCTCGTAGCCCCGCTGGATGTGGTGGATCTCCGTGATCCGCGTCACGCCCTCGGCCGCCAGGCCGGCGATGACCATGGCCGCCCCGGCCCGCAGGTCGCAGGCCTTCACCGTGGCGCCGCTGAGCTTCTTCACGCCCTCGATGACGGCGGTCTTCCCGTCCACCTGGATCTTCGCGCCCATCTTGGCGAGCTCGGACACGTATTTGAAGCGGTTGTCCCACACGTCCTCCGTCACCACGCTGGTGCCCCCCGCCAGACTGAGACAGGTGACGATCTGGGGCTGCATATCCGTGGGGAAGCCGGGATAGGGCATGGTCTTCACGTTGGCGGTGCGGAGGGGCCCCTCCGTCCGGATGCGGACGGCGTCCCCCAGGTCGATGATCTCCGCCCCCATCTCCTCCAGCTTGGCCGTGATGGAGAACAGGTGCTTGGGGATGACGTTCCTCACCAGCACGTCTCCCCCGGCGGCAGCTGTCGCCGCGAGGTAGGTCCCCGCCTCGATCTGGTCGGGGATGATGGTGTAGGTCCCGCCGTGGAGCTTATCCGTGCCCAGGATGCGGATCACGCTGGTGCCCGCCCCGCGCACGTCGGCCCCCATGGCGTTGAGGAAGTTGGCCAGGTCCACGATGTGGGGCTCCCGGGCCGCGTTTTCGATGACGGTTTTCCCTTTGGCCAGGGCGGCGGCCAGCATGATGTTCATCGTGGCGCCGACGCTGACCACGTCCAGATAGATGTTCGCCCCGTGGAGCCGCCCGTTCCGGGCTTCGGCCCTCACGAAGCCGCTCTCCACGGTCACCTCCGCGCCCATGGCCCGCATGCCCTTCAGGTGCTGGTCGATGGGGCGGACGCCGATGTCGCAGCCGCCGGGCATGGGCACCCGGGCCTTGCCGAAGCGGCCCAGCAGGGCGCCGATGAAATAGTAGGAGGCGCGGATCTCCCCCATGGCCGGGCCGGGCTCCCGGTAGGGCAGATCGCGGCAGCCGATGTCCATGGTGGTGCGGTTCACGGTGCGCACCTCCGCGCCCATGTCCGCCATGCTCTCCAGGAGCAGCGTCACGTCGCTGATTTGCGGTATATTCTCGATGCGGCATTCTCCGTCCACCAGGAGGGCGGCGGGCAAAATGGCCACGGCGGCGTTTTTCGCGCCGCTGATCTCCACGGAGCCCTGCAGCCTTCGGCCGCCTCGGATCAGAAGTTGCGTCACAGTCAGTCCTCCTGCGGCAGGCCCCCCCCGGGGTGCTTCCCTGCCGTATGATCGCTCGATTGGTATCCGATATATTATACAGAAGCGTTCCCGAATTGTAAAGCGGAATTTTCCGGCTTCAGGCGACCGCCACCAGACGCCCGGCCTGCAGATCCATATACCAGGTGCCGCCGTCCGTACGCAGCTGCCACACCGGCACCAGCTCCATGCCGGAGGCCGTCACGTTCAGCACGTAGCCGCTGCGGATCTCCTCCACCCGGGAGAATACGCCGCCCGCGTCCCGGACCCGGTCGCAGAAGCGCAGCAGGAGGGTGGCCACGTCGGTGCAGTCCACGTCCTCCTCCTCGATCGGCTCCCAGGGCAGGAAGCGGCCGGAGATATACACGCCGCCGGAGCGCTGGCCGAGGGAGAAGCGGCAGTTGAAGACCTGGGTATCCCCCATGAGGCAGACGTAGTAATCCCCCTCCCGGCGGACCCGAAGGCCGCCCGCGGAGAGCTGCCGCTCCAGGGAGCCGCCGCCGGACAGGAGCATGAACTCGAAGCTGCCCCCGCCCCGGCACCATGCCCAGCCGTTCTCATTCTCATAATACCAGATGTTGCCGCCCTGATCCGTTTCCTCCGCCTCGCCCAGCAGGGCGCGCACCAGGGCCCGCTCCGCCTCCCGGTCCCGGGGGACGGTGCAGCGCTTGCGCACCTCGCCCTCGGGCAGCTGGTCCTCCGTCATGGCGATGCCCAGACCGGCCATGACCCTCATCAGCTCGCTGCGGGTGTGGGCGTTGCCCTCCGCGGCTCCCAGGCGCTCGGACAGAAGGATGCCGCCGAAGGCCAGGTTGACGCAGACGAGGATCAGGATCACGATGGTCTTCAGTCTTCCCGTGTCCATAAGCTCCTCCCGTCCACCGCCACGGTCCAGACCGGGGCGAAGCGCGCGCCGTCCTCAGCCTGCAGGACGAGCCGGGCTTCGCTGCCCGCGCGCAGGCTCCCCGCCACGGCCGCCGCCTGTTTTTCCGGCAGCAGGCCGCCGGCGGCTTCCCCCTGGCGGAAGCTCAGGGGCCGCAGCACGATCTCTCCCAGGCCGGAGGGACGCCAGAGGGCGCTGGCCGCCGGACCGGAGGCCAGCTCCACGGCCACGCCGCCCAGGGCGTAGGTCCAGGTCAGACGCAGCCCGTCCTCCGTCTCCTCAACGCTTCGGAGATACAGCTCCTCCGCCCCGGACCAGCCGACCCGGACGGCCTCCAGCAGCCGGCGCACCCACTCGATGCGCTCCGCGGCGGTCTCCGGCGCGGGGACGGCCCCCTCCGCCGCCGAGTAGGCCACGGCGCCTTCCGCCGTCAGACGCAGGACGCCGGATTCCCCGGGGTAGACCAGGGTCCCGTCGGATTCCGTATAGCGGCTCTGCCCGCCCAGGTTGATGCCGAAGCGCTCCCCCAGGGCCTGGGCGGCGGCCTGCTGCCCGGAGGCGCTCTGCCAGCCGTACAGCTCCGGAAGCTGCTCCAGCACCAGGAAGCAGGGGTCGCAGTCCCCCAGCTTCTCCGATTCGAAGGCGAAGGCGGCCCCGTTGGGCCGGTACTCCGACACCCGGCCCCGGAGGGTGGCGCGGGAGGCGGAGGTGGCGCAGCGGAAGCAGTCCCCGTTCCCGTCCCGGAAGCAGAGGAACACGCTGCCCGCGTCGCCGCTCACCAGGAGGCAGGCCGAGGCGCTCCGCCCTTCGGCCCAGGCCGCCTCCACCCCCACCCAGGCCGCCAGGACGGCGATGGGGAGGGGATAGCCGTAATCCAGCCAGAGGCCCTCCTGGCGCAGCCCGTCCCGCCACTCCGCCTCGCCGATCTTCTCCGGGGCCCCGGCGCTGCCCAGGGCCTCCGCCAGCAGGGCGCTGAAGCTCTCGTAGAGGCTTCCCATCTGCTCCGAATCGTATTTCACGCCGAAGCGGAGGCCCCCGGGAAGGGTCACGGCGGCGGACACCGGCAGGGAGGCCGGACTGCAGACGAGCCCGGCGTCCTCCGTCGGCGCCGGGGACGGCTGCGCTTTTTGGGGGAAAAAGGCGGTGAACAGGCTGCCCTTCCAGGCGAGGAAAACCGCCGAAAGGGCCAGCAGCAGGATGAGGACGGTCTTGACCGGCTCCTTAAAGCGCCTCATGCCCGTCTCCCTCCGACATGCAGGGCAGGTGCACCGTCATGGTGGTGCCCTTCCCCACCTCGCTGTCGATCTCCATCCGCCCGTTGTGGCGGCGGACGATCTCAAAGGCGATGCTGAGGCCCAGGCCCGTGCCTCCCAGGGCGCGGGAGCGGGCCTTGTCCACCCGGTAGAAGCGGTCGAAAATGCGGGGGATATCCTCCTTGGGGATGCCGATGCCCGTATCCTGCACGGCCAGGAGCACCTCCCCGTCCTTCAGGGCGGCGGACATCTCCACGCTGCCGCCCCGGGCGGTATAGCGCACCGCGTTGGTGGTGATGTTGATGATGACCTGCTCGATGCGGTCCCGATCCCCCCAGACCCAGCCGGGCTGCGCCGGGAGGCTCAGGTTCAGGTCCAGCCCGTGCTTGGCCACGTCCAGGCGCATGGCCTCGTAGACCTTTCGCACGGCCTGGCAGGCGTCGAAGCGCTCCATGCGGAAATCCACCTCGCCCGCGTCGAACTTGCTCAGGGCCAGGAGGTCCTGCACGATCTTGGTCATGCGGTCGCTCTCCGAGAGGATGACCCCCAGGAAATTCGCCGCGGTCTCCGGGGGCAGGTCCTGCCCAGCGTCCACCAGGGTCTCGGCGTAGGAGCGCACGTTGGTGATGGGGGTGCGCAGCTCGTGGGACACGTTGGCCACGAACTCCCGCCGCTGCTCGTCGCTGCGGCGCTGGGCGGTGACGTCGTGGATGACGGCCAGGATGCCCCCCTGGACGCCCTCCCCGTAGAAGGGGGCCAGGAAGATGTCCAGGCTCCGGCCGCCGGTCTCCTTCTCGCCCTCGATGACCTCGTCGTTCTTCATGCCCCGCACCCGCTCCGGAGAGGCGATATCCCCGAAGATATCCGCGAAGGAGAGGGAGCTTCCCTCGATCTCCATGCCCAGGAGCCGCTCCGCGGCGGGGTTCAGCTGGATGACCTCTCCGTCCCCGGAGAAGGCCACGATCCCGTCCGTCATGTGGAGGAAGACGGTGGCGAGCTTGTTGCGCTCCGATTCGATGTCCTGGAGCGTGTCGCGGAGGCGGGTGCCCATCTCGTTGAAGGTGCTGGTGAGGATGCCGATCTCGTCCCCCGCCTTCACCTCGATCTGCTCGGAGAAGTCCCCGGCGGCCATGCTGCGGGCGGCCCGGGTGAGGCTCTGGATGGGCTGCACCAGGGTCTTGGCCAGGAGAAAGGAAAGGAGCACGGAGATGAGCAGGCCGATGACCAGGGCCTCCAGCACGATGGTGAGCATCGCCCCGATGAGGGCCGCCGCCGTCTGCCGGTTGTCCCGCACGGAGATCACGTAGCTGCCCCCCTCGCCGGAGATGGGCACCGCCACGTCCATATAGTCCGCCGTCATGCTTCCGGCGTAGCCCTCCGTGCCGGTGAGGGCCGTGACGATATTGGGCGTCAGGACCGCCCGTTCGCTGCCGTCGGAGGCGTAGAGGAGGCGGCCGGTATCCCCGGCGAGGATATAGAAGGCCCGGGTGTTCTCTTCGATGCCCAAAGCGCCGGAATAGGCGTTGAGGATCTCCGCCATGGCCTCCGTGCCCTCCTGCCCGGCGGCGCTGCGCAGCTCCTGCACGAACTCCGCGTTGGAAAAGGCGCTCTGCATCTGGTCGTAGAACTGCTGCAGATAGAAGCGGGTGACGCCCCGGATGAGGAAGGCGCTGACCACCACCATCAGGGACAGGATGAGAAGCAGCATGATGAGCACGACCTTGAAATGCAGTCCCCTGCGCACGTCAGTTCCCTCCTTTCCCGGACCATGCCCCGCAGCGTCCGCGATATCGGCGAAGCGGGTCTGGTCCGGTCATTCTCCGCTGAGATAATAGCCGCCGCCCCGGCGGGTGCAGAGGAAGGCCGGGTTCGCCGGATCGTCCTCCAGCTTCTCCCGCAGACGGCGCACCGCCACGTCCACGGCCCGGGTATCCCCGTAATAATCGTAGTTCCATACCTGGCTCAGCAGCTGCTCCCGGGAGAACACGGTGCCGGGGCTGGCGGCCAGGAGCCGCAGCAGCTCGAATTCCCGCTGGCTCACGTCCACCGCCGTGCCGTCCTTCAAAACCTGCTGCCGCCCGGGGTCCACGCTGATGCGCCCGGCCCGCAGGACGCCGCTCTCTCCGGCGGCCTCCTCCGAAAGCACCTCCTGGCGGCGCATGTTCGTGCGCACCCGGGCCATAAGCTCCCGCACGGAAAAGGGCTTTACCACGTAGTCGTCGGCCCCCAGCTCCAGGCCCATCACCCGGTCCCGTTCCTCCTCCCGGGCGGTGAGCATGATGATGGGGGTGAGCCTGTCCGTTTTCCGCAGCTCCTCGCAGACCTTGAAGCCGTCCATCCCCGGGAGCATCACGTCCAGCAGGATCAGGTCCGGCCCCTGGGTCAGGGCCTTGTCCAGGCCCTCGGGCCCGTCGTAGGCGGCGACGACCTCGTAGCCCTCCCGCTGCAGGTTGAAGCGCAGGATATCCACGATGTTGGGCTCGTCGTCCACCACCAGGATCCGTTTCGGCATGCTCAGCCCTCCCCGTCGATCAGATGCTTCGCGCGCAGCAGCACGCACACGGTCTTCCCGTCGTCGATGCGGCCGTCCGCGGCCATGGCCGCCGCCTCCGCCAGCGGCAGGCGCAGGGGCTCCAGGAATTCTCCCTCGTCCAGCTGCTGCTCGCCGGCGCTGAGGCCCCGGGCCAGATAGAGGTACAGCTGCTCCGTGAGGAAGCCGGGGCTCGTTTCGATGGCCCCCAGGAAATCCCACTTTTCCGCCGTGAGGCCCGTTTCCTCCCGCAGCTCGCGCAGGGCCGCCGAATAGGGCTCCTCCCCCTTCTCCAGCTTGCCGGCCACGGCCTCCAGCAGGACGCGGCCGTGGGCATAGCGGAACTGCCGCACCAGCGTCACGTTCCCCTCTTCGTCCACCGGCAGGATGACCACGCCGCCGTAGGAATGGACCAGGTCCCGGCGGCCCTCCCTTCCGTCCGGAAGACGGATCGCGTCCTTCGTCACGGTGAATACCGGTCCCTCATAGATCTCTTCCCGGCTGAGCCGCGTTTCCTTCAGTTCCATAGTCTTTCCTCCTTACTCCTGCTCCGACCATTTCTTCAGGGCCTCCGCCAGGGCGGTGTTCCCGCCGCCCCGCTCCTGGGAGGCCAGGTATTTCTGCACGTCCCGTTTCCCGGCTCCCTTGTCCTCCCGGCGCTTCTCGAAATCCGAGAGCTTTTCCCGGTAGCCGCAGACGCAGACGAACATGCGCTTGTCCCCCTCGCCCCGGAGCTCCAGCTTCTTGTGGCAGTTGGGACAGCGGGCGTTGGTGACCACGCTGAGGCTCTTGCGGTAGCCGCAGCTCCGGTCCGGGCAGACCAGCATTTTGTTGCCCTTCTTCCCCGTGACGGCCAGCAGGAACCGGCCGCAGTCCGGGCAACGTTCCTTCGTGGCGTTGTCGTGACGGTACTGCCCCTGGGAGGCCTTCACCTCCGTCACCAGCCGGGAAGCGTAGTCCTTCATCTCCCGGATGAACTTCTCCGGGGCCTCCTTTCCCGCCGCGATGGCGGCCAGGCGGTTTTCCCAGCGGGCGGTGAGCCGGGGGCTGCGCAGCTCCTCCGGCACCAGGGAGACGAGCTGCGTGCCCTTGGAGGTGGGCGTCAGCGTCTTCCCGCTGCGCTCGGCATAGAAGGAGCTCAGCAGCTTTTCGATGATGTCCGCCCGCGTGGCGGGGGTGCCCAGCCCTCCCGTCTCCTCCAGGGTCTTTCGGTCCTCCCCGGCGGCGGGCGGGTGCTCCATGGCGGTGAGAAGGGCCGCCTCGGTATAGCGGGCGGGGGGCGAAGTCTTCCCCGCGGAGACCTTCACCTCCCGGAAGCGGACGGACTCCCCCTCCTTCAGCTCCGGCAGGTTCTGGCTCTTTTCCTCCTCTTCCTCTTCCTCCGGGACGGCGCTGCCGTAGGCGGCGTGCCAGCCCTCCTCCAGCACCCGGCGGCCCCTGCAGCGCAGGATCTCCCCCTCGCACTGGACGGTGAGCTCCATCTCCTCATAGGAGAAGGGGGGCAGCAGCACCGCCAGATACCGCCGGGCGGCCAGATCGTAGATGTTCTGCTCCGGCCCGGAGAGATAACGGAAATCCGCGGGCTCCTCCGTGGGGAGGATGGCGTGGTGATCCGTGACCTTCGCGTTGTTCACCAGGTACTTCGTCTGCAGGGGACGGCTGCGCAGCAGCCGGTTCACCAGGGAGGCGTAGTCCCCGAAGCGCATGGCCTGCAGACGCTCCGGCAGGGTGGGGACCACGTCGTCGGAGATATAGCGGCTGTCCGTGCGGGGATAGGTCAGCAGCTTGTGCCGCTCGTAGAGGCTCTGGATCAGGTTCAGGGTCTCCTTGGCGGAATAGGCGTATTTTTTATTGGCGTCCCGCTGCAGCTCCGTGAGATCGTAGGCGGCGGGGGGCGGGACCTGCTTCACCTGCTTCTTCAGCCGGACGATGCGCCCGGTCTTCCCCTGCAGCCGGTCCCGGATCCGTTCGGCCTCCCCCCGGTCGAACATGCGGCTCTGGCCGGAGGCGTCCCGCCGGAGGGCTTCGAAGCCCTGCTCCGTCCTGGCGGAGACGGTGTAAAACTCCTTGGGCACGAAATCCCGGATCTCCTTCTCCCGCTCCACCAGGAGACTGAGGGTGGGCGTCTGCACCCGCCCGGCGGAGAGGGAGGCCCCGTAACGGCAGGTGAGGGCCCGGGTCACGTTCAGGCCCACGAACCAGTCGGCCTGGCTGCGGGCCTCGGCGGAGCGGTAGAGGTTGTCGTATTCCGAAGCGGGGCGGAGGTTCTGGAATCCCTCCCGGATGGCCCTGTCCGTCTGGGAGGATATCCACAGGCGGCGGGTCTTCCCCCGCCAGCCGGCCTTCTCCAGGATCCAGCGGGCCACCAGTTCCCCTTCCCGGCCCGCGTCGGTGGCGATGACGAGCTCCTCCACGTCCGGCCGCTTCAGGAGGCCCTGCACCACCCGATACTGGCGGGAGGTCTCTTTGATCACCGTGAGCTTCCGCTTTTCCGGCAGCATGGGCAGGGTCTCCATGTCCCAGGTCTTGTATTTGGCGTCGTATTCCTCGGGATCGGCCAGGGTCACCAGATGGCCCAGGGCCCAGGTGACGATATATTTGCCGCCCTCCATATAGCCCTCGCCGCCCCGGCCCGCGCCCAGCACCCGGGCGAGCTCCTTGCCGACGGAGGGCTTCTCCGCCAGCACCAGGGTCTTCCCCATCCGATCCGTCTCCCTTCCTGTACGTTCAGCGCTTTTTCAGCGCGTCGATCAGCCTGGTCACGGCCAGCTCCACGTTTTCCCGGGAGGTCGCCAGGTTCAGGCGGATGTGGGCGTCCGTCTTCCCGGCCTCCACGGCCTTCCGGTCCCCCTCGGAGCGGGACTCGGAGGGGAAGAACTGATGGCCCCAGTCCACCGCGATGCGGCACTCGTCCTGCACCACGGCCTTGAGCTCCTCCTGCTTCAGATATGCCCCCAGGTCCACCCACTGAAGGTAGGTGCCCTCCAGGGGGCTCACCGTCACGCCGGGAAGGGCGGCTGTCAGCGTCTCCTCGGCCCAGCGGGCGTTGGAGCGCAGCAGGTCCAAGCAGCCCTCCAGCCATTCTTCGCCGCCCCGGTAGGCGGCCTCGACGGCCACGTAGCCCGTCATGTTGGAATTCATGCCGGTGAAGGGCTTGCAGTAGGCGTCGTATTTCTTCCGCAGCTCCTCGTCGGGCACCACGGCGATGGAATGGCTCAGGCCGGCCATGTTGAAGGTCTTGCTGGCGGCGGTGAGCATCACGGCGAATTTCTCGCAGGGATAGGCCGCCAGGGTGGGCACGTGCTTCCCCGTGAGCTCCAGATCCTGATGGATCTCGTCGGAGATCACGAAGACCCCGTGCTTCTCGCAGATGGCAAGGAGCTTCGCCAGCTCCTCCTTCGTCCAGACGCGGCCCACCGGGTTGTGGGGGGAGCAGAGGATGAAGGCCCTGACCTTTTCCCGCACGATCGTTTCCTCAAAATCCTCAAA
>JAEEGK010026888.1_pt1 | contig 11668 bp, 5 predicted proteins | sample 8958771 | NCBI WGS metagenome assembly JAEEGK01 (sample SAMN16246547, study PRJNA631951) | gut metagenome | biome: gut microbiome; feature: rumen; material: SC-attached | host: Bos | place: Iran: Karaj | collected 2018-10 | reverse complement strand
AAAAAAAAAAAAAAAAAAAAAAAAAAAAAAAAAAAAAAAAAAAAAAAAAAAAAAAAAAAAAAAAAGAAAAAAAAAAAAAAGAAAAAAAAGAAAAAAAAAAAGAAGAAAAAGAAAAAAAAAAAAAAGAAGAAGAAAAAGAAGACAACACAAAAAAAGAAGAAGAAAAAGAAGATAATGAAAAAAAAGAAGAAGAGGATAATAAAAAAGAACAAATTAAAGAAGAAAATAAAGAAGAAAAAGAAGATAATAAAAAAGAAGAAGAAAAAAAAGAAGAAGAAAAAGAAGAAAATAAAGAAGAAAAAGAACAAAATAAAGAACAAAATAAAGAAGATAATGAAAAAAAAGAAGAAGAAGATAATAAAAAAAAAGAAGAAAATAAAGAAGAAGAAAAAGAAGATAATGAAAAAAAAGAAGAAGAAAATAATAAAAATGAAGAAGAAAAAAAAGAAGAAGAAAAAGAAGATAATGAAAAAAAAGAAGAAGGAGATAATGAAAAAGAAAGAAATACATCAGAAAAAAAAGAAGATGAATATTTAAAAGAAGAAACCACAAGAGAAGAAAAAGAAAAGTTAAATGAAGAATTAAAAGAGTGTATTCCTCCTTCAAATCCTCCAAACTTTCGAAGTAGAAGACAAAATGAAGAAGAGAAGAAAGGATATACTCAAGAAGAGGAAAATTCAATGAATGAAAATAATGAAAATAATAATGAAGGAAATAATAATGAAGGAAATAATTTTCAAAGCAGTCAAAATAATAAAGAAGAAAATAATTTTAATCTCTTTGAACAAGAAGATGAAAAAGAAGAAATAAACACAAATAAAGATCAAAGACAATGTCCAGAAAGTGAAATCAATCAAGCAATTCAAGAAGATAATTTTAATAATGATAATAATAATTATAATAATTATAATAATTATATTAATTATAATTATAATAATAATAATTATAATACTAATAATTATAATAATTATGAAATTTATAATGATGAAAGTGGAGTAAGTTTTTATATTCATCTTTTACTTAAAAATAATATGTATAATAATAATTATAATCAAAGTGAAAATAATATTAATCAGAATTATTTTCCAAATGAACCTTTAATAAGAAAATTTTATGATATAGAAAATATAAGTAATGAAATAGTTAAAATAAGAAGATATTTAGTAATTAATACAAATCCAAATAATGATATAAAAAGTATATTTCAAATAAATTCAAAATATTCTTCTTTTAATCCTTGTTCAGAAATAATTAATTTTACTAAATCAAATTCAATGAGTCAAATAATAAATTTATATTTAGATAAAATAGAAAATGATGAAAATAATTTAGAAGATGAAATAAAATTTAATTGGATGAATTTTATTATAGATGAAAAACATATTTCAGAACAATTTGAGAAAGAAGAAAATAAAATAAATGAAAATAATAATAATTACGATAATGATTGGAATAATAATAATGAAAATGGAGGATTTGAACTTGAATGTCCTAATTGTAAAATTAAAAATATTGTTTCTGGAAATGAACCTGAATTTATTTGTAAGAATTGCAATTCTAATTTATTACAATGATTAAAATTTATATTTATATTTATTAAGAAATGAAATAAATATATTTAAAATGTATTATTTTATAAAATAATTTATTTTTTTTTCACATCAATTATTTTTAATAAAATAATTTATTGTATTTTATTATTTTTTCTTAACTCATTTAATTTTTAATATTAATATTATGGAAGCTCCAAAACCAACTCCACAAGAAAATTTAATTAGTATTGAAAAAGAAATTAAATCTGAACAAGGAAATAATTTTATTTTAAAAATATATTATTCTGATTGTTATTTTTGGATTAGAGTTGAAAAAAAAGGAAAAATTTTTAATGATATTTTTACTGTTAAATTATCAATAACTCAAATTCAAGAAAATCAATATTTTAAATTGTTTACTAATCCAAAAGAAATTTTAGAAGAGTTAAAAGAAAGAATTGAATCTAAAAATCCTATTTTAAATGAATATCAAAATAATATTAATTTAATTATTTTACTTCCTATTTCAAAATTTAAACAAGTTGAATTTAATATATTAAAAGAAGATAATAATAATATTACTGAAAATTCAAATAATTTAAAATCTATTATAGAAAAACTTTTTGAACAAATAGAAGAAATAAAAAAAGAAAATAAAGAAATAAAAAAAGAAAATCAAGAAATAAAAAAAGAAATTCAAGAAATAAAAAAAGAAAATCAAGAAATAAAAAAAGAAATTCAAGAAATAAAGGAAAAAAACAAAGAAATTGAAATGAAATTACAAGAAACAGAAAAAAAATCATTGATAAGAAAAGATAATTTTCATTGGATTAATGAAGAAGTTAATATAATTAATCATTCCCAATTTCATTCAAATTTTACTCCTGATATTATGTTAGGAAAAAATAATACACATGAATATTCTTTAACTGAAGGAAATAGAAATCATTTTATTGAATTTTCTTTTATTAAAACTTATTTTTTAAAATCTATTAGAATAAAAGTGTATGATGCTGATTGTACACTCAAAACTTTCAGTATAGAAACAATAGATGAAAATAAAAATAGAAATAATATAGGAACTTATTTTAGAAGTAAATATCAGGATAATTCTGGATTTCAAGAATTTGAAATCAATCAAATTTGTAAAGGAATCAAATTAAATTTAATAGATAATTGGGGAAGCTCTAATGGAAATTATATTCTTATATCAAAAATAGATTTTTATGTAAGTGATTAAATTTTTCATTTTTTAAAAAAATATAAAATAATTAAAATTATTTAAAAATTTTTTGAATTTATATACTTATAAAGCTTAATAATATCATATTTTTCTTTAATCATAAATAAAAAGGAAATTATTTTATCATTATATGATAAAAAATAAAAAACTTTATTTTATTTAACATTATATAATATAAATAAAAATAATAATTAAATTCTTTCTCAAAATTAATTTTAATAGCATAAATATTTATATTGTTTTTATGTCAATCACATATTTCATTAATTTATTATTTATTTTTCATTCACAAAAAATCGGTTATTTTCATTTATCTTCATATAATTTTGAAAATTCTTCTAATATATAATTTTTAAATTTTATAGTTCCTAATATAATTTTATAATTTAATTCCAAATAAATAAATATGAATAGCATATAAAAGAAGTTAATGATTTATTTAATCAAAAAACTCAACTTAATCTAAATACATTCTTTTTGTTTTATAAGCTTGAAGTGCTTCTTCATAATTTTCAGCTTTATAAAATGCTTGAACTAAATATATTCAACTATTGAAGGATAATTTTTTATTAATTGTTAATACATATCTGTTTTGATTTCATATGAAGAAATTGGTTTATGTCCTGGTCATGCTTATACTATATTAAAAATTTTAGAATTGGAGGATTCTTATAATAATTTGTTGATAAATATTATTAGTTCAAGAATAAAATATATGAAAGTAACAAAATTTTAAAAAAAAATAGTTATAGTTCAACAAAAAAGCTATAAATTTTTTTAAAATCAAAACATAATTTTCAATTAATTTAAGTATTAAACACCTTATATATTATTAATTGAAATAAAAAATTCATTTTATTAATTTTTCAAAGCCAAAAGAAAGTCCAAAATAATAATATAAAAATTTTCAAAAGTATCCAAAACAATTTCCTATATAGTTAAACTAGAATTGCAAAATCAATCTTTATTTAAACATCTTTTTCAATCTTTAAATGAAACAAAAATAAATATAAAATTAAAACTTGATAAAAAATATATTTAATGTATTTTCTCATTTCCATTTATACTGAAATAGCACAAAAATTATATTTTCATTTGAACAATTTTATTTTTAAAACTTAAAAACTTGTTTTATTGTTTAATATATCTTTGTTTTCATTTCTTTAATTAAAATCCTTAATTATTCTTCTAAATGAAAGTGAAATAAAAAAAAAAAGACATGATAATAATTAAGTATAATGATAAACTTGATTAAAGAAATCAAATCAAAATTAAAAATAGAATATTTATTTAAGCTTAAAATAAGAAATACCATTTTAATTAGTCATTATATCTATCCTTAACTCTTTTTGATATAATTATTAAAAAGAATAAAAAGATTAATGAGGATTCAAATAATAAATATAAATATTCTTAACTTCGTTTACTTTAAAAAATGTACAAAAATTAGAAAAAAGAAACAAAAAAATTATGGAAAAAAGCTTAGTAAAGAACAAATAAAAATTAAAAAAATAGTGTAAATTAATTAATTTAGTAATTATATTTTCTTTTTATTTTTTATTTTCAAAGTTGCAATTATTTAATAAAAAAATTAAAAAAAAATCCAAAAAAAAATCAAATATTAAATCAGATCAAAAGCCTTAGCTTATTAATTTAACAAAAAAAAATTTTAAATAGATTATTAATTTAATAATTATACTATATATATTCTCAAACAACAAATGATTGAAATAAAAAGAATAAAAATTTGAGCATGGCATCAAGTTCCAGCTCTTTTTCCAAGTAGGCCTTATCATGATTGTTTCGAAAAATATATATAATATATTTTTTTTAGATTTGATATTTTTTTTTGTGAATTCTATGAATCATCGGTTTTTGAAATTCAATAAATAATTTAATTTCAAGAAATTGATTGATATCATAAATTTTTTTTATTCTTTTTTTATTTTTATTTAAGCTTTCATTTTCGAGAATTTGAAAAATATTAGGTCTATCACTTATATTTTCTTTAATTAAACTTCTAGTCAATTCTCCAATTCCTTTATCAATAAATTGTGTTTTAATTTCACTATCTTTTACTTTTTTTCTTTCATCAAATTTCATAATTTCATCTTCTTTATTATAACATAAATATTTTTCTTCTTCTTCCCTTTTTTTCATTGTTTCTTCATCATATTCATGTTTTTTAATATTTTCATTAGCTTCATTTAAACATTCTTTTAAAATAGATAAATTAATTGTATTCTTTAAATCTCTCGGTATTACATTTTTTCTAAATAAAAGATTATAAATAATTAAGCCTACAGAAAAGTAATCAAGTTTAAAGCAATCTTCATATCTTTCAATTATATTATCATTCATATAATATTCAGGACCTTGATAACACCATGTTGAACTTTCTAATTTAAAATTAGGTTTTCCTTTAGAAGCAATTCCAAAATCGCAAATTTTAACTATAAATAAATAAGCAATTAATATATTTTCAGCTTTTATATCTCTATGAACACAATTACATTCATATAAAAGTTTTAATCCTTCAAAAATTTGATTTACAAAATAAATTATTGTATTTTTATTTAATAAATATAACCAAGGAAAATAACTTTTATTTATTGAAACTCTTATCAAATTTCCATCTAATAAATAATCAAAAAAATATTTCATATCCATATATAATGTTTTTTCCATTACCATCGAAAAAATAATTTCATTTGAATTTAATTTGTCTTGATAAATTGCGTAAGTTTTTACTAGATTATTTCCATTCAAAGATTTACTAAAGATACATTCATTTTTTATTTTTTCTTTTTTTTTTTTGTCAGAAGTCATTTGGATTTTGATTGCATAATCTCTTTTATTATTTTCAAATATATATACATCCCCATATCCTCCATTTCCTAATCTATCTTTATACTTAAATCCTTTGTTTTGAAAAATTAATTTAATTTTATCAAAATTTTTGTCCATTTATCTTAAATTATTAAACTCTTTTAAAAAAGTTATAAAAAATTATGGATTAAAAAAGATGAAGTGCATTATTTAATAACATTAATTGAGAAAATAATTTATTATATTTATTTATTAGTTTAGATATAAAAAATACATTTAATATTTATTAAAATTTGTTTTTTTTCACAATTTATAAATTTTTTTTTCATAATTTTTGTTTTTTATTTTTAAAGTATTTATAATTATTGTAGAAATTTTTGATAATATATTTGTAGTTAAGAAGGATTTTGAATATGAAATATTTAAATTATTATTATATGAATTGTTAATTGTTATTTATTTTAAACTCTTATTAAGAAAAACTTAGTTTTAAACAAATTAATTGAATAATAGAGTAAAAATGAATTTTCATTAATTGAAATGTTTAAAAAACAATTGTCTATTATAATCATTTTAAGAAAAATAATATTATTCATATTATTCATTTGAAAATTAATTGGTGATTTGTTTTCGTTTAAATTTTCTTGAAAATAAATAAATCTTCTGATTCTAAAATTATCTAAATTAAAATTTTTATTAATTTTACCCCAACAGAAGAAAAATAGTTTTTTTTTGATTTACTTTTATATAAGTAAAACTATATTCTAAATTCTTTTTAAATCATTTAACAGTATTTTATTTGTATTTAATGAAATAGGAATATCATGTTCATTATTAAAAATTTTGTTTTTTTTTCTGTTAAAAATATTTCACATAAAAAATTAAATACATTATTTAAAAATAGCTAAATTATTCGTTATTATATAAATTTGATTTTTCTTTAAGGATTTTTTATTAAAATATTATTATCATTTATTTTAATTAAAGGAATTTCATTTATTTTAGTAAAATAATCGTTATTTATAAGACATTTTTATTTTTTTTTAATTTAATTTTTTAAGAAAAATAATAATTTAAAAACAAAAGTTATTTATCATAAAAAATATTATTTATAACAAATATTAATCTTAATAATTCTCATAATAATTTCCATTAATAGTTTCATTAAAATTTCCAAAATTATTTTCATAAAGATTATCATTATAATTTTCATTAATGTTATGATTATAATAAATTTTATTATTAAAATTAGTATTCATTAATTGAGGATTATCTAATTGATTTAACATAAATTCTTGTAACCATTGTTTAGAAATATTTTCATGATAATTATTATCTTTAATATTATTATTAGTTAATATTAATCTTTGACTTATTTTATTAAGTAAATCATCTTGAATTGTTTTTCTTGAAATTAAATCATCTTCTCTTATTATATTAAAATTATTTGAATAATTTTTTATTTGATTATCTAATTCATTTAATTCTCTTTTATTAAAATCACTTATTTTATAATTTAAAGATTTATTATTTTGATTATTATAATTTAATTCCTTAAAATTATTGTAATTTATATTTTCATTTGTATCATTATTAAAATTATTTTCTTCTAAAATATAATTGTTTTTATTTTGTTCTTCAAAATTTAATAAATCTTTTACAGTATCTTTTTTATATTTTTTATCGAAGTTATATTTTTTCATTTATATTCTTTATTTTTTAATAATACATTTTATATAAAATTTATAATTTAATTTTAATGATTGAATTAAAAAAGAAAAAAATTTATTTGATTTCATCATTCTTAATTTCTTTAATTAAATTATTTTTATTATTATCATCATTCGAATTTACAATAAAACTATTAATTCCATTTTTTTCAGAAGAAGAAGTAACAACAAAATTATTATTTCCTTGAATTGAACCACTGATATTACTAATATTAATATTATTAATATTTCTAGAAGTAATATTTTTATTTTCATAAAAATTTTTTAATTTATCCATTTCATTTTTATGATTAATTATACTATTATTATAAGTTTCTTTTAAATTTAATATAATTGAACCATAATTTTCTAAATTTTTTTCTAATTCTTTTATTCTATTTTCATAAACATTATTTTGATTTGTGTTATTATTTAAAGGAATTCTTTCATAACTTTTTAAAAAATTAATTTCTTCTTCTTTTTTTTTTATTTTATCTTTTAAAATATTATTTTCAATTTCTAAAAAATTTATTTTTTCTTGAGGAGATAAAATATTATAATTATTATTTTCATAATTAAAATTATCAAAATTATTTTTTATATCATTAACTTCATCAACTAATTTTTGAATTTGTTGATTTGCATCTTTTGCTATTTGAGTTGAAGTTTCTGTAATTTGATTTATTTCATTGTCTAAATAAAATAGTTTTTCTTCATAATTTTTTTCTTTAAAATAATATTCAATTTCATTTTGATTTATTTTATTTTTTATTATTTTATTATTTTCCTTTATTTTTATTATATTTTCACATCTTTCATTTATCTCTTTTTTTATTTTCAATTTTTCTTCTAATAAATTTTTTTCTAATTCATTTGTTTTTTCTTCTATTTTTTTCTTATAATTATCATATTCTATTTTTAAAGTATTTTCTTTATTTTTATAATTATTATATGTCATTAAAAATGATTCTTCATAATCTTTATTTATCTTTCTTATTTCTATAATTGATGATTCATATAATTTTTCTTTCTCTTTTGAACTTTCCAATTTATGTTTTAAAGAATCTAATTTTTTTTCAAGATATAATATTGAATCATTCATTTCTTCTTTGTTTTCTTCCATTTTCAATTTTTATTTTTTTTAAAAAAAAAAAATAATCAAGAAAAGTAATTTTAATATTAAAATAAAATTTAAATCTTTTGATTAAAATTTAAAAAAATAAAATATGAGGATAAACAATATTAGTTACAGTAAATATAAAATTAAGAATAATTTAATTAAAAAAATTATAATACAATATTTTTTATTAATTAATTAAAAAAGTAATATAACAAAAATAAATTAATATATTAATTTTTTAATATATAATATAAATGATATAATATATTAAAATATTTATTTATTTTTATATATTAAAATTATGGGTTGTTGTTATTGTTGTTCTTCAAAATTAAAAGGTGAAGATGAAGATATAGATAAATCATATGAAATAAAAATAAATAAATATACTTCAAAATATGATGAAGAATATACTTTAATAGAAAAAAAACAGAATTATATTAGTTATATAACATCAAGAGATTTTGCTTATTCTTTAAATTTATTTTCAATGGATAATGCAACATTAAATGATGATTATTCAAAAAAAAAAGAAGAATATACAAAAGAAGATTCTTTATTTAAAGATTCAATAACTCAAGATTATTTTCAAAGTTTCATAGAAAATAAATTATTTAAACATCCAATAACAACAGATTTATTATCTAATGAAGAAGGAACTAATATTTGTAAAGAAACATATATTCAAATTTTTTCTTCTTTAGAAAAAAAATTATTACAAGCTGATAAACAAAATAAAAAAAAAACGAATAATAATAATAGAATAAAAAAATATCATATTTTATGTTTTGCTATTTTATATGGTTCTGGATTAAATATTTCTAAAATAAAATTAATATTTGATTTATTTAAAGATGAAAATAATAAATTAAAAAAAAGTGAATATTTCGAAGATTTCTTATTGAGTTTATTTTTAATTCCTGCTTATTGTATTTTATATGCAAGAATTAAATTAGGAACTTTATATAATACAATAGGAGAATTACCTGATGATAAAGTTAAAGAAATTTTACAAAATTCTGAATTAAAAGATTCAATGAATTTAACTTCTATTACTTTAAAAAAAATTTTTCCTGATGAAAGTAAAGAATTAAGTTATGATGAATGGAAAAATTTATTTTCTCAACATATTATTGATTATATTCTTTCTTCTCAAGGAGTTAGATTTTATCTTGAGAAATATAATGTTTAATTTAATTTTATTTAATTTTATTAGATTATTGAATTTTGGTATTTTTTAAAAACATAAAAAACAAAATAAATATATAATCATTATTTTTTATTTTATAACTTCAAAAAAAAAAAATACTATAAAGTATATAAAAAAAAAATAAAACTCTTTTCAAAAAAAAATGTCAATTTTTGAAAGGCAAAAAGAATTTCACTCTTTAGTAAATAAATAATTAAAATAAATTATATAGACAAGTAAAGGAGAAATAGAAAATCTTCGTTTAGCACCAATAACATCATTAAGAATAAATCCAAATTTTGTTCATTATATATTTGAAAATTACATAGTTTTTGTATCAGGATGTAATTTAGTAATATATGATTGTAAAGCAAAAACTCAAAAATTTTTAATGCGAAAACACAATCAATTTAAAATCACATATCTTTCAATTGGTTATATGTTAAAAACAGAAAAAGTTTTTGAATCAAATTTTGAGAAAAAACTTTCTAAAAGGAATTCAATTGATGAAATTATAGAAAAAATAACAACAACTAAAGAAATATTAATTTGCTTAGGTGAATATTCAGAAAAAGAAAAAAACTTTTATATTTCAGTTATAAAACCTTACGGTCAAAATGTTCAATATACAATGAAATCAAAAGATAAATATTGGAAAATAAATTATTGTTCAATATTAAATAATTCAAATTATTGTGTTTCACTTTCTCAGAAATTTTCTTCAAATAAGAAAAATCCAATTCAATCAAAAATCACTTTTACAAAATATAATTATGAACAAATAATAAGTGAAGAAATAGTTAATGAAGAATTAATTCATTGTTGTTATAATCCAAAAAATACAATTGAATTAATTATTTGTGGTAAAGGTTATTTAAGATTATGGAATATATTCATTAATGATGGAAGTTTAAAGGAAAATCAACAAAGATTTTTAAAAGGAAAAAAAGAAAAAGAACATACTTTTTTAAAAGCAGAATTTTTTGAAAAAAAACACTTTTTATTAATTGTAGGAACTGCTGAAAATTTATTTTTTATTATTGATAATTTTTCTGTTTTACATGAAATTGATGTTTGTTATTCTTATGAAAATATTTATGATTTAAATTTACAAAATATAAGAAATGAAGATGATGAAGATGATGATAATATAGGAAATTTAAAAGGATTATTAGATAATATGAATACTAAAAATATTGATAATCAATTAAAAGAATTATCTATTTTAACTAATGATAATATTAAAGAAAAAAATGATCATTTAAATAATAATGATTTAAGTTCTCAAATAAGTAAAAATTCATCTAAAATGGATGATAAGGATAATTTAAGTGATAAAGATGATGTTTTTCATAGATTATATAAAGGAAAAGAAAAAGATGATAAAGATATAAAAATTGATAGAACAAATAAAGTAAAATATTTTGAGTTAATAAATGATAATTTATTATTTATAGTATATAATAATGATGGAATAATATTATTATATAAAATAGATTGGAATAGAAAAATAAAAAATGATGAAAGCGAAGAAGATTTTAAAAATTGGAATGCAAGTGAAAGTAGAGTAATAAGAATAGCAAAAAATATTAAAACAATAACAAATTATAGTATAAATAAACCTACTAATGATATTATTTTAATGATTGAAAGTTATGTTAATCATAATAAAAAAGGAATTACAAGTACTTCTTTATTTAAAATGAAAAAAACTATTATTAATGATAAAAATAATCCAAATATGTTAATTTATGATGAAAAATTATTTACTGGTTATTTCGAAAATAGACCAATTAAAATGTTTGATTTAAATGAAAAAAAGCAATTATTATATATTATAGATGAAGATAATATTTTTGAATGCTTTGATTGTTTAAAAAATGAATATGTTATTAGATTTCCATTTTCTGAGAAAATTTTAAGTATTTCTGCTTGTCCTTTAAATAATTTATTTGCTATTTCTTTTCCAAATAAAGTTTCTGTTTATGCAAAAATTAAAAAAAAAATTCTTCCTTTTGTTGATTTAGAAGTTAAAGATTCAATTTT
>JAEEGK010026886.1_pt1 | contig 11668 bp, 7 predicted proteins | sample 8958771 | NCBI WGS metagenome assembly JAEEGK01 (sample SAMN16246547, study PRJNA631951) | gut metagenome | biome: gut microbiome; feature: rumen; material: SC-attached | host: Bos | place: Iran: Karaj | collected 2018-10 | reverse complement strand
AGATATCGTTGCTTCTCAAAATATTTCAAATTTATTATTATACATTTATTTAAAACAAAAAAAGAAGAAGGAAGCTTTAGAGTTTATAAAATATAATATATATATGAAAAAAAAAGAATGAATGTATTTTTATATATTTAATCGAAATATATATTATAATCAAAAGAATATTATAAATAATGATTTTTATTTTATAGATAAAATATTTTGAAAATAATTATTAATAATTAATTAATCTATTATTCTTGATTTTTTTTTCTTTTTATTTATATTTCTTTTAGTAGATTTTCTTTTCAATTGTTCTTGTTCTTTTTCATTTACATTTTTTTCTTTACTTATATTTTTATCAGACATATTTGTTTTTATAGATATATTTTCTTTATCATTGATTCCTTTATCTTTTTCAGGTTTATTCTTTTTTATTATTTCTAAAAATTTTTTAACAAAACTTAAACCTCCATCTTCCAATTCATCATAAATTTTTAGTAGATATTTTTCAATCTCTAACCCATTTTTAATAAAATAATCTTGTATTTTAACAAAATAATTTAATTCTTCAATACAATCATCACATGATTTATTACAATCATTAATAATTAATTTAATATAATCTAAAAATTTTTCATTATATTTATTAGTTTTAAAAAACACATCTGATTGTTCTATATTTTTTAATATAACATTACTTAGAGATTCTTTCTCAGTCTCAATTATAATATTTTTTATTTTTAAAATACATTTTTGTAAATCACTTTTCATACTTTCATTCCCTAAAATAATTAATTTTCCTAATTTTGCTTGACAATTCATACATTTGATTATTTTATAAACAAAAGTTTTATCACTAGATAATCTTTGATTTTTTCCTAATAAAATACAATACAAATAATTTTTATCAACTTTAATTGTATTTTCATCGTTTTTATAATCTTTTGGAACTTGTAATTTAGAAGAACTAATTTCAATACCACAATTTTTACATTTTATTTTTAATATTTCAAAATAACTAACTTGAGAATCTACTTTTTCCTTTTTCAAATTCTCTTTATTTGACATTTTTATTTCATTTTTTAAATTTAAAATAATAAAATAATTTTGAACAAAAAAAGAAAATAATGAATACTTTTAGAATATATTTATAATTTGGTATTAAAAATCTTTTTCTTAAACTGAAAGATTATTTTTTCTTGTTATCTTTTCTTTACTCAAAGTTTTAAGGTTTTTTTATTGATTTTTTTATTTATTTTATTTTACAATGGCTTAATTTCCAATGATTTATCACTTTTTGAATTTATACTAAAGAAAAATATTATAAAAGTTTTTAAATATTTTCTCTAAATATATAAGCAATAATATTAGTAAATATGAATTTCTTCAGATTAATTTAAATTTATTTATTATTATTTATTCTTCTGCTTGGATTATATACTTTTTAGCTTTTATTTATCCATTTATAAAGATAAATATGATGGTTATGAAGATTTTAAAAAAAAAGGGGACTATTTATTTGAAGTTTCCTATTTTTGTTTTGAATATTTAATTAAAGATATTAATAAATTAAATTTTGCTGCTTATTTGGTTATTTTTGTTCTTATTTATACTTTATTTATTGTTCAAATCAAAGTGATAGTATTATATACATTATAAGAATACTGAATATGTAATAAAAAAACTCATGTTTATTGGGTAAATGTTAAAAATGTTTTTACAACTGATTTAATTTTTTTAAAGGAATGGTTTTTTATTTTCTGATTATTCTTGCATTACTGGAGTTTTCCCTATTTATGAAGGATTTAAAACCAAAATAATGATTTGAATAAAATGAAGAAATCTATTTTTTTTCTGTTTGTTTAAATTATGTTTACATATTATTAGTATTATTTCTTCCTTTTTAACTGAACCTATTTATCCTCGATTATTTAATTATTTATAGATAATCTAAAATTAATGGAAAAGATATTTTAATGAATATTATTAAATTATTGATTACTGGAAGCTTAATTATTACATTACCAAGGATATTATTTTGGATTAAGATTATGAGTTGCTAATTCTTGTACTAGAGGAAAAATTACCAATAAATTTAATTTTTTATTTGCTTTTATTTCCATTTTATTCTTTTATTGTTGCAATTTACTATAAAATATTAAATTATTTGAGTTATATTGGAGGATTTATTACTGTATTTATTTTTTATTTATTTCCTATTTTATTATATATTAAATTTACTGGAAAATCTTTCACTTATTGGAAAAATTTAATCTAATTTATTGGAATATTTATTCTTGTAGGAGTTGGTATTACTGTTGGAATTTTAACTATAAGAGATGATGTAAATAAAAAATAATAATTTTATTATTCTTGTGAATTATTATTTCAACATATATATAGGATTTATTAAAAAATTTTAGTTAATTTATAAAAATATTTGATTTTACAAAGTTAATTATTGATATATAGGAAAATTCTGTTAAATTTTAATTTTGATATTTCATTATTTAAAAATCAATAAATTTTTTTATTTCTAAGCTATACGTCATCATTATTTTCAATGTTTATTATAAAAAGAAAATCTATATATAAATTAAAATATATAAAAATTTTTCCAATTAAAATAAATAATTTTATAATATATTTTTAAATAAAATATAAAAAAAACAATGGGAAATTGTGCAGAGATATGTAGAACAGAAACAAACAATGAACAATTATTATCTTTGAATATTATGAAAAATATTCAAAGCAAAGAAAAAGCATTAGATTGGTCAATTTCTTATTCTTATAATACTTTAAATACTAACAACACAATAATATCAAATACTTTAATCAATATAAATAAGAAACCTTCTTTTGGAAAAAATAATAAATTGAAAAGCCAAAAAGTAATATTAGAAAAAGTTGATTCAAATGATAAAATTAAAGAATTAAATGGAATAAATGATGATGATTCATTTATTTATGAAACAAGGAAAAAAAATGAAAATAATTTAAATAATTCCGATTTTGATGAAAGAAAAAGCAAAAATAAAATTAAAAATAATTTTCAAGGACCTATTTTTTCACATTTACTTAAACATTCCAAAAACAGAAACATTATTTTTTAAAATTCATATTTTTTCATTTAAACCTAATATTATTTATAAAAGTTGTAGGAATAAATAATAATTAATAGTTTCTTGTACTTATTTATAAGTGTTATAAATAGGTGTTATAAATTAATTGATCTTCAAATATTCTTTATGTTTCCTTATATAATGTGTAACTTTTAATTCTGTGATTTATTTTTAAATGTTTTATTTTTTTATTATTTATAAATTAAAAATAATTTAATGATTTTTTAAAATAAAAAAATTAGAAGAATAAAAAAATTTAGTTTTTGGGTATAAAATTTAAAAACCCTATTTTTTATTAAATTTTTTATTCTATAAAAAATCAAAATTACCAATTATCAAATAAATGTTTATTTGATTTCCTTATTTATCATATATAATTAATTGCAATTATCATTTATTATAATTTTAATAATAATATTAACATGCATTTATTCTTAAAAGAATTTTTTTCATTAAATCAAGAAATTTTATATTAAAAAAATAAATGTCTACTCTTAAAAATCTATTTATAATATTTGAATTTATTAAATATTTCACTTATTATAAGTAATCTTTCTATCAAACTATTAAAAAATTAAATCAATTTAATTATTGAAATAAAAAATCAACAAAAATAAAAAACTTATTATTATTTTAAAAAAATAATTTGTAATAAAAAATAATAATATTATAAATAGTTGCTTAAAAAACATTTATCTAGGTCACATATTCAAATAATAAATTAAAATTAAAAAATGGGTGTTTGTCAAAGCGCAGTGAATAAAGGAAAAACATCATTAAAAGGATTATGTGAAGACGAAGCTAAATTTAATGAATATATGGACACTGCTTTTGATAAAGTAGATGTAGATAAAAATGGATATCTTGAAAAAGATGAAGTAAGACAATTAGTACAAGATTTAGTTAACAAATTAAAAAGAGATACTAATGTTCCTGAAGACAAAGTGAAATCTGCTTTAGAACTAATTGATACTGATAAAGATGGAAAAGTTACTAAAGAAGAATTTAGAAAAACAAGTCGAACAAAGTTATTAGCTATTTGCTCTTCTTAAACTTATTTCAATATATTATGATGATTATATATTTTTTAATATTGAGATTTTTAATTGAAATAATACTTTTTCTCAAAAAAATTTTTAACCAAATAATTGATTGATTAAAAGAATTTTTCTTTTTATTTTTTATAATATAATTTAATTTATAGAGAAATAATAAATATTATTTTTATTTAAAAAAGATTGATACATTCATATCTATAAATGAAAATTTTTTTTTCAAATCTAAAAAAATTCTGACCAGGGTTAAATTTAAACTTTGAATAATATATTATTTCAATGAATTTCCTATTATCAAATTTGGTTATTATGATTTAAAAAAAAATTGAAATAATTTATAAAAATAAACTGTTTTATATACTTTCTTTATAAGTTTTTTACTTTTAAAAATAATCTTATAAAATTATATTTTATTTATAAAAATCAGTCAGTAATTTTATTTTTATTTGAAAGGACAATAACTATAAAAATGAAGACAATTTAAATTAAGTATAATTAAAACAATTAATAAGAGTATGTTAATATTATTATTAATAAAATTAAGACTTTGAATTTTTTTTAATTAAATACATTAGTAAATCGATTAAATAAAAATATTTGGTTGTAATAAATTAAAGAATTATATATTTATTTAGGCAATATTAAACTTAAATAAAATAAAGAAAGTAATGAGTAATCACAAAAAAGAGTGTAATTAGAGCATAATTAAGTATTTATTTGAAATATTAATGAACACAATAAAATATAGGATGTGTAAAAGTATTTAAAAATTTAAGAAATAATAAAAAAAGGAAATATAAAAATTATGGATTATAAAATATTTTTAATAAAATAGGGAGTAATAACCTCACTTTTAATTAGAAAAGTATTAATTATTTATAACACTTTAGATAATTAATAAATAACTTTAAAATAAAATTTATAATTGGGATTTTTGTTATTTTTTTTAAAAGGAAAATAAAAAAGGTGTAAATGATGTAAATAATATCATTATTGGAAATAAAAATAAAATGAATTAATAAAAATAAGAAAGTAAAAATAATTATTGATAATTTTAATAGAAAGTAATTCAGATTGTAAAAAAAAAGTCAGCAAATAAAATATATATTAAATATGAGTAAAAATTGTTTAATTTTTTATATTTTCCATTTAAACTGAAAATAAAATTAAAATTTTAATTTTATATTTAATTTATTTTTTAATATATAATTATTTTACTCTTGATATTAAGTTCCTATATAAAAATCTTATAACTGGTAAAAAATAAGTTTTATAAAATAAGAGTAAATGGAAAAAAGTAAAGAACCAATAGGAAAAGGTAAAACAGCAATTATAACAGGAGGATCAAGAGGAATAGGAGAATCTTTAGTATTAAAACTTGGTGAACTTGGATATAATGTAGTGATTAATTATCGAAGTGATTCATCAAAAGTTTTATCTGAAACACTTGCAAAAAAAGTTGAAGAAAAATATGGAGTGAAAACATTAATAGTAAAAGCAGATGTAAGTAAATATGAAAATTGTGAAGAAATAGTCAAACAAACAATAAATAAATTTGGAGATAAAATCCATGTTTTAGTAAATAATGCAGGAATAACAAATAATTGTAATTTTATTGATATAAAAAGAGAAGACTATGAAAATTTAATAAATACAAATTTAATGAGCTTTTTACATATGACTCATTTAGTTCTACCATATATGATAAATCATTCATCAAAAGAGAATCAATGTAATATTATAAATATATCTTCAGTTGCTGGATTAACAGGAATAATTAATCAAGTTGATTATTGTGCTTCTAAAGCAGGAATTATAGGTTTTTCTAGAGCAATTGCTTTAGAATTTGGAGGACGTGGAATAAGATCTAATGTCATTGCTCCTGGAATGATTATGACTGATATGCTTAAAATTGTTAATCAAGATGCACTTAATGCAATTGCTTCTTCTAAAGTTCCATTAAAAACTATTGGAGATGTTTCTGAAATTTCTGAAGCTTTGGAATATATTATTAAAGCTTCTTATTTAACTGGACAAGTTATTTCTCCTAATGGAGGATATTTTTTGCAATAAATTTAAATATTTTGGGTAATTTTAATATTATTTAATAAAAAAATTAGTTTATTATTTAATTTATTTATGGGAAATGAAAATGAAACAAATTATAATAATGATCCATATATTCAACAAAGTCAAATAAATAATAATCAAATAAATAATTTATATGTACAAAATTCAGCTATTCCATTTTCACATTTAAATGATGATGATGGAATTAATGCAAATACTTTAATTAATCAACAAAAAACTGTAAAAACTCAAGCTTATAAAAATCCAATTTTATTAGACAAAAATTCAATTTCATTAGAAAAAGATCCATATAATCCAACTCATTTATTTATAACTTTTTCTTATTCTGCAGATAGAGTAATAAATGGTAATTTTTATTTTAATTCTGCTTTTAATCCAAATGCTGAAAATCAAATATATTATTATCCTACATCTCCTTTTGCAAATAATATATTAAATTCAACTCTTCAACCAGGGAAAAATATAAAATATGAAGATAAAAATATTTTCATTGATATTGATTATTTTATGAATAAAAAAATATATCAAAATAACTTAACTGATGTTATAATAGAATTATATGCTTTTGATATAAATGGAAAAAATCTTGAATTTATTCTTTCAACATTTTGTAAAATTTATCAACAAGATAAAATATATAAAATAAAACCAATGTATCAAAAATGTAAAGTTCATCAAACAAATTGGTATGATATGGAAGATATATACGGTTTAACTTCAGAAGATCAAATATGTGAAATTTGTTGTACTAATAAAAGAGATACTTACTTTTTACCTTGTAGACATTCTTATACTTGTAAAGAATGTGCAATGATGTTAAGAATTAGAGGAAATGGTTGTCCTATTTGTCGAAAACGTAAATTAAAGTTTTATAATATTTTTTAGCTATTAAAGAAAGTGTTGTAATGGAACAAGGAAATAATGAAAATCAAAATGAGATTTAAAAGAAGAAATAAATTTTGAAATTATTTTTTGAAAAAAAATTTGTGTTTTAAATATTACTTAGATTAAATCTATTTTTTCCAATTATTATAACATCTACTTCTATAAAAAGTTTTAAAATTATGAAAAGTTCTTTTGGAATTAAAAATATGATTTTGACAATCATTACCAGGTAAACTACATAAATAATCAACCATATTATTTAATAAACCATTTTCAGCATTAACATCATGAACACCATCAACAAGAATCCAAGGAACATAATAATGATCAAGAGTTCTATTTGCCATTATATGTTCATAATAATTTCCAATATCAGAATTCATACAATCTTTAATTAATTCTTTTTCACTATCTCTTCCTTTCATACATAAATCTAATGTTTTATCAAAATTTTTATCATTATTAAATATATTTTTATCTATACAAATTAATACTTCATAACTTTTTATTTTTCCTAATAAATTTATTGCACAAGTTTCCATTAAATTTCCATAACATTCATTTTCTTTATGTTGACAAGTAAATTCATATTTTTTTGTTTCATTATTATATTTTTCTTCAGCATTTCCAAATGGAATAAACTCTACATCTGCTAATGGAACATTAAAATTATAAAATGGTTCAAAGGAATGTTCCATAAAATTTATACAATCTGGACATAAACTTTCAACATATACTTCTATTTTAGGCAGTGGTCTTATTGAAATAATTGAAATAAATAAAAGGAAAAAAATATAAGATTTCATTTTTTATATTATTTTTTTAAATATAATTTTAGTGAAAATTTCAAATATAAAAAAAATTATTTAAAAATTATCTTTTCTAATTCAGTTTTTTTTTTTTTTCCTTTTTTATTATCTTCTTCTTCTTGTTCTTCTTCAAGTTTTTCTTTCAATTTTTTAATTCTTGAAGAATCTTTTTCAATTTTTTTTTCTATTTCTTGAGAAATAAGTAAATTTTTCATTTGTGAATAAATCAATTGAGCTTTTTTATCATTATAATCTTTTTTATTTCTTTTTTCTTCACTAATTATTATATGTCTTTCTTGATTAACCCCATTAATTTTTTCAAAAACAAATTTACTTTCATTAACACTGAGAGAACAAATTAATTTAAAATTTTTAATATCTTCTTCTAAAATATCAGTTTCTCTACAACAACAAGAAATAATATATTCTCCTTTTTCAAGAGCCATTAAAACAGGATTATCTTTATGTTGTCTAATAGGTGAAATATAAATTTTTTCATCAACTTCTTTATAATTAGAAATAGGACCTTTCATTTTAATTTTTAAAACCATAATACAAGAACCAACAACAACGTGTTTATAAGGAAATATACTATTTGAATATCTTGGATCAGGTTGTTTTAAATTTAAATACACTGAACTTTTTTCATCTAATTTTAAATAATATTGAGGATTTTTTCCCCAATTTTTATCATTATCATCTGTGCTATATATTGGAATTCCTCCACAAGAATCAGAAGCTCTACTCCATAAATCTTCATAATAAAAGGTAGTATATGATGAAGGAAAATGATAATTTAAATATAATTTGGTGAATATATTTAAAAAGTCTTCAAATGCGATTATGAAATAATTACTATTTTTTCTTTTGGAATTTGATATAAATTCATTATATATTTTCCTTGATTCATGGTAAGAATTTATTAGTTTCAAATATTCATTTTGAATTTTATAATTTTTTAAATTTCCTCCACAATTTGTACACATAAGTAAAAACCTATTTTCTGTGTTTATTTTGGGTTTTGTTTTAAGAGTTGTAGTGCTTTTTAATTTATCATTTATATTCATCATTGAATTGTTTAGTTTAATTTCATCTGATTTATTATTTTCTTTTTCATTTTCAACTGCAAAAGCTTTTATGATAGTATATCCAATATTTGTAAATAAACCTATTTTTTTTCCTTTATGATTAATTTCATTTTTTCCCTTGTTATTAGGGTCTTCAATAATTGAATATAATAAAAAATTATTTTTCCCTATTGGATATGAACTTTCTATTTTAGACTTTTCTGAATTTAATTTAAATTTTGCTCCCATATAATCAGAACTATATTCTAATAATTGTGTCCAAATTTTATTTTTAAAAGATTTTATATTTTCTGTTAAAACATATCTTTGAGTTACTAAACCAGTTAAATCTTTAATTGCATCCTCAATAAAACCAGAATTTAATCTTTCATAACTTCCAAATAATTTAGCATAGGCTTTTTCTATTAAAGGAGCAAAAAATTCTTGATAATTTTTACATCTTGCAAAAATTAATTGATTACTATTCCTGTTTACTGGTAATCTATCATCAATAATTATGTATAAAGGTTTCATATCTTTATAAAATTTAAAACAAAAAATTCCTTTTTTTTTAAATATATGAAAAATGGGAGGATAAATACCAAAACAAATCATTTTCATTTCTTCTTCAGTAATAACACCATCATCTAAAATTTCAGGGTTAAATTCTCCCATTAACATATATTTTTTAGATAAAACAACACTTAAAGCACTAATAAACCATTGATCACCTAAATCACCTTGAATAATATTAGTGGGTTCATCGAAATTTTTTTGTGAATTATTATTTCTTAAATTTGAAGTAGTTTTAGAAATATTATCATTATTATTTAAATCACTATTATTATCTACAATAAAAGTAATTTCTGAACTTAATTCTTTTGGTCTTCTCCAAGCAACAGTTTCAGAAGTATAATTAATTCCTGAACTAAATCTATTTTCATTAGTATATATTGATTCAATACAAAGTTCATCTCCTCCAAATTCAGGATCAACATATAATTCCTTTCCTAAATTCATATATATTTCTTCACATTTTTTTAAAGCGGCATCTTCTGTTGTTAATATAGTATTTACTTTAATATTTGTGATTGGTCTAATATAAAAATCAGTTTCTTTATATTGATAATCTTGAAATATTGGATTATTTCCTTGTTCAAATACTTTTCCCATTAATTTATTAAATCCATACATTCTTTTATAATCATTTGCTAAATTTCGCAAAGTTGATGAATGTTTTAATGAAGCTTTTTCAAATGCATTAGTAAATTGTTTTTTTAATTTTTGGATTTTTTTATTATTTTGCATTAAATCTTCTATTTTTTTCTTATTTTCTTCATCATTTTTATTTTTTTCTTCTTCATTATTGTTCGATTTTAATATTTGATTAATTTTATGTTTAAATAATATATCTCCTTTAATTGTTTGTGTTGGACTTATTTCTTCTTCAGGATAAAAGGAATAATCACATAAATTATTTAAGAAATTACCACATTGAATTATTCCTTGTTCTTGTTGTTCATAATCTCTTTCTCCAAATTCTTTTAATTTTTCTAAATTGTCTCCAGAAATTTGTTCATTTATTTCTTCTGATATTATTCTTCCAAAATCATCTAATCCTAAACAATAATTATCATCACTTTGTTCAGCCAAAGTTAATTCAATTGTATTTGGATATTTTTCAATTATTTTTCCTTGTAATTTAATTAAAATTTTATCAAATTCTGGAACTTGTTTTCCATCAAGTTGTGTTTTATTAAACTTATAATTTCTCTTTAAATTATTTATATTTAATTGAGAATTAATTTCTTCAATTTCTTCTTCTTCTTCTTCTACTTTTATTTCTTCATCTTTAATTTCAGGTAAATCTCTTTTTTTACTTTTTAATTTATTTGGGATAATATTGTTTGTATCATATTCTTTTAAGAAATTAATAAACTCTTCATAATCAATATCCCCATCACTATTTTTATCTAAATAATTTATAATTTTTACTTTTCCATCATCATTTAAATCTGGAATTTCTAAATCATTTAATAATTCCATTAATTCATTTTTTTCTAATAATTTATCTCCATTTTTATCATATTTTGCAAAAATTTGTTCTGGATTATCATTTTGTTTTATAAAAGAAGCCAATTTTTCTAAAGCTAAAGAAAGAAAAGGTGAAATATAATTATCTTTATCAATTATTTCTTCTTGTTTAAACCTCTTATTTAATTTCAAATATTTAACCATATATTTCAAAGATACTTTTAAATCATTTGAATTTGGATTATCTTCATTAGTCCACATTTTTTGGAAAATAATTAAGCATTCATAAGCAGATAATTTGAATAAAGTTTTATTATATTCTGTGAATTCACTTAATCCTAAAGGTTTTTCTGGTGAAATTGAATAATTTTTACAAAAAGAAGTAAAAGTTTTTTCTGGAGGAATATTCATTTTTATTTTATTTATAATTTCTTTATAACTTTCTTTAAATTTTGATAATTCTTGGCAAGTATTACATAATAATAATAAGTCAAATAATAAAGGAACTCTACAAAAATTATCTTTAAAAGCTTTTAATTGTTCTATATTCATTCCATAGGCATCAACAAAAATTTCTCTAATTGTTTTATAATTTATTTTTCCAAAATTATTTA
>JAEEGK010026772.1_pt1 | contig 11668 bp, 8 predicted proteins | sample 8958771 | NCBI WGS metagenome assembly JAEEGK01 (sample SAMN16246547, study PRJNA631951) | gut metagenome | biome: gut microbiome; feature: rumen; material: SC-attached | host: Bos | place: Iran: Karaj | collected 2018-10 | reverse complement strand
ATTTGAATTATTTATTTTATTTTTTTTATTTTTTTTTTGTTCAAATAATTTATTAAATTATGATGAAGATATAAAATAAAAATAAAAATTTATTTAAAATACTGAAAAGCTTATATAGGATTGAAAAATTTATAACATATTCAAAAAGATTAATAAGAACAAATCAAAATCAAAATTATATAATTAAAGATTTAATTCAAATATCATATTCTTTAATTTCAAATAATTTATTATTTTTATCTTGAATTTGAAGATTAATTATTTTTAATATTATAAATTATATTAAATATACTAAATAAGGTAAATAGAAGATGATTATTATAAAAATCTATTTTTTGAAAAATAATTTTTTTTATTATAGTATACAAAGATATATATGAATAAACTTTTAATAATTTTATATATTTTTCTTAACATTTAAAGCAAATATTAAATAAATAAGAATTGTAAATGATATATTTATTATTGATTAAAAATTATTTAGTATCTAAATATAAATGAAAAATCTTTATTGGATTTGATTTCAAAGGTATTTTTATTATTGGAGGAATATTTTTAAATTTGAATATAAATTGAAAATTTCTATATTTTATCATATGCATAATTTGAATAATTATTTATTATTTCTATAATATTTTTTGAGAATATGATAATGTTTAAATGATAATATGATAGTTTTTAACTTATAATATTATTTTTGAAAAATTTTCTTATATTTCAAATTTATTTTATCCATTTAAATTATATAATATTCTTTATTATTTACTTTATTTAATGTTAAATTTCTTAATTTTTTCCTATTTTGCTTAAAAATTTTTTTGTTAATAAACAATTTGTGAATGAAACTTATTACATAAATAATTATTATTGAAAATAAGGTTAATAATTTTAAGTTTTTTATAAATTGTTTTTAGTTTGGAATTAAGGAAAAATTGAGCAAATATTTTTTAATGAAAAATTAAAATATAAAATTTAATTAAAAACAAGAGTTTTATTTAATAAAAATAGATTGATTAATGATTAAATTACTAATCTAGAATTAAAGGAAAATTCAAAGATAAAGGTTATATTATAATTTAAATATACAGATTTTTTATAAAATGAAAATTAATATAATTTTATATTAAAAAAAATCGAATATTAATTTTTTGTATTTTTTTATTTAATTTGGTTATTGTTAATTTATCTTACTAAAAAAATAAAATTAATATTTAATAAATGAATATCAACAAACATTTTTAAATGAGACTTTTATGAATAATTTAGATAAAATTAAAAATATTATTATAATATTTATTTAAATCATATCAATAAATAAATTAAAAAAAATGTTTAATAATTATTTAAACTATTAGAAAGAAACTTAATAATTAATCGAAAAAAAATGAGAAATAAAATTAAATTAAATTTAATTTAAAAAAGGAAAAAATAAAAAATATAAAAAGAATTTTTAATAAAAAATGTTATATCATTAATGCTAAAATAAAAATTAATAAAATGGAGTTTTTTGGTATAGATAATATATTATATGATAATTATGAAAAAATCCCTTTTGAAGAAAACAATTCTGATTCCTTTTTATTTGATAATGAAACAACAAGTACAATTCTAGAAAAAACATTTCCTAAAAATGTAAAAGATAATAATAAAAATGAAGAAAATAAAAAATTTAAAGTCAAAAAAAAATACAATTTAAAATTTTTTATTTGCTATTGTGGAAAAGTATATCGTTCAAAAGAAAATGTATGTTTACATTATCAAAATATTCATTTAAAAAAAAAACCTTATAAATGTGAATATTGTAATAGAGAATTTTCTCATAGAAATGGAAAAATATATCATGTAAGAAAATTTCATACAAAAATTTTTCCTTATAATTGTCCTTTTAAAGAAAGTATCTTTAATATTTTATTTTTTATAGTGTGTAATTGTTCTTTTCCTTCAAAATCATCTTTAAGATATCATATTAATTCGAAACATAAAAATATTATTAATTCTTTTATTAATTTTACTGATTTAAGTAAATGTATAATGTAAAATGAATTATTTATTTCATTTAATATATTGTTGACAATAAAGAGCTTTTCCTTAAAAAGAAAGTTGATTAAAAATTATAGAGAATATAAATACTATTATAAATCTTTTTAAAGAATAAAATAAAAATATTATGTGTTGGTTGTTTTTTGGATTTAAAATATATAAGATTATATATAATAAATATAATGTAAATTAATAACATATTAAATAAATATCAAATAATATTTATATAATTACAAATTAAATATATAAATGATTAATACTAGAATTCCAATTCATAATACTTTAAATAATATTCCTCAAAAGTAAAATAAAAAATTAAAAAAATTTCAAAATAAAAAAATTAGTTTGAAAACTTCAAATTTAACACAAAGAGTAATATTAAACCCCTTATCAACTTATATTAATAATAATAGAATATTAAAATTTAATCCATATCAAAGAAATATTACAAGATTAATAAGAAGAATTCCAATGTATAATTTTATTCAGCCTAATAGAACAATATTGACTAAAAATTTTAGTAATAATAATTTAATAAATTATTCTCATAAATATGAAATTGTGGATACAACATTTTTACCTATTAAACATGATTTTTCTTTACCAAAAATTCAAATGGGAATTCCAATTGATAATTCAAACAATAAAAATAATTGTAATAATTGTAATTGTTGTTGTAATAATTGTAAAAGATATAATATTCAAGATATTTTAATTTTATTAAAGTCAATTCCAAGATTAAAAAATGGAGGAAATAAAAAAAGAATTTTTTATTATAATCATAGTCCTGAAAATGAATCTAGTAATATTTCAGAAAAGAAAAAATTTTTTGATGATGAAATTTCTAATCCTATAAATATAAAAAGAAAAATAAAATTAAATACAAGTAATTCAAGAGTAAAAAAAGATAAAATTGATTGGTGGAAATTAGCAAGAGATTTTTTTAATTTATTTGTATATATTAAAACTGCAATTAAATATTCAAAAAATAGAAATTATAGAAATAAAAAAATAAAAGAAAGAAAAAATCTAATAGGAAATGAATTAGAAATATTAAAAAATTGGATTATTTCAATTGAACAACCATTTTGGAATGAATTTAAAGTTTTTAAAAATTTAAATTTATCATTTAAATCTTCTTATCCAAAAGTAAAAATAGAAAAAGAAATTCAAAAAATAACAGCAATAATAAAAAAATATCTAGAAAATTTAATATTTAAAACACAAAATTTAAATTATATTCCATCTGAAATCCAAAAAATATTATATAATTATATAAAAGAAAAAAATTATTTCCCAAAAAAATATTTATCAACTTACCAAATTAATAGATTAGATTTTCATTTTTATGGAGGAACAAGAATGATAAATGAATCACAAAGAGCAATGTTACTTTCTTTTTTATTAATAAATGGAATTACAGTTCAACAAATATTATTACATATGAGTGAAAATTTTTTAGAATTTAATAGGTTAAAAGATATTGAAAAAAGTGCAAAAATTATTGGTTCAATAATGCATTATTTAACTAGTGATTCTTTTAAAAATAATCCTAAAGTATTAGAGAATTATTTTGCTTTATTAAATTATTATAGAAATTATCATATTAAAAATAAAGAAATTAATCAATGTAAAGAATTATTAGGAGAAGATATGATTTATAAAGATTATGATGAGTTTTCTTATTATTTAATTCCTAAAAGTGAATTAAAAGATTTTTGGGAATATAATAAAAAATTTGTTGAAACTTTTAAAGGAATAGTGTATGGTTGGAGTGTAAAATTATCTAATTTACTTATTAATAAATTTAGTAAAAAAGATACTGATTTAATTCCTATTATAAGATTGACAAAACCTCCTAATAAAACATATAAAATTATGGAATAATTAAATTATATATTTTATATATTTAAAAAATATTTATTATTTATTATAATAATTTCTAAAAATACAAATATTTTTCTATTCCAGATATAAAAAAAATAATTGAATAAAAATTAACTAAAAGAATAAAAAGTATATTAATTAATGGAAGGTCTTGGATTAAGTGATTTATTAAATTATAGATTTTATGGTGCAATTTCTAATTCAATTGTAAAAATAAAAATAAATAAAACAAATTTATAGGGTGAATTATTAAGAATAAGTTTTATTTCAGGTGATATTATTGAAGGTTTACTTTTTTCAATAGATCAAATAAAAAATGAATTTTTTATAATAACTAATCCAAGGAGATTATCAAGAACAAATAAACCAATTTTTTTAAAAGAAAATTATTTAAAAATATATTTTAATGAAATATCATTTATTCAAAGTGATTATAAAAATTTTAAGCCTTTAGCAAAAGGGAATTTTGAAACAGATTTTGATATTTCAAAGAAAAAAAAACCAAAATTAGAAAAAAAAAATTTAATTCATTATAAAATAAATGAAGGAGATGTACTTTATCAAGGTAATTTAGAAGATGATAATAATGAAAAATGGGATCAATTTGAAATAAATAAAAAGAAATATAATGTAAAAACAACATATGATGAAAATAATTATACTACTACTTTAGATAAGAAAAATATTTCAAATGAACAAAAAAATAAAGCAGAAAAAATTATAAAAGAAATTATGAGAGATAGTAATAAAGATACTAATATACATGTTTTAGAAGATAGAGGTTTAATAGAAGAAAATGATTTAGATGAAGAAGACAAATATTCTTCTGTTATAAGAAATAAAAATAATGATAAAAATGATAAATAAAATAATTTTGAATTAAGTATAATTTCTATTATAAGAACTTTTATTTTCATTTAATATCATGATTATATTTATATTTTATGGATTTTTTTATTTTTTTAATTTTTTTTATTGAATTATTATTTATAATTTAAATTTGAAATGTGTATTTCTTTTTTTATAATATTCATTCATTTCAAATAATAAATAATTATTTATTCTTTTTTTTCTTCTAATATCTGGAATTAATTCAGACATATCAGAAAGTGGACTTTTACTTTTTGAAGGTATATGGAAATGATTTTCAGTATATTGAATAACTTTTTCGCTATGAATTGGAATTAATCTTTCATTAAATTTTATTTTATCATTTTTTTTCTTATATTTATTTTTATTTTCAAAACTATGATAAGGAATAATTCTATATTTTTCACTTTTATCTTGTTTTATTTTAGGAATAATTTTTTGTTTATTACTTTCTCTATTTTCACTATGATAAAATCTATTTAAATTACTTTCAATATAATAATTTTGATTTGTATTTTTAAATAATTTTGAAAGTTTTAATAATTTTCCTTTTCTTAAATTTATATTATTTATATTATCTCTTGATAAAGTTAAATAAGTTTGATGAGAATTATGTAATATCTTATTTTGAATTGTTAATTTATTTTTAAATGAATTATTAGTATTTGAATCTAATTTTATTTTCTGTAAGATATTGTTATTTAAATTTATAGTATGAATATTTATGTTTGAGTCAGAAATTATTTTTTTTTTATTTCTATTATTTAATTTATCCATATTTATTAAATCCTTTAAACTTATAGTTTGATTTGATTCATCTTTAAAATATTTTGTAGAAATATTAAATTTATTTACATTTATAGTATGATTAATAGGTGAATAAGTTTTAATTAAATCACTAATTTTTTTCTCTCTTAAAGTCTTATTTTCCATATTTGAAATAATTCCAATTTTTTTATAATAAAAATTATTATTAAGAAATAATAAAATTATATTTAATAAAAATTTATTTTTTAATAAGGACGTTTATCTTTATCAAAAATAGTAGCAAAATATTTATTTTTTTGATAATAATCATCATTATTAATTATATTTCTATCAATTAATCTTCCTCTACTATTAATAATTACATTTTCTAAATTTCTAATATTATTTAATCTATTAGAAAAAAATCTTTTCTCTTTATCTACCATTTTATGAAAATATTCATTTTGATCATATGAATTAGGATTATAATTTTTTCTTTGATAATTTTGTTTTTTTAAAGTTTTATCAGTTACAAAAAAGTATTTATTAAATTTTTGATAATCATCTCCTTGAATTGAATTTAAAAGATTTTGTTCAAAAGGACTACATGAATAAGATGGAGTTATTGGATATAAAATTTTATTATTATTTTGATTAAATATATTATTTTTTCCTATTTGTTGACTTTTATTAATTATATATCCATCACTAAAATTTCTATTTATGATATTTTGACCTGTTTTTTTTAAATTATTTTCTGAAAAAATTAATCTTTTTGGTGAAGTTATCATTCTATTATTATAATTACTATCTAAATTATTATATCTACTATTTTCTAGATAATCACTTTTTGGATTAATTTCTAAGTTATAATTTTTTTTCAATTTAAAATTATTTGAATTATTAGTTGTATTATATACTAAATCAACTCTATTTTTATTTTCATTTAAATTATTTTTATTATATAAATTTTGATTTATAAATTTATAATTATCCGAATATTCAGTTTGATAATCTTCATCATTTTTTTTATCTTCATTATTATAATCAAAAAAATCATAAGTATTATTTTTATTTTCTAAATTTTTATCATTACTATTACTATAATTATCATTATTATAATTTATTTTATTATTTTCATTTACATTCATATTCAAATTTCTTAAATTATTACTTTGTGTTTTTTCTTTTTCCTCATTTTCATCTAAAAATTCATTATAAACAACAATATCATTATCTTCTTGAATAGGATTTCTCATTAAATAATTTTTAAATAAGAAATTATACATAATTTTATTTGGAATATCATAAGCCATATAATAAGGTTGAATATTATACATTTTAATAACTTTATCAAATATTTCTTTTCCATAATGTTTTCTTTGAACATCAAAATAAACATAAAAATCAATAATAGTAAGTAATTTTTTAATAAAATTTTTAGTATAATTTTTATAATTTCTCAATAAAATTTTTTTAAAACCAAATCTAATAAATCCAATAACAAAATTATTTTTAGCTTTAATAATAATTGTTTCATTAATATTATCTAAAAAAAAATTTTCTGGAGTTGTTGCAATAAAATCTAAATGTCTTTGACTACTAGATAATTTTCCTAAAGTTCTAATAATATTATCAATATCATAAACTGAATTTTCTGGAATATATTTTCTTGAATTTGAATTAATAATTGAAAAACCATCCTCATCACATTTTAAAAGTCTTTCACAATCAAAAGGAAATTCCATATTTTATTAGACAAAAAAAATCAAATTTTAATATATATTTTATTATAAAATTATAATATATCAAAAATTTAAAAAAAAACCACTTTTTTAAAAAAAATTAAAAAATGGAATCAAAAACAGCATGTTATTGTTGTAAAGAAACATTTCAAAATCAAATTCAATTATCATGTAAACATTTCTTATGTCCAAAATGTTTAATGCGTCAAATATTAAAAAAAAATTTATTAGATCTTCCAGATAAAGAAACATTAACATTTACATGTAAATGTAAAATTGGATTTATAGATTTGAGTTTATATAAAATAGAAGATATAATAACAAAAAATTCAGAAAAAACAGTTCCACAATGTAAAAGTCATCAAATAGATGCAATAAAGTATTGTAGAGATTGTAAAAATTTTTTATGTCAAAAATGTTTTGATGCACACAAAGAATTATTTCCTATTCATAATGTTACAAATGTAACTGATTCTAAAAATAAATTAATAATTGTTAATAATATTGGTGCAATTTGTCCTATTCATGGAAAGGAATTTATTAATTATTGTAAAAGTGATAAAGTTTCTTTATGTAATGTTTGTATTAATGATATTGATATTGCTAATGCACATAAAGATCATGAAGTTATTACTTATAAATCAATGTTAAATAATGTTAATGAAAGAAGTAATAAATTACAATTTAAAACTTTTGAACATTTTAGTGATTATGTTGATAAAGTTGAAAATGATTTTGATAATAAATATAATGATAATTATAATAAAACTACTAAAATTTTAGAAAGTATGATTGAAAATCTTAATAAAATTCAAGAAGATTATCAAAAAAAAATGGAAATTAAATTTTCAAAAAAAAATTTAGTTATGAATATTTTAAAAAGAGTTTATCAAAATTATTATGATGATTTAAAAGATGTTAAAGGAGGAAAAAAAGATATTAGATTGATTAAATTTTTATCAAGAGATTATTCAGAATTTTCAGATATAAGATTTAAATCTGATTTAGATCCAATATTAAATAAATTAGAAAAAATAAAATCAAACCTTGAAAAAGAAGATATATCAACAATGATAAAAGTATCATATTCATATTTTGCAAAGAAAGAATTAAAATTATACAATTCATTCAAAGATCAATTTAAAGACATAATAACAGATTTAATAGAATTAAAAGATGGAAGAATAGTAGTTTCTTCAGAAGATAATATAATAAAAATATTTGATAAAAGTGGTAATTGTATATATATTTTAAAAGGACATTTAAATGGAGTAAGATGTTTATGTTCAATTAAAGAAGCAAAATTTGCTTCAGGTTCATCAGATAAAACAGTAAGAATATGGGATTTAAAATTAAATAAAACTGTAGAAGTATTAAAAGAACAAAGTAATCCAGTTATTAGTTTAAGTATATTACAAGGTGATAAATTAGCATCTTGTTCATTTAGAGAAATATTTATTTATGATGATAAATATAAACCTCAATATATTTTAAAGGAACATTCAAATTGGGTTAGAAATATTATTTCATTAGATAAAATAAAATCTATTTCTTGTTCTGATGATGGAATTATTAAAATATATGATAAATATTTTAGAGTATTAAATACATTAAAAGATCATAATAATAATGCAGTTTTATGTCTTTGTTTATTAAGAGATGGAAGATTAATTTCTGGTGATAAAAAAGGAAAAGCTTTAGTTTGGGATAAATTTTTACATGATAATAAAGAAATGAAATTTCATAATAATGCAATTAATAGAATTATTCAATTAAAAGATGGGAGAATCGCTTCTTGTTCTTCTGATAAAACTATTAGAGTTTGGGATATTGATTTGAGAAGTTTATATGTTTTTAAAAATCATACTAATTCTGTTAATGCTTTATGTGCTTTTAGAGATGGAGGAATGTGTTCTGGTGGTTCGGATATTATTGTTTATCTTTGGAAGTAATATTTTTTTTTTTAAATTTTTTTTATTTTTGATGTGTTCATTTTATATATATTAAATGCGAATATTTATTATTTTTTTTTTTTTTAATTAGTTATATATATTTTTTCATTTTTTATATAAATTTGTTTTTAAGTATTTATTTAAATTAAAGAGAATTTTATTCATATAAAATTTATTTTTAAAAAAATATATTTACTTATTGTGATTATTTAAAAAAAATTATTTTAATTATCAAAATCAAAGTAATTATTTATGATATTAGTAAATTCAAAACCTTTAAAATTTTTAATTATTTGATTAAATTTTTTAGTTAATTTTTTTTTATCTATCTCATAATTATGAATACAATATTTTTTATATTTTTTGTCTTTAACCAAATCAAATATTTGTTTTTTATGAGTTTCTTCATTATTTTTTTCATTTAAAAAAAAATTTAAATAATTGTTTTCTTTTTCAGGAACAACGCCAGTTTCATTATTTGATAATTTATTTTCTTTACTAGTTTCTCCAGTAGAAGTTAAAATTTTTTTACTTTTTTCAGTTACATTACTATATGTTTCTAAATAAGAAAAAGAATTAGAGTCATGTTCTGAAGAATCATTTGATAAAATTTCAATGTTTTCATTGTTATTATTATTATTATTATTATTATATGAAAAATTTTCTTGTTTAATTGGATAACTTTTTTCTATTTTAAAAATCTTATTTTGAAAGTCATTTTTATGATTTTTTTCTGATATATTATCATATTTACTTAAAAAAGATTTTGTTTTTATAGAATAATTTTCATTTTCTTCACTTTCTTTATTTTCATAATCTAGATTTTTTATTTGAAATGTTTCTATTATATTGTATTTATTATCAATTTTAATAGATTGAATATTTTTATCAAAATATTGATTTAAAATATTTTTAAATATATCATCAATATATAAAAAGTTGACAGGTTTTTTACAAAATGAACAAGAATAAAATCTATTTCTTTTCCAAAAATATAAAAAATATTTTAAATCTAAAACATTAAAATGATTACAAAAAATTCCTCTAACAGGTATTTCAATATAATCTTCAGGATAAAATAAATCAACTTTTTCACTTTCAATATTATTATTACTTACTATTTCCAATATTTCATTTTTATCATTTTTATGTGGAATTAATTCAATAATTTCATCTTCATTTAGCATTTCAACAAAATCAATTGATAATACATAATTATAAGAAAAAAATTGTTTCCCATCTAAAGAATCTTTTTTTGTAATTTTAATTGTTAAAGTATTTAATATTTTATCTTTAAAATAAGTATCAATATTATAAAAACGTGTATTGGTTATATTATAATATAAATTTGGTGATTGAAAATTATTTTTTAAAAATAATGATTGAGAAAAAATTATTGGATTATTTCCTCCATTATTTAAAGTTATAAAAAATTTATTATTTATTAATATATCTAATTTTTCAGGCCACTTTAAATTAAAGTATTTTTCTCCTAATTTTAAACATCTTATCATTATAAATCCTTTTCTATTTTTTTTTGTAGGATTATATTCAAATAAATTTATATTAAATGAAAAAGTATATTCTTGATTAATATTATTTTCATTGATTTTATATGTTTGATTAAATTTTTTTGCTGATAAAATTCTTTTAACAGGATTAATATAAATTTCAGAATAATCAACTTGGCATTGTGGACAAATATAATCATGATTAATTAATTTTAAACAGTCAATTACACATTGTTTATGTTGATAATTATTACATTTTATACATTTTATTAAATCAATTGGTTCATTTTCTTTTTTAAAATCACAAATACAATTTATCATAATATAATTTTTATTTTGAATTAAATTTTATGTTGTTTTATTATTATATTGAGGGTTAACATATATTTTTTCAAAAATTAAATTTGTGGATAAATAAAAATTCCTCTTATAATTTTCAATTTTTTTTATATATTTTTATTTATTTATTTAAACTTATTTTTATAAGAAATTATAATTTTTCTTACTAATATTAGAATTTTATATATAAAACATAAAATAAAGGATATAATTCATATTTTATTTATGTTTATAAAAATAAAATAAATAAAAGAAAATGATAAATTAAATATCCAAAATTTTGAAATTAATCAATAAGAGAAATTAAATTTTAAACTTAAATTAAATGAAAAATAATGAATTAATTAAGAATTAGAATAATATTCGATAATATAAAAATATAAATTTATAACTGTAGAATGAAATTAATGATTTTAGAGAAGAAAAAGACTTAAAAAATTGTTCAAAAAAAATTTCTTAAATTTTTGAAAATGACATTTAAATAAAAAAACTTAAAAATCTTAAAAAGAAAGAATTCTTCAATTCCTAAAATATATATTCAAGTTAATAAATTAATAAATATTTTGAATATACAAAT
>JAEEGK010026885.1_pt1 | contig 11669 bp, 5 predicted proteins | sample 8958771 | NCBI WGS metagenome assembly JAEEGK01 (sample SAMN16246547, study PRJNA631951) | gut metagenome | biome: gut microbiome; feature: rumen; material: SC-attached | host: Bos | place: Iran: Karaj | collected 2018-10 | reverse complement strand
ATTATTATTATTATTATTATTATTATTATTATTATTATTATTATTATTATTATTATTATTATTATTATTATTATTATTATTATTATTATTATTATTATTATTATTATTATACAATTCATTTAAAATAAAATCATTTAAAAAATTTTTTTTTAATATTTTAATATTTTTTATAAAACTTTTTACTTCTAAATTAAAATTTTTAAAATTTAATTGTTCAAATTCATTTAAAATATAATTTTCTTTTGTTTGTTGATAACAAATTAAATTAAAATTATTATCGAAATTTTTAATTTTAAATTTAACTTTTAAAATAAAATTTCTAATTTCAATTAAATTTTTTAATTTTTTTTGATTTATTATAATTTTTTCCATAATTTTATCAATTTCTTTTTTAATATTAAATTTAAAATCAATTAAATTTTCAATATTTTTTAATAAAAAAATTTTTTTTTGTTCCAAAAAATTTTTATAATTTTTTAAATCTAAAAAATAATCCGGAAAAATTTTATTAATTTTATTTCGCAAATTATTTAATTTTTTAATATTATTAAACAAATCTTTTTTTTCTTTTGTTTTATCTAAATTTTTTATTCTTTCTTTTTGATAATATTGAAAAATTTTAATTTTTCTATATTTAATACAATTATTAGCAATTGAAGATTTATTTTGATTATATTTAAAATCATTGTAAATTAAATTATTTATTAAAAAAGTTAATTTATAATTTTTTTTCAAAGGATTATTTTTTTGATCTAAAGTTGTTATTAAAGTTGAATTAGATTTTGATAAAGATTTTGTAATATTTGGTAAAAGAAATAAAGATGATGTATTATTAATTATTCTACTACTATTTCTACTGTTTTTTATATTATTATTATTTAAAGAATTATTAATATTATAAGATATATCAAATGTATCATTTTTTTCAATACTTGTGCTTCGATTAAAATTATTATTTTTATTATTTATTTTTTTTAAATTATTATTTAAAAAATTTTGTTTTAAATTTCTTTTTATATGAACATTAAATAAAGAATCGGTTTCTATTATTTTTTTAAATCGTATTTTTTTTGTTAAATTTCTTAAGGGATTTGTAAGTTCACTAACTGAAGGAGTTTTATTCAATTTAAAATTTTTATATAAAGTATGTTGAATTATTGATGATAAATTTCTATTATTATTATTATTTTTTATATCATTATTAATATTATTATTGTTGAAATTATTAAAATAATTAAAATTTTTTATTTCTAATGAACTTAAAGAATTTTTTAAAGAAATTTTTTTTTTATTTGAAATATTTGATGTTGATTGGTTAATATTATTAATGCTTAAATTATGAACAATAAAATTATTATTATTATTATTATTATTATTAATATTATTATAATATAAATTATTTTTATATTGTTGAAACATATTATAAAATAATTAATTTTAATAAAAATAATTAATTTTATTAAAAAATAATAAAAACAAATTTTGTAATTTTTTTATCATTATAAAAAATATAAAAATTTAATAATATAAATAGTACTATTTTTTTATTGCAATAATTAATTAAAAAAAAATGAATAATATATTCAAATCAACATTATCAAAAAATATTCGACAAAATCCTCATAAAAATTTATTTTTAAATCATAGTACAAATTTAAATTTAGTCCATAAAAAAAATAAAAGTTCCTTTTTAAATAAAAATCACGTTCAAGATGATTTTTCAATTGGAGAAAATAGCGAATCTCTTATTTTTTCAGACAGACAAAAATCAATTAATTTAGTAAATTCTATAAATAATCTAAATATAAATGCTTCAGTTATTAATTTTTTAGATGAAAGTAAAAATAATGAAAGTATTTTACAAATTTTAAATAATTTCTCAAATTTTCATAATAAAAATAATTCTAATTTAAATAATGATGATATTAAATTAAATATTCTTACTGAAAGCGTAAGTAAAAAAAGTATGAATTTATTTACCTCTCAAATTGAACAACCTCAAATTATGGTTGAAGATGAAAATGAAGAAGAAAAAAATGAAGAAGAAAGTGAAGATAATATTGATAATAATAATATTAATAAAAATATATATAGAAATAATGAATTACATAATGGAAATTTTAATATTATTGAAGAAAAAGATGAAGAAGAAAATGAAGAAGAAGAAGAAGAAAAAAGTAGTTTTAGTAGTAAAAAAAATAAAAGTAAACAATTTGATTTAAAAGTTTCTATAAAACCTTATGAAACTTTTTATGTTGATTCGCCTCAAATAAGTCAAATAAGTAATTCTGAAGATTCTTATAATGAAATAAAAAAAATATTTAAAAAAGTTAAAAATGAAAGAATAAATAAAAATAATATTTGTTTTGAAAATATTGAATTACCAAAAGAAGAATATGATAATAAAAATATTAAATATAATAAAATATTTATAGATACTAAAACATATATTAAAAATGAAGATAAAAGATTTTTTATTTTTAGAAGAAATGTGATTTTGAGTAAAAATATTATTAAATTTTTGTTTGATGAAAATTATAATAAAATTATTGAAAAAATAGATAGCAAAAATTTTATTAAAAATAAAGCACCTCCAAGTTATGAAGAACTTTTAAATGAAGATGAGATTGATGATAAAATTAACAATGAATTTACATTATTTGATAATTACATAAAAATTTCCGAAGAAATAAATGACATAAGTATTTTAATTCATAATAATAATTTAATAAACAACAAAAAAATTTCAATGAATTTAATAAATCATTTCATCGGATATCGAGCAATATTAAATGATGGTTATTCATTTCATCGAAGTTTTTTATTTAGTTTATTTGAATATTATTTAAATAAAAATCAATGCGAAGATTTAATTCCTTTATTTAATGATATTTTAATGAATTTAAAATTTAATAAAAACGTAAATATAAATGACAACACAGAAAATCAACTTTTTATAAAAATTAAAAATATTTTTAGTGAATTTTTAAATGAAGAATGTATTGACATATTAGTTAAAGCATTTAATGATTTTTATAATGAATTTGATAAAGTATTAATTTATTATATTCAAAAATGCATTTCATTAATAACAAAAAATAATACAAACACTTTTTATGAATGTAATATTAATTATATAAAATTAATTTGTAACATTTTTGATGTTAATATTAATTTATTTATTATTGATTATAATAATAATTTTTCAATTAAAAATATAAAAAGTAATTTATATGATGAGCATAAAAAAAATAAAGAAAAAAAAATTATTTTAAATTTATTATTTATGTACAATAGTTTTTACATTGTTTATTTAAAAAAACAAAGTATATCTAATTTAAATTTAGAATTCAAAAATAATAATATCATAAAATATAGTCATTTAATAAGAATAAAAAATAATTTTTGTAAAATTTGTAAAAAAAATGTTTTTATTTATTTAAATTTACAAAATGAACTTTTTTGCTATGAATGTTTTTTAAATACTATTAATAATATTATGATAAAAAGAGCATTAAAATTTATAAATAAAAATTTTTTAGATATCGAATATTTTACAAGACCAATAACATTTAAACTCAATAATCAAAATAATAATAATAGTAATATAAGCACTAATTTTACAAGTTCTATAAATAATAGCAATTATAATAACAATAATAATAATAATAATAATAACATAAGTTATGTAAGTAATAATAGCAATAGTATGAATAACAGTAATTCAAATAATAATATAAGTAATAATAATAATATTAGTAACAGCAACGAAAAAAAAGATTTATTAATTATTACAAATTCAATAATTAATTCAATAACAAAAATGAATTTACATGATATTTTTTATGAAAATTTAAAAAGCATTTGTTTTAATTGTAAAGAATATAAAAATTTAATTATAAATTTTCCTTGTAAATGTCAATATTGTGAAAATTGTTTAGAAAAAATGATTGATATTTATACAAAAAATTATAAAATTTTAAATGTTTATGAATTACAATATTTTGAACCAATTTCTTGTTTATGTGGAGACACATTTAATTATACTTTGGCTATTAAATATTCAAAACAAATCAATGGAATTCATATTGAAAATGCAGCTAATCGTTTGAAAAAAATATTAAAAAAATATTGTTGTAATTGTGGTAAAAAAGCTCAATTTGAGGATGATGACTTTGTTGACATTGAATTTGTTGATATGTATAAACATAAAGTTTGTAAAGAATGTTTTGAAATGGAATTTAATTTTAAAGAAATGATATGCGATGTTGATGATGATGATTTTGAAGGTGTAAATGCCAGAAAAAAATGTAAATTAAATAGTTTTACTAAAAAAGTTTATTGTTTAGTTTGTTTTGAAGAACATTTTATTGATTTAAGAGAAATAAGTAAAAATAATAAAAAAGGTAGAAGTAGATCAAAAGAAAAAGATAAAAAAAATTGTATTATATTTTAATATAAATTTTTATATAAATATATTTCATTTATTTGATTAATATAAATAAATATATTCATTATTAAAAAATTATCATTTGAAATTTATTTAAATATTATTATTTATAATAAACATTTAATTTTGTTATTTTTTAAATATTTTTTTTTGATTAATATTTGTTTTAAATAAGGTTTTCCATCGGACGATTGTGAAAGTCACCATCACAATGGTTAGGAATTTATTTACTGGAAGAATCAAAAGACTCAATTCCTTTGATGTTAAATGCCAATTAAACGAAGGTGAATGTGAATCACCACGTAGACATTGGAATATTTAAATACAATTCGAAGAAAAGTAAATAAATATTTATCATTTTTTTTTATTAAAAATTAATTTTATTTTTATTTATTAAATTATTAAATATTTTTATGGGAAAAAAATAATATTAAACTTTTTAATTTTTTATATAATTTTAATAAAAAAGGATTTTATATTAAATTATTTATTTAAAAAAATAAATATTATAAAATTTAAATATTTTTTAAATATTATGTATTAATATTATTTAATTTTACAACTAAATATTAATAATTATTTGCATAATTTATATGCTTAACAATTAAAAAAATAGTGGAATATTCGGGTATCGATCCCAATGCCTCACGAATGCGAATCGCGCGCTCTACCATTTGAGCTAATATCCCATTATAGAATTTATTATTTATTAGAAGTTTAAAATTATATAATTTAATTAATTAAAAAATTCCTTTTTTTTATAAAAATATAAAAATGAGTGACAGTGATAAAAAATTAAATTTATCCAACAAAGAAAAAATCGTTGAAAATGGAAAAAAAAATTTAAATTCATATTTTCCATTTACTTTATTAGATGAAAAATTATATTATGTAAACAATAAAAATAAATTATCATATAAAAATTTATCTAATAAAGAAATAAAAATTAATAATAATATTAAGTTAGAAAATTTTAAATCGATTAAAACAAGTAATGATAATAATTATTTAATAATATCAAATGAAAATGAAATAATTTTATTAGAAAATAAATCAGTTCATATTTATACAGATAAAAATATAAATGATTTTTTAAATTATCAACATATAAAACAAGGACAATTTAAAAATGAACCCAAAGAAAAAATAATAATTTATGCTTCAGATGAATTTATTCAAAGAGATTTTAATGGTAATAAAGATTCTAAAAGTGATTTAATTAATGAAAAGGATTTAAATAATTCAAATATAAAAAATAATTTAAATAATGTTAAAAATTTAAATATAAATGATGATAATAATTTATTTTTAATAAATGATTATGATAAAATAATTATTAAAAATATAAAAGAAAAAAAATTTGTTAAAATTAAAACACAAGAAAAATCAAATTTTGCTAAAATTATTAAAATTAATAATAAAAATTTAATTTATAGTTGTGAAAATGATGGTTGTATTAGATGTTATGATTTAGATGGAAAAATTATTAATTTTTGTTATTCTAATTTAAAAAATGGATTATTTAATTTTATTATTTATATGAATAAAGAAAATAAAAAGAAATATTTATTTATTAATGGAAAAATAAAAATTTTAATTTATGATTTAGAAAAAAATGAATTTATAAATGAAATTGAAAATTCTAATGAAATTTTATCAATTTTAAATTATGAAAATAAATTACTTATTTATAATAAAAATGGAGAAATTTCTTCTTTTAATATTGGTGAAAATAAAAATGATAATAACAAAAACAATTATAGTTCAAGTTATTCAAATCATATAGAAAAATCTTCTTCACTCAAACCAGAAATAAAAAAAACAAATTGTTCTTTTTGTGATTTAGAATTTGAAAATAATTTTAATGAACATTTATTTGAAAAACATAAAGAAGAAATTATAAAAAAATATAATAAAAAATATGATAATGTTGAATTTATTACATCAAATGATTTAAATCACCCAGATGAACATAAACATGGTAAAATAAGAGTTTCAAATGTAAATTCTTCTAAAAAAATAAACGATAGTTCTTCTTCAGATAATTTTATAGTTACAAAAATTATAATAAAAAAAACAAAATGTTTATTTTGTAACGAAGAAATTGAAGGAAATTTTGATGAACATTTATTTGAAAAACATAAAGAAGAAATTATAAAAAAATATAATGCAGTTAATTAATAAAAAATTAAATAATAATCATTTTATTTCTAAAAAAATTTAGATTTTAATATATTTTCCATTTTTATATTTAATTTTTATTTCATATTGTTTATTATTATATTTATAATAAAATATTCCTTCATCATTCATTAAATCATTTTCAAAAAATCCTCTCCATTTTTCATTATTATTATTATCCCAAAAAATAATTCCATAATTTTTTTTATTATATTTATAAATTCCATTAAAAATAATTTTATTATTATTATTATTATAAAATATTCCAAAATTTTCTTTGAAATTATTAATATAATTTCCTTCAAAAATAAGATTTGAATTATAATTAAATTCTTGAAAATATCCGTTTTTTTTATCATTTAAATAATAACCTAAAGAATATTTTATTAATAAATTATTATCATTATAAATAAATAAACCTTTTCCTTCTTTTTTATTATCTTTTACTTGCCCAATATAAATTCCATTATTATAAATAATTTTTTTATAATCATTTGAATTTATATTTGAAAAAGATAATAATTTTTCAAAATAAAAATTATAATTATTATCAACTAAATCTTTATTTAATTTAATATTAAATATTAAATTAGATTTTAAATATAATGTATGAATATAATTAAAATTATTTATTATAAATTTTTTAAAATTAATTGAATCAAAATCATTAATTTTTTCTTCTAAAAATATTTTTTTATTTATTTTATTTAAATTATTCATATCAATTTTTTCTATTTTCGAATTTAAATTAAACCAAAAATCTCCATATTTACTTTGTTTTATTCCAAAAATTATTCTTATGCATTTTGGATGAACACAAAATTTAAAATAATCTTTTGTATTTCTATTTGGATACAATAAATTAATATTTAATAATTCTTTTATTGAATTATTCCAAATTTCAATAATATTATTTGAATTATTTATTATTATTCTATAACTAATTCCTGAATTTTCAAAATCATTTGAACTTCTACAAACAATTTCTTTTAAATTTTCATTATTATTTTCTATATTATTATTTTGTTTTATATAAATATTTTTTATATTATAAATTAAAATATATTTTAATAAAATAAAATTATTATCGAAATTTTGAAAAACTGTTTTATATTGTTTATTACTTAATATTTTTAAATAATAATTATCTATAAAAGGTTTATCACTGTTTTTTATATCATAAAAACTATAAATAAAATAAGTTCCTTTATTTAATGTTACAAATATTTCACAATCATTTTCACTTTCATAATCGCCTTTAATATAAACAAAATTTTTATAATTTTTAATTTGTATTAAAAGTAATGTAAATGGATAATTTAAATTCTTCATTTTTCTATTAAATCTCCAAAATTTTTTATTAATGCTTAAAGAAATATTCGTTTGATCTTCAATTATTTTTAAATTAAAAACATGTGGCAAATCAATAAAATTATTATTAATATAAAATAATTTTTCATATGAATTTTCAATAATATAACAAATATCTGTATGTTCAAAATAATTTTTAAAATCATTTAATTCTAAATAAAAAATTCCATTTTTTAATTCTTCTCCCATTTTTTTTTCATAAAAATTAGATTTTTCTTTAAAATTCCCAATTTTCCATTTTATATATCCCCAAGGATTTTTTAATTTTATAACATAATTATTACATATTTCTTTACAATCTAAAATAGAATAACAATGATTTGATAGAATTCCATCATCTTCATTTTTTTTCTCTATTGTTGTTGAACATAAAACACATTTTAATTGAATTGATTCATAAATAATTTTATATAATTTATTAATATCTGTTATATTTTTATTTTTAAAATTTATTGAAGAAAATCCTGTCAATGTTTTAAAACAATCCATTGATATACCTCCTATGATATTTGAATATCCACCATTTACTTTAGCCCAAGCTTTTTCTATTAAAATTGGCCATAAAGTTTCTTTATTTGATTTAGTAAAACTTAAATTATTATTTTTAATATTAAATGGAAAATAATCATCTATAATTACTTTTTGATATTCACCATCTATAAAAAAATTTAAAATATAATAACCACATTTTTTGTTACTTAATTGCATATCTATAATATTTAATAATAGATTAGGATATTGAAGTAATGAAATTAAACTACTTAATAAATAACAATTACCTAAATCACCTTGTTTTATTTCAGTTAAAGGCATATTTTCTTTTGAAGGATAAATATCAAAATCATTTCCAAAAATTTCTGACAAACGTTTCCAAATTATTTTTTCTTTTTTAATATTTAATGATTTTGTTTTTCCATCAATTAAATCAATAAAATTATTATTTTCATCTAAACCTAATAAACTATTCTCATTTGGTAAGAAAAAATTATCTAAAAAAGGTTTAGAAAAATCATTCAAAGGTTTTTGATTTTTAAAATATTTTATTTCAGGTTTAATAACAATTTCCATTATAATAATAATAATAATAAGAATAAGAATTAAAATAAATTTGATAAAAATTATTAATAATTAAATTAAATATTAGAATAACATAATAATAAAAAATAAATTTATTTCTTTTTTTCTAACCATTTTCTAATTTGATTTTGAATAAAAATTGTAGAATGTTTGTATTGTAAAAATTTTTTTCTTTCTTTAGAATCTCTTATTTTTTTAATTAAATTATTAGCTGCTTTTTTCATTCTTTTATATTTATTTCTTCTTAACCATCTTTTGACTGATCTTTGAATAATTTTAATAGTTTCATTTTTATCATTTAAATGAACATCATTTATTTTACAATCTTTCATAATTTGACCTGTTGTGCTTTGAACAGTGTATTTAATTTTAATTTGTTTAATTAAAATATCAAGAATTTGAATATCATGATAATTAATATTTTTATTTTCTAATGCGATATTTAAAGCTGATTTTAATATATAAAAATCATCAAATAATTTTTCTTCTTTTTCATTATCAATAAATTCTATTATTTTATTTAAACATTCTAAATTTCTTTTTCCAGCACTTATTTCATAAATTGTTAAATTATCTTTTGATTTTATAGCAATGTTTATTTTGTATGAATTTAATAATTCTAAAATTTTAACGTAATTTAAAGATGAAATAAAATGAATTAATTTATAACCTTCTTCATCTATTTTATCTAATAAATTTATTTTGTTTATTTTTTCTAATTCTAATAATATTAAATTTAACATTTTTAATAAATTTTCTTCATTAAAATTTTTATAATTCTCAAATGATAAATTTTCAATATTAATTTTTTTCTGTTCAAAAGGATTAGAAAAAAAATGAATTTGATTTATAAAAATATTTAATATTTTAATAATATTATAATAAATTTGTTCATTAGAAAAATTAAATATTTTATAATTATTAGATAAAATATTTTTATTATCATTTAAATTACAATTTTCATTTTTAATATATTTAAAACTTTTTTTATTACTTTCATCATAAAAAGAGATTTTATTCATTGAATTTTTAGAATTTAATAAAATATTAATAATAACTTCTTTTTCATTTTGAGGAGGAATATTACAACATAAAATATTATTTTGAATAGGATATAAATTAACTTTTTCTTCTCCAAATGTAACAAACATATTTGAAGAAAATTTTAGTAAATCATTATAAGTTAATTGAGATTCAATAACAATAAATAATTTTTGATTTTTTTGATTTTCATAAATAAATTCAGGATTAAAATTTATTATTTTTATTGGATTTTTTATGCTATAAACTTTTTTATTTATTATTCTATAATGAATAAAAACAAATTTTGGATGATTTATAAAATAATAAATTCTACGATAAAAATAATTTTCTTTTGATGAATTTATACATTTTATTTTTTCTATTCCATTTATTTTAATATCATAAATATAATCTTTAGTAAATTTTGTTAAAGATTTTATATATGATAAATTATCAATCAATGCAAAAAAATATTTTCCATTTATTGAACTATTAAGATCTATTGCCGTTGGATTTTTAGTTAAAATATTTATTTTAAGAATAGAACAAATTTCTTCAAAATTTTCTAATAAAAGAAAAATTTCTTTTGAATTTAACCAACGATTTTTTAAACTTTCAAAAAAATTCTCATTAAATATTACATTATATTTCATATAATTTTATATTATATATTATAATTTATATTAATTTCAAATAATTTAATTATTTTTAATAATTCCAGGGAACCAATAAATTATATCATCATTTTTTGTTTGATTTTTAATAAAATTTTGTTCATCTATCCAACAAACTTCATGTTCAACTAATTTATTAATAGCATCCTCAAATTCAAGTTTACTCATCCCTTTTTTATTATATGCTATTGAATAACCTATCCATCCTCCATTTTCACTGGCAATTTCTATTATTTCATCACTTTTTGCACTTTTTTCCATAGGAACTGTCACAACGGCTTTCGAATCTTTTATATTAACTATTTGAAATCCACATTTTAATTCAGAAACACTTTTTATTGCTTGTTCAATGTCATTTATTGTTATTTCTGTTGATTTCATATTTTTTATTAATATGTTTCTTAAAACATTTATTTCAATTAAAGGTCCTTTTGTCATTGCAATTGTTATTATTTGAATTGCTAAATTATAATAAAATTCAGCTAAATTTAAATTTTTTGACCATAATGAAATTGATGCTAATGGATCAACTCCAATTTCTATACACATTGTATAAAATTTTTCACGAAAATCTGAGTTGTATTTTATTTCATCTTTGTATTTATTTGCAAATAATTCTAAATTATTTGAAAAACTTTGAAGTTGTTCTGTTAAAGATTTTGTTTGTTCTTCTGCTATTTTTTTTGTTTGAACTAAAGCTTCTTCTTTTTTTTTCATGTTTTTTGCCATTCTTTGCATGCCGAACATTTTTTTTAATAAGAATTATTTATTATATTTAAAATATATATAAATTTAATGTAAATTATATTTAATCTTAAAATTTAATTAATGAAAAAAATTTGTTTAAATAAAATAATGTTATAAAAAGAATAATGGGGATTGGGGATTGGGGA
>JAEEGK010026879.1_pt1 | contig 11670 bp, 8 predicted proteins | sample 8958771 | NCBI WGS metagenome assembly JAEEGK01 (sample SAMN16246547, study PRJNA631951) | gut metagenome | biome: gut microbiome; feature: rumen; material: SC-attached | host: Bos | place: Iran: Karaj | collected 2018-10 | reverse complement strand
ATGCGTTTTTAGAAAATCAGGAAAGAAAAAGAGCTTGAGCACCACGAAGATAATAAACAATTTGATGAGAATGATGACCCATAGCGTCTTACCAAGCGTCATCGAGCGGAACCCATCGTAATACAGATGGAACACCTTGCTGAAAAAGTTGTTCTTACTCATGCAGATTGTTGTAAAATGATGTGGCAAATATACATTTTTTATTCTTACGTTCCAAATATTTAAGGTATAAACTGCAAAAATTGGTCTAAATCACGCTATTTTTCTAATTTTTAATGTTGCTTAAATGTTTGAAACATAAAATTCTTTGTTATTTCAATGAAATAACCTATATTTGCACCCGAAAATATAAAGAAAGTTATGAATAAGAAAGTTTTAATACCCCTGATTGTTGTAATTCTGGCACTCTGTGGTGCTGCTACATGGTTGTTTTTGAGTCTGCAGGAACAGAAGCAGGTTGTGCAGGACATGGAGGAACTGGCCGAACTCGACAAGCAGGAAATGGAGAATGAATATGAGCGTTTCACCATGCAGTATAGCGAGATGAAAACGCAGATTAACAACGACTCTATTATCGCCCAGCTGACCGAGGAGCAGATGAAGACCCAGAAGTTGCTGGAGGAGTTGAAGCAGGTAAAGGCCAGCGATGCACGCGAGATTGCCCGACTGAAGAAGGAGTTGGCAACCGTTCGTGAGGTGCTGCGTGATTATGTGTATCAGATTGACTCGCTGAACCGTTTGAACGAGAATCTGAAAGCCGAGAACAGTCGTGTAAACGCTGAGTTGAACGAGCGTAACGCACAGGTGGCAGGCTTGAACAGCGAGAAGGCATCGCTCTCAGAGAAGGTGGCTATTGCAGCCCAACTCGATGCTACCAATATCCAGATGCAGATTCTGGGTAAGAACGGTAAGACAGCCAAGAAGTTGAAGGATTGCAAGCAGATGCGCGTAAACTTCACTATTACTAAGAATGTAACCGCCTCGAACGGTAACCGTACCGTTTATGTTCGTATTCAGAACCCTGGTGGTAACACCCTGAGTGGCGGCGGCAGCTTTGCTTACGAGAACCGTAATATTGAGTGCTCGGCTAAGAAGGTGATTGAGTACACGGGTGAGGAGACTCCTGTAACCGTTTATTGGAACATGACACAGATGCTGGAGGCTGGTGACTACCGCGTTAGCATTTTTGTGGATGGCAATATGATTGGAACGAAGACATTTAGTTTTAAATAAGAGATATGATGAAAAAAACTTTTGGAATTTTTCTGCTTTCGGCAGTCATCACGCCTGTTTGGGCTCAAAGAATATTGAGCTTGGACAGTTGCCGACAGATGGCGCTGAGAAACAATAAGCAGTTAGGCATTTCCAAACTTAAACAGGATGTGGCCGAGAATGCTCGTAAGTCGGCGCGCACCAAGTACCTGCCCCACGTGAGTGCTATAGGTACCTATGAGTTTACGAGCGAGGAGATATCGATTCTTAATGATGGTCAGAAGGCTGCCTTAGGTGGTCTTGGTACTGTTGTCGGTGGTACCCTGCAAAACACTTTGGGTTCGTTGGTAGCCACGTTGCCACCAGCCGCCCAGATGCAGATGGCGCAGGATATGGCTAATGTAACAGCTGGTTTGAACCAGAAGGGCCAGAACATCGTAGATGCTTTCCGTACCGATACCCGTAACATCTTTGCAGGTTCGGTTGTGGTTACCCAGCCCGTATTTATGGGTGGTGCCATCGTGGCTCTGAACAAGATGGCCGATATCACTACCGAGATGGCCAAGAATTCGATGGATGCCCGTCGCCATGCTACGTTGTATCAGATTGATCAGGCCTATTGGCAGGTGGTATCGCTCCATCATAAAAAGGCTTTGGCCGAGAGCTATCTCGAACTCGTTAAGAAGTTTGATAGCGATGTACATAAGATGATTGACGAGGGAGTGGCTACACGTAGCGACGGACTGAGCGTTGACGTGAAGGTGAACGAGGCCGAGATGACCCTGACAAAGGTGAACGACGGTTTGGTACTCTCACGTATGCTGCTCAATCAGTTGTGCGGACTGCCCTTGAATGAGTCTGTGATTCTTCAGGACGAGCAGACTGATAATATTGCTGTAGTAGAGCTGACCCCACAGTTGGATGTTGAGAATGCTGTGGCACATCGCCCAGAGCTTAAGATGCTGCAGAATACAGTAGATCTGAGCAAGCAGGCCACTAACGTGCTCAAGGCTGCTAACCTGCCTCAGGTAGCGCTGATGGGCGGCTATGCTGTTAGCAATCCTAACGTGCTGAATGGTTTCGAGAAGAAGTTTGCAGGTTACTGGCATCTGGGCGTTATCGTCCGTGTGCCCATCTGGAACTGGGGCGATGTCATGTATAAGGTTCGTGCCTCGAAGGGCGCTACCGCCATTGCTACTCTCGAACTCGACGAGGCGCGCGAAAAAATTGAACTTCAGGTTAACCAGACCACCTTTAAGGTTGATGAGGCTAACAAGAAGCTGACGATGGCTCAGAAGAACATCCAGCGCGCCGACGAGAATCTTCGTACCGCTAACCTGGGATTCCAGGAGGGTGTTATCAGTCCTACCGTTGTGATGGAGGCTCAGACAGCTTGGCTGCAGGCCCAGTCGCAGAAGATAGATGCAGAAATTGATGTTAAACTTAGTCAGGTTGACCTGCAGAAGGCCCTTGGCACATTAGAATAAAGGATATTATGACAGAACAAGCAAAACGCCAGCATAACAACATTCTGCTTGCCATCGTTGGTTTTGCGGCAGTAGTGATTATCGTGGCTTTAATTGGATTCTTTGCGCTGGATCGTGATCCAGACGTTATCCAGGGACAGGTAGAGGTAACCGAGTACCGTGTATCGAGCAAGGTGCCTGGCCGTATTCTTGAACTCCGTGTTAAGGAGGGCGACTACGTAAAGGTAGGCGATACACTCGCTATTCTTGATGCCCCAGAGGTTCGTGCCAAGATGGAGCAGGCCCAGAGTGCCGAGAGTGCTGCTGCGGCTATGGAGCTGAAGGCTCAGAATGGTGCTCGTAAGGAGCAGATTCAGGGTGCTTTCTCTGTTCTCCAGCAGGCTAAGGCCGGACTTGAGATTGCTGAGAAATCGTACAACCGTGTACAGCGACTGTTCGACGAGGGCGTGATGAGTGCCCAAAAGCGCGACGAGGCCTTTGCCAATTACAAGGCTATGGAGGCTCAGGTAAAAGCCGCTCAGAGTCAGTATGATATGGCTGTGAATGGTGCACGCCGCGAGGATAAGATGGCAGCTGCTGCTCAGGTGGGTCGTGCCCGTGGTGCTGTGCAGGAGGTTAACTCTTACATGCACGAGACCGTTCAGGTGGCCCAGATGGAAGGCGAGGTATCTGATGTTTATCCAAAGGTAGGCGAGTTGGTAGGTACAGGTTCGCCCATCATGTCGATTGCCGTGATGCAGGACCTCTGGGGTACATTCAATGTGCGCGAGGACCAGCTGAAAGGCATGCAGGTGGGTAGCGAGTTTAATGCTTATGTGCCCGCATTCGATAAAACCATCAAGATGAAGGTTTACTACCTGAAGGATCAGGGCTCGTATGCCGTATGGAAGGCCACCAAGGCTAACGGACAGTACGACCTGAGAACCTTTGAGGTTAAAGCCCGTCCTGTTGAGAAGATGGAAGGCTTGCGCCCAGGCATGTCACTTATTATCAAGTAATTGATAATTGATAATTAAGAGTTTAGAGTGAAATACTTAGTTCAAATTTGGCAGATAGCTTTGCGCGAGATGAAGATTCTGAGAAAGAATCCCATCTACGGCTTCTGTATGGTAGTGTTTCCGTTGCTGGCGATGTTCTTCTTTACATCGCTGCTCGACGCAGGCCTGCCGCAGGATTTGCCTGTGGGCGTGGTTGATCTCGACAATACCTCAACCACCCGTGCGCTTACCCGTAAGCTCGACGGTATGCAGAACTCGCAGGTTGTGGCGCATTTCCAGTCGGTAGCCGAGGCGCGTCATGCGATGCAGGAGAACGAGATCTACGGTTTCCTGTATTTCCCCAAAGGCACTACCAGCAACCTGATGTCGGCCCGTCGCCCAAAGATATCTTTCTATTATAGTAATGTGTCGTTGGCGGGTGGTTCGATGGTGATGAAGGATCTGAAAACCGTTACCACCCTTGGTTCGGCTGCGGTAGGTATGGCTACCCTTCGTGCCAAAGGTGCTACCGACCAGCAGATTCAGGCTTTCTTACAGCCCATCCGTATCGATCTGCACCAGGTGGCCAACCCTTGGAGCAATTATAATGTGTATCTCTCAACCGTGTTTGTGCCGGGTGTGATGATGCTCTTTATGTTCCTGATATCAGCTTATTCGTTGGGTATGGAACTCAAGTTTAATCGTGGTAAGGAGTGGATCGAGAAGGCCGATGGTCATATCGTGGTAGCCATCCTGGGCAAGTATATGCCGCATGTGGTGGTATTCCTGCTGCTGATATCGTTCTATCAGTTCTACATCTATCATGTGCTCCAATTCCCACATGTTGGTGGATGGGCTATGATTATACTTCTGTCGGTGCTCTGCGTGTTTGGCTCAATCGGCTTTGGTATCTTTGCCTTTGGCTTGATGCCATCGTTGCGTATGAGTATGAGTGTATGCTCGTTGTGGGGTATGCTCAGTTTCTCGCTGGCAGGTTCTGCATTCCCTGCTATGGGCATGGATCCTGCGTTGCAGGCGCTTACGTGGTTGTTCCCGTTGCGTCATTATTACATGCTGTTCCAGATTACCGTGTTTAATGGCTATCCACTTATCGATGCCTGGTTCCATCTGGTGGCGCTGATAGGCTTTACGCTGATGCCTTGGTTTGTTATCAGTAAGGTTAAAAATGCTATGCTTACTTATGTCTATATTCCATAGAATCATACAGGCTATTAATGATGGCGCCTATATTTGGCGTCAGGAACTCAAGCAGGTACTCCGCGATGAGGGCGTGCTGATATTCTGTATTGTTGTGCCTTTGGTTTATCCGCTGCTGTACTCGTGGGTTTATAATAACGAGGCCGTTCACGAGGTTCCCGTTGTGGTTGTTGATTTGTCGCATTCGCATCAGTCGCGCCAGTTTATCCGCATGTGCGATGCCTCGCCCGATGTGCAGGTGGTTAGTCATGCTGTAGATTTGGATGAGGCTAAGAGTCTGGTGAGTCGCCAGGTGGCCAAGGGCATCTATTATATTCCCGAAGATTTTGCCACCAAGCTTAATCGCATGGAGCAGGCTACCATTAGTGTGTATTGCGATATGGCGCTGATGCTGACTTATAAAGCCATATACCAGACGGCGATGGCTGTGAGCACCAAGATGGGCTCTGCTATGCAGGTGGCTTTGGCTGATAACTATACAGCTCGCGAGGATGTGATAACCGCGAGTCCGCTCGAAGTAGAGGAGGTGTCGATGTTTAACCCTCAGGGTGGTTATGGTACCTCGGTTCTGCCTGCCGTGCTGATGCTGATTATCCAACAGACGTTGGCGCTTGGTATCGGTCTGGCTGCAGGTACGGCCCGCGAAACCAATCCTTATGGCGATCTGGTGCCTGCGCATCCCGCTTATTCGGGCATCTATCGTATTGTAGGTGGTAAAGCGCTTTGCTATCTCATGGTGTATGCCGTGATGGGGGCTTATCTGGTAACGGTGGTGCCCAGAATGTTTGATTTCCTACAGATAGCGCCTTGGCAGAGTCTGTTGGCCCTGATGACACCTTATCTGCTGGCCTGCGTATTCTTTGGCATGACGGTATCGTGCCTGGTACGCTATCGCGAGAATGTGATTCTGCTGATGGTGTTCATCTCGCTGCCGCTGCTGTTCATGACGGGTGTGTCGTGGCCGCAAAGCAGTATTCCAGGCGCTTGGCAGGGTGTGTCGTGGTTGTTCCCCAGCACCTTTGGTGTTAGAGCTTATCTGCGTTTGAACAGTATGGGTGCCAGCATCGGCGATGTAGCCCTCGAGCTGCGTTGTCTCTGGATTCAGGTTGCCTTCTACTTCGGAATGGCATGTCTGGTATATGGTCATCAGTTGCGCGAATCGCGCCGTCACAATTTAGCAGCATAAAAGAATATGAGAAAGTGGTTTGTCATCGCATTGGTTTGTCTGACCGCCGGCGTTAAGGCGCAGGAGGTTGAGCGTGGTGCGTTGTTACAGTCCGATACCACCTTCTCGTTACCCCCGCTTACGTATCGTGGCACGATTGCTACCTATCCGTACTTGGGGGCTATGTACACCGGTCTGGGCAATTGGGACTTGCATCCCGGACTGAATGCTTCGTTCTCGGCATCGGCTATTTTCGGGGTGGGCAAGCATTCCAGTAGCGGCTTTGCCAATAGCGCGGCTGTGATGTATGCCGGCCAGCTCTCGCCAAAACTCTCGTTCTCGATAGGTGGCTATAGCTCGTTCATGGACTATGGGCACCACCAGATGAAGGATGCCGGATTAACGGCTATGCTTAACTACCGCTTTGATGAGCATTGGGAGGCAGGCGTGTTCGGCCAGAAATCGATGATGCAGCCAAATATGCCACTACAGAATATGTGGTGGCTGGGTAACGACTTTGGCGACAAGATTGGCGCTATGGTAAAATATAACGTGAATCCCAACTTTAGCTTTCAGCTGAGTGTGTGGAATCAGCGAAATGGTTTTGATAATAGATGGTAAAAAGATATTTTATTTGGTTGAGTTACGATGGCACCAACTATCACGGTTGGCAGGTGCAGCCTAACGGTATCTCCGTTCAGGGCGAGCTGCAACGCGTACTCTCAACCTTACTCCGACAGGAAATCAGTATTACTGGCGCAGGCCGAACGGATGCAGGTGTGCATGCTCGTGTGATGGCGGCGCATTTTGAGATAGAGGGCGATATCGACTGTAAGCAGCTGGCTTATAAGATGAACCGCATGTTGCCACAGGATATCGTGGTTGATAGGATAGAGGAGGTTTCGCTCGATATGCATGCCCGTTTCTCGGCTACCGAGCGTACGTACCATTATTATATACATATGCGAAAGTGTCCGTTCGAGCGCCACTATTCGTGCGAGATTCATTACCCCTTGGATTTCGAGAAGATGAACGAGGCTGGACGAATCCTTACCACCTACGAGGACTTTGGTGCTTTCTGTAAGGCGCATAGCGATGTGAAAACCACCCTTTGCCACGTAACGCGTGCCGAGTGGATACAGACAGGCGATACTACCTGGTACTTTGTGATTACGGCCAACCGTTTTTTGCGTAACATGGTGCGTGCCGTGGTAGGTACGTTGGTAGATGTGGGGCGTGGCCGACTGACGCTTGATGAGTTCCGAAGCGTGATTGAGGGCAAGCGCCGCAGCGATGCTGGCGAATCGATGCCTGGTAACGCCTTGTTCCTTGAGGATGTGAAGTATTAAGAATAGAAGGATTGTAAGATTTAGATATTGAAGTTTTTAGGATAACAGATTATGTGGTTATTATTGGCGTTTATGTCGGCAGCTTTGTTGGGCTGCTATGATTCATTAAAGAAACAGGCCCTGAAGGGCAATGCGGTTATTCCCGTGCTGTTTCTCAATACGTTGTTTTCAAGTTTGTTTTTCCTGCCGTTCATCGTGCTGAGTGGTACTACCCAGGTGCTTGATGGCAGTATATTCCATGTATCGGCAGGCGGTTGGGATATGCATAAGTATATCCTGCTCAAGTCGCTCATTGTGCTGTCGAGCTGGATTCTGGGCTATTTCGGCATGAAGCATCTGCCACTTACGATTGTGGGGCCTATCAACGCAACACGTCCTGTGATGGTGCTGGTGGGTGCGCTGTTGGTGTTTGGCGAGCGACTGAACCATTGGCAATGGATAGGTGTGCTGCTGGCTATCGCCTCGTTCCTGCTGCTGAGTCGTAGCGGAAAGAAGGAGGGCATCGACTTTAAGCACAACAACTGGATATTTATGATTGTGGGTGCTGCCATACTGGGTGCTGTAAGCGGTCTGTACGACAAGTTCCTGATGGCGCCAGTAGAGAATGGTGGCGTGGGACTCGACCGTATGATGGTGCAGTCGTGGTATAACATCTACCAATGCTTTATGATGGGTGCTATGCTGTGGTTGCTGTGGTGGCCTAAGCACGAGCAGACTACACCGTTCCATTGGTCGTGGTCGATTGTGGGTGTGAGTCTGTTCCTGAGCATCGCCGACTTTATGTACTTCTACTCGCTCTCGTTGCCCGAGGCCATGATTTCTATCGTATCGATGATTCGTCGTGGTAGCGTGATCGTAAGCTTTACGTTTGGTGCGATGTTCTTCCACGAGAAGAATCTCAAGGCCAAAGCTTTCGACTTGGCACTTGTGCTCCTTGGAATGGTATTCCTCTACATTGGTAGTAAATAATCATTTTGGGCACGGATTACACGGCTTTAATAAATTAAAGACACGGCTTTTATCGAGCTGTGTCTTTTTTATGTACTTATAGCCGTGTCTCTTTTTTAAAAAGAGCCGTGTAATCCGTGCCTAAAATCTCTCTGTACCTATTTCTTTTCTTTGCGTTTACGTTTCTTCGACGAGAATAAATCTCTGATACCGTTGAAGTCCTTCTTCATGATAAGGCCGATACCTTGCGTGTTAAGACTCGACTTGGTGAAATAGCGATCGTTTGTCTGGTTGTATACCTTCAGGGCTAAGTTGCCGTTGGGGTAGAGGAGGTATTGCACGTCGAAGTCGCCTATAAACGATGGGTTGGCCTGTGTGGCGTTGTCGCGATAGCCAAACTGACCGTTAATCAGCAATCGGTTGTTCAGCATGCGTCCGTTAATAATGCCCTCATATTCGGCATTATGCCAGCCCTCGTTACCTGTAGATATGTTGGCGCCAAAGTTCCAGTTGTCGTTCTTGATAAACTGGTTGATGAGCGTGTTGATCTGCGACGAGAGGGTACCCGACAGGAAACTCTGCATGGCCAGCGATGTCTGGTCGGTTCGCTCGCCTGTGGCGCTGGTGCTGTTGTTGGCGCCCTGATTGTAGAATCGGCCGATAGCCAACAGATATACCACCTGCTGGTTCATCTCCTGCTGTCCGTTGATAACCGAGCGTACCATCTGCTGCTCGTCGGCATTTACCGTTGGCATCTCCAGGTCGAAGTCAACCTGTGGTGCTGCGGGCTGTCCGCCGATGTTCATCATGCAGTTTACGCGGATGGTGTTGCTGCTGAACGAGTTGCCGATGTTCAGGTCCGACAGACTCACGCCGCTAACGGTATAAACGGCCTGCAGGTTGAGTGCTGCCTGATAGGGATCGCCACCAAACACGATGGTACCACCACGGTTAAACGTAAAGTTCTTCTTGATAATATTCTGGATGGTGATGCCGTACGTGCCGTGATCAACGGTGTAGGTACCAAACATGTTAAACGAGCCCTTGTTGTGGAACGATGCACGTATAGAACCGTTACCATAAAGGGTGATGTAATCCTTGGTACCCTCGTCCATCAGCAGCTTTAGGGCGGCGTTGGGCGTGGCGTTAATCTGGAAGTTGATGTAGATATCCGTATCGTCGGCCCTAGAGCTAGTTGGGCTAGATATGCTAGATTGGTTAGTAATACCAGATTCTCTAGTTGGTTGCTCCCATGTAATAAACTCCTGATTGCTGATGGCATCGGGACTGGCGGCATTATATACAAACACGCTACCAGGCTGTGGCGTTACGTTACAATCTATAATCACATCGTTGCCATGACCGCTGATGGATACGTTACCACCAGCATAAACGGTGCCGTAGAAGGTTGACTCGCTACCATCGGGATTCGTAAAGTCCTTAAAGTCGTAGGCCAGCAGGTTGTCGGTCTCAACAAACAAGTCGAAACTCAGGTTGGTCAAGCTCTGGTGATGTATGCCACCCGAGAGTATAGCCTTGTTGCCTAAGGCGTCGTAGATAGGCATGTGGCGCAACTCAATCTCGTTGGGTACCATTACTACTGTGTCGCGTACTAACTTATAGGTGGTGTTCAGCGGCGTAACGGTAGCCTCGCCATCTACAATCAGCTTACCCGTCAGGTTGATGTCGTCGAGCGTACCAGCCACACGGGCCAGACCCTCGCCACGACCGGTAATGCTCGAGAGGAAGCTCTTGGTAAAGTTGTGCATGAACTCGATGCTGGTACCATCGGCTTCGATACCAAGATCGATGGTGTTATGTACGGGCGATACGTAGCCGTTGATACGTGTCTGGGCATCGGGTCCGTCGTCGGCCACCGCATGTATGTCAATCTGCTGGGCCTCGTGGTTCCAGTTGGCAAGGGCATGCAGCACACCCATGCGTCCGCGTTCAAACTTAAACTCATCTACGGTCAGGTCAGCATTAGCCTTAAACTCGTCGAAGAGCGACCAGGCGCGTGCCTTACCCGTGGCCTTTCCGCTGAACTCTACGCTGTGGAAATTCACCAGGTCGAGGATATAACCCACCTCAACCTCGCGCAGATCCACGGTGAGCGAGTCGGTTGCGTTCTTCGAGGCAATACCATCCACGATGATATGCTGGCGTCCGTGCTGAACCGAGAAGTGGTCTATCAGCAGGAACTTATCGCTATACAGCACATCCGATGGTTCTACATCCCAACCCTCGCCACGCAGGATGATGTGCGACGGCATGAAGCGCAGGTGCGCCTCTTGCTTGCCTGCCACGTTGTGATAAAGCTGCATGATGGTGTTCAGCTCGCCGATCATGTGCTCGCTCTCGTTGTGGTTGTCCCAGTAGAGCGATGTGGTGAGGTTGTTGTTGGCGGCATGAGCCGAGAGTCCCAGATCCAGGTGCTGGCCGTTGTCCATCAGCTTGCGGATGTTCAGGTTGCAGCGCATGGTGTCGGCTGGCGACGAGATGTTTACGTAGCCATCGCTATACCACGAGCCGTTGTAGGCAAACGATGGGATATCGCCATTCAAGTATAGCTCGTTGGTAAAGTCGTTTACGCGGGCTTGCAGGGTTACGGGCTGTCGCAACTGCAGGTCGACGTTGAATACACGTCGCAGCCAGTCGCTCTTGCTTACCATCAGGCGTACCACAAAGTTATTGTGGGTCTTGGTGGTGGTAGCAGGCAGAATGGGCAGGGTGGGCAGCTTGCTCTTCAGCAGGTTTACAAACGAACCAGCCAGCGTGCTAAAGTCGAACTGACCTTTCAGCTCTGCATCGGCAAAGTCGCTTTTCACGGTAAGGAAGTGGATACCATCCTCGCGTCCGGTCGTGATGTTCAGATTATCCAGACGGTAGGCAGGATGCTGCTCGGTAGCCGAGATGTTGAAGTTACTCAGTCGGATGTTACCTTGCGCATCGTTCAGGGTACGAGCGGCCAGATTGGCCTCCAGCTGTCCACTCAGCGTAGCGCCGCCCCATTGGTCGGTCAGATGCAGGGCGTGCGGGTTGTATCGTTCGATGTTTGCCTGCAGCTTAATGCTGTTAAGCGGCTTGTCGTTCAGGTGCTGGTCGGCCAGCTCTGCTGTAATCTGCGCCTCCAGATTGGGGTCGTTAATATCAAAGTTACCGGTTATCACACCCTGATTGTAGCCGCCGTTAAGCGCCAGGTTATGATAGGTGTAACCCTTGTAGTCGAAATCGCTGATAATGCCATCCACATTCACGTCGGGTTTCTGTCCCTCGTGCAGCTGACCCTTCAGGGCGAGGGTAGTGGTTAGCTT
>JAEEGK010026872.1_pt1 | contig 11673 bp, 7 predicted proteins | sample 8958771 | NCBI WGS metagenome assembly JAEEGK01 (sample SAMN16246547, study PRJNA631951) | gut metagenome | biome: gut microbiome; feature: rumen; material: SC-attached | host: Bos | place: Iran: Karaj | collected 2018-10 | reverse complement strand
TTCTCCTTCTTCTATCAATCTCTGATTAAAACATTTTAATCATAAACATATCCATGCACCCAAAATGTTTGATAACCGCAGAATATGCACTCATAATAATCTCGTATTACTACCGCAATAAATACAACTATGACTTTCGTAATGATGTATGGCGCTGGAAACCGTCCCGTGTCCATTCGGACAGACCCAATCTATTCAATTTTCAGATATTTTCTCACGTATTTGTTTCATTTTATATTCTCCACCTTTCCTTAAATTCTTCACGCCATAACCTCCATGCATGTCTTCATTTCACTTTTGCTCTTCTAAATACAACCAAGTGCGGTTTTTCAAATGTTCTGCCAATACTTTTCCGTCAATTTCACCGTTTAGATAGTTGTCAATCTCTTCGTTAAACATCCTCTTTAAGGCCATCGGAAATGATTTCTTGGGCATTGAGTTTGCAAGCAATTCCAAGAAGAATTCCCTGTCGCCTTCCTCAAGCTCCGGCATTTCATTTGGATTATACGTTCCAACGACCTTTGAATCCTCTATTGCTTCCCCGTAATTCTCAAATATTCCGTCAACTTCGCTCCAGCGAAGCGGAAGGGCACGGTCAGTGGCTTCCTGATCAGACAAAAGAACCTTCAGGAACGTGTACGCGATCTTTTTCTCTTCGTCCGTTGCGGTTGAACGAAGGCAAACGGGACTTTTTGCCACCAAAAGATTCCGGCCTCCGTCCTTACCGGGATACCCTATGATTGAAACTCCGTCACTTTCCGTCCTTCTTCTCAAGCCTAGCACCTGCCACAGGCCGTACAGATACTGGATTTCACAAACAACCTTGCCCTGCAGCAGCGCCTTACCGTCATCCCACGCCGGACATTTTTTTGCTTTTTCCGCCAGCCTTACGACGCGTTCAAATTCTTTCGTTCCAAAAATGGTTTCTCCCGTTTCCGAATTCAAATAATAAGCATTGTCCAATCCGTTTTCGAGAATTTCAAAAAAGTCTTTCCGCTCATCCGCCTGATTGTTTAACCAGCCATAGGTAAACGCGGCTCCCTTCCGTTCCTCCAGTGCCGAAAGCCACCCCTCATAGTCCCAGTCATTAAGCTCTGAATCAAAAACAAGCATCGTGTGGATGTCATAACCCACGGATATTCCATAGGTAACGTCTCCAATTTTCCCAAATTCCAAAACCGCCGGGAGCAGTTCATCCGCCAGATGCGTCCATTCCAAAAATCCGTCCAGCGGCTGCCATAACTTTTCCAATTCTTCAAACCCCGTAAGGTCCGTATCCACAAGAACCGGCCCTTCCCCTGCTCCAAGCTGCGTGAGCAAACTGGTTTCATCCCAGTCATCCCGAATAATCACGCCATATCCCGGGTATCTTTTGTTGAAAAACGTCACGGCTTTTTGGTATCTAAGAAGATTGTTTGGCGCCACAGCGAATGTAATGGTGGGAATCTCTTTCTTCTCCCCTGTCGCCTCCAGCAACAGGTAATTCCTGACGCCGTCAATATCACATATCGCTCCCACGGAACCGTCAGCTCCTACCGCCAAGTCAATTGCCCCATTCGCAAATCCGTGCCTCGACCACTCATACAGGATTCTTGTTTCTCCTTCCCTTGCGTCATAAAGGCAAAGACCGTCCGCGCTGCTCCAAATGAGTCTGTATTCATCCACGGGAGTCGCCGCCGAAACGGTTTTTCTGGGATCCGTCATCTTGGTCCTGACGGTTTCATCCCTTGACACGGCAAGCTCTCGCGTCTCTCCCTTTTTTAAGTCGGCTTCGTAAAACCTTCTGTCAAAAGTATTTAAGACCTGTTTTTTCACACATACGGCAACCCGTCCCCCGCCATACGCGCGGAGCGACAAGATTCCATCCATAGTCTCCCTGAAAATGATTTTTCCGTCCGGAGAAACGACCGCATATGCGGGCAATCCGTTCTGATAACAACATACGTGATAATTTCCTTCCGCATCTTTCATCAAGTCGCTAAGATTTCCTCGCATTTCGCGCTCAACCTGAACGGCGCGAACCTCCTGAAATTCTTTGTCCAGGTCATAAAACACATAATCAACGGGAACGCTTTGTCCGCCGCCGGATTGTTGTTCAAGGGAACTCCCGTACGTAACGTAGCCTTCCCCTCCTGAAACAATGCCAATTTTGTTATAAAAGCCAAATCCTTTTTCCCGATCAAGCTCCAACGTATGGGAAATCTCGTTTCCATCCATCGCTATCTCATGAATTTCCGTCCAGTTTTTCGCAGAATTATCATACCGATGGGTCACACGGCAAATGCAACCTTTCTCACGCAGCTGAATGCTCCTCCCCACGGATTGTTCTCCGTCTGCCGCCTTGCCCTGCGGAAGCGGGAGGTTAATGACGGCATGCAAGTCATCCAAGGCATTGTCCTCCCATGCCAGATTGGTCTCGTCAAGGAAGTCAAAGCTTGTTTCTTCCGTCACGTTACCTTCCGTTCTTGTCGGATTGTCAACAAGCTCGCCAGTCTTACTGCAACTGCTGAAGAATAACATGGCAGCAAGAACAAATAACCCAACGTGTCTTTTCCCGTCGTATCCTTTCATGCCGTCAGCCTCCATAAATTAACGCATTCCCGTTACTGTACTACTGCCCACAATTACTGTGAACATAGTTCCATAAGCTTCTTCCTATCTGTAAACATTATAATTTGACAGTGCGTTATAATACGTGGCTACTTCGCTGAGCGGGGAGTCATATAAGGCCATGCCTCCAATCTTCGACCTTACGTAGATGCCCGTAGCTCCAGCTGGAGTACTAATTACAACCGCTCTGTATATTTATGTTTATATACTTGATCAAGCATGTGTAAGGAAGCTCAAGCATACCTGCGGCGTATGAAAACAACCCTTATTACTTTTGTTCTTCCAAATACAGCCAGGTGCGGTTTCTCAGGTGTTCCGACAGCGCCGCGCCGTCGATCCTGCCGGCAAGGTAATCCCTAAACTCCTCGTCGAACACGCTTTGCAGTCCGGTTGGGAAGGATTTCCTGACCACCCCGTTTTCAATCAGGCCGTACAGGAAAGGCAGGTCCGCCTCCCGGTCAAGCACCGGCATGAAACTCGCGTTGGGCGTGCCGTCCTCCGCCGCGGACTTCGCCGTGCGTTCATAGCTGTTGATCTGCTCTTCAAACACGTCCTTCCGGACGGGAAGCATCAGCGTCACGTCCCTCATGGCCTCCGCGGATAGGTAAACCCTCAGGAACGTGTACGCGATCTTCTTTTCCTCGTCCGTCGCCGTGGACCGCATCGCCAGCGGCGCCTGCGCCACCAGGTAGTGCCTTCCCCCCTCCTTCGTGGGGTAACCGACGACCTGCTCGCCGTCCGCCTCCAGCCTCCTTCGAAGCCGGAACGCCATCGCCGGCATCAACACGTACGCCGTTTCGCAAAGGACCTCCCCTTCCCGCAGCGCCTTGCCGTCCTCCGGCGGCGGACACTTCGCCGCCTTCTTGGAAAGCCTTAGCACGCGTTCAAATTCCTTCGTTCCAAAGACTGATTCCCCCGTCGCCGCGTCAAAGTAATAATTGTCCTCAAGTCCGTTCTGCAGCGCATCAAAAAAATGCTCCCTCCAGTCCACGGACGCGGTTATTCCCTCATAGGTGAACGCCGCACCCTTCCACTTCTCCAGGGCGTCCAGAAATCCCCCGTAATCCCAGTCGGACGGCGCGCCTTCCGACGCGATCAGCGTGTCAACGTAGAAGTCCCTCACGATCCCGTACGTCACGCCCCCGATCTTTCCAAACTCCAGGGTCTTGGGAATCATTTCCTCCGCAAGGCGCGTCTGCTCCAAAAACCCGTCCAGCGGCTGCCAAAGGTGCTCCAGGTTCTCAAAGCCCGTCAGCTCCGTGTCAACCAGAACGGGCCCCGTTCCGGCCCCAAGCTGGGTCAGCAGGCTCGTCTCGTCGTAATCGTCCTTTAGGATTACGGCGTATCCCGGATACGCCTTCTTGAAATAGGTGGCCGCAACCTCGTATTTTTCCCTGTTGTACGGGGAGACGGCGATCGTGACCGACGGCAGCTCCTTCCTTTCCTCCGTCGGCTTGAGCAAAAGGTAGTTTAATCCCTCCTTCGTGTCGTAGAGCAGGCCGACGGAGCCGTCCTCCAAGAAGCCCAGGCAGTAGGCGTTTTTCGGAAAGATCCCGTGGTTGGACCACTGGTAGATTGCCCGGGACTTCCCTGTCTTTGCGTCGTAAACCCAGATCCCGGAACGGTCGCACCACGCGACCTTTGTGTCGCTTATCGGCGCTGCGCAATATATGTACGACTTCATTTTGTTTATGACCTTTTCCTCCTTCGACACGGTCAATTCGCGCAGCGTTCCGCTTTCCAGGTCCGCTTCGTAAAATCTTTTTCCGTCCTGTTCAAAGTTTATGCTTGAATCGCATATTGCGACGCGTCCTCCCTCAAAGGTACAAGTTTTGGGCCCCCAGCCTCCCATTCGGTTTTCCAGGTCAGCTTCGAATATCTTCTCTCCTTCCGGTGAAAGGATTGCGTAGGCACACATCCCGTTGTTCCGGTGAAAGGTCACGTGAATGTTCCCCTCCGCGTCTTCCATCACGGAATCAAGAAGCTGCCTTATGCCGAGCTTCCCCTCAACGCAGCGCGTCTTTTGAAAGTTTTCGTCCAGCTCATAAAACCAGTACTTGGAAGGCTTTCCGTCCTTGACCTCATAGCGACACGCAACGTATCCCTTTTTACCGGAAATCGGCCCCATAGCGTGATCCTGAATTCCCACCCGATCTGGATCTTCTTCCAACTTAAAGGAAAACGGTTCTCCCTCTGCCGTAACGCCGCTTACGCTACTCCAGGCATCCTGAATTCTGCCCTTAAAGGCGTGCGACTTAAAAAGCACGCATCCCCCTTCCCCCACGATGAAGCTTTGAAAGCCACCGCTTTGCTCTCCTTCCGCGATTACCCTCTCCACGGGGAGGTTTAGGACGGCCTGAAGGTCATCCAGGGAATTGTCGCCTTGGACGTCGTCAGCCGCGTCCTCAAGAAACAGAAACTCCGACGTCTCAGCCGAAACCGTGTCTGTCTTGTCCTGCTCCTTTACGGCGCCGTCCTTCCCAAGGCATCCGCCAAGCACAAGCATTGCCGCCATTCCAAGAATTTCCACTAGTTTTATTATGCCCTTCATGCCGTCCCTTTCCTCCCAGAATTTAGTAATAATACGGAGCTATGCCATAAATTTATCGTTCGTCAAAATACAGCTGGACGCGGCGGTCTATTGACTTAACCGTTTCCTCCGCACTTTTGCCTCCGCCAAGATATGCATCTGTCTCTTCCCAAATAATGTTAATTACTTCTTCTTCCGTTTGATCAGAAATCAAAGATTGCATAAACGATTCGTATGCTTTTGTTAATTCCTCCTTCGATCCTGACAACGGGATGGCAACGGCATTGTCCTTCTTATTCCACTTTCCATAGCGCCATACGCATTTGACGTCGGACGAATTCTTTCCGTCATTCTTTCCGATCAGATAATTTCGCATTTGCTGTTATGTGTCGTTTTCTCGTATATACAACCGTATCCTATTTTTTAGATGATCAATTACTGTGTCCTCACTCTGTTCGCCCGCAAAATACTTTGAAAACTCTTCTTCCAAAATGCTCTTGTAAGGATCCTCGTTATCATATATTGCTACGGAATTCTTTATGATCTCTGTCAATTCCGCGTAATTTGCCTCATTGTCGGGTTGCTCAAGATACCTGCCCATTTCGTAAAAGCCGGCCGGACACGTCCAGGTTTTCTCCTCCACCGCAAAGACTTGTTCCTTAAGCACGTCTGTCCGAATGCTAAGCTGGAAGTCATCCTCCTTCGTCATGGCAGCCTGCATTTCCTTTGACAAAAGCATTTTCGCAAATTCTCTGGCCGTCTCTTTCTCCTCCGCGCTGGCGGTTTTACGGATCACGCAAACGTGCGAACTGCTGATCAGATTTTTTGCTCCATTCTTTCTTGGAAATCCCTTGATTTTTGCTTTCTCGCCATATGTTTGATGATAAAAGATTAGATCTGAAGGCTTGAAGACATAGACCAGATTACAAAGAACCTCCCCTTCATTCACGCCCTCCGCGTAAGGCACTGTTTTCTGGCCCGACCCCTGCGTGCGGATCAGTTGCAACGCCTTTCGCAACGCCTCCTCGTTCACCCGTAAATCCTGCCCATTTATATCAAAATAGAGGCTGTTCTCCACTCCGCCGTCAAGGAGCCCACATGCGATCCATTCCTTGCTTTCTCCCATGGCATTATCCATTACGTACTTCACTCCATCTTTTTCCATGCAGCGAAGAAAAGCCTCATAATTCCAGTTCTCTTCTTCCGAAGCGGAAATGAGTGTCTGAACGTAAAAATCAAGCACTATTCCGTAATATGTATGATCAACCGCCCCAAGTTTCACGGCAGCCTCATTCAAAACATCAGTCAAACCAAGCTCGTCATATAATTCATTCAGGGCTTCCCAATATTCCGTTTGGTCGCGGAAGGAAACAAGCCTAGAGTCAATCATCGTCGGCCCGTCTCCTGCCACGAGCATTGTCAAAAGCTGCGTCTTGTCAAAATCATCCCTGATAACAATTTGACGGTCAGGATGCCTTAGATTAAATTCCGCGACGGCTGCGTTGTACGCCTGCACCCCTTTGGGGACGGCCAGTTCCGTCATGTGAATCTCCTCCGGAGCAGGAACCAGATACAGAAAATACGCGCCTTGCTGATTTTGGATCAGCAAGGAAACGTTTCCTGCTGCGTCAGCAGATACGTTCATTACGTCATTTATTTCAATTCCATGCTTCTTGAAAGAATAGAGACATTCCTGTTCTTTTCCTAATTTGTCACAAGCGTAGATGCCTGCCGGCTTTACCAACAGCCATCTATCCTGATCCAAGCGGTTCACGGCCCTGACGGTTTCCCATCCCTTATCATTCTCCTCTGCATATTGAAACAAAATGCTTTCCTCACCAGTCTTTACGTCAATCTGCGTAATCTGATGTTGATAGCTCTGTTCCTTGTCCTTCCTTCTTGAGTCCACGGCAACGGATCCGTCCGGCAAAATAAGAATTCGCCAAAAGGTTTCTCTAGAGAATTCTTTGCTCCATAGCTTTTCCCCTTCCGGCGAATAAATCTGGTATTCCGAATTATCATCCCATAATGCTTCTCCTGCCAAGTGTATATAGCCTTCAGCATCTATGGTTACGGTTTCCGGTCCCAATTCTCCATAGGCATTTTGGAGGTCGAGCTTTATGGTCTTTTCCACCAGACCGGTCTTCCCCCTAGTCTCCACCCGAAAAGTCTTCCCTTCCGTTTGCCCCCGCTCCATAAGAATGGTAGTAAATTCACCTTTCAAGGCAACGCATCCCGCGCCAGTAACATATCCCGTTTCGTCAAAAGACCAACAAACGGTATCCGTCATTCCCAAAGCATCCGCGCTTACTACTTCCGTCTCACTGTCTGAATACTGCTCCGCAAAATAATTGGTAATTCTGTACGCATTTCCATTACCTATGAACACGAATGTTTTTCCGTTACCAGCCTCATTTTCCCGTCCTGCTTCCAGTTTCATGTTTGCCGTGCAAACATATTTCTCATTTACTTCGTCATCATGTCTTTCTCGCGAAAACTCTTTATTCCTATTACACCCACCCATTAGAGAGGCAATTATCAAAATTCCGACCAAATGAATTTTTTTACTCTTTTTCATGGCTCACACCTCAAAGTGTTGTTTATTCGTTAGGTCTCAGCAATATAAATTTAGGCATTTTGTCATTTTCAACCAATGCAAAAATAGTGCCTGAGTTGTTAGAAGTAAGATTATAGACATAAGAAATTGAAATTTCGTTTTCTCTCCAATCGAATATTTTATGCATGTTTTTCATATCTTTATCTGACAAATAAATACCATTCATGTCAGCCAATAAAAGCTGCTCATTAAGGTAAAAATTTACCGCGCATAACCAATTCAATCTTTCATCCAGTTCATCATATCTCTACTTTTTTGCTTTCTTTACATACCTGTTTACAATACATTAAATCCTTTAATCACTGCTTTGAAATGTACCTATATTTAGCGTAATGCCCTTTATTCACTGCCTCAAGAATATTTTGATCTACTAACTTTTTCAATAATGTATGCCATAAATTCATCGTTCATCAAAATAAAGCTGGACGCGGCGGTCTATTGTTTCCACCGTCGCCTGTGCGCTCTTTTTCCCTTCAAGATACGTTTCTATCTCCTGCCAAACAATGTCGCTTACCTCTTTCCCACTGGAATCAGCTGCGACCATGGATTGCACAAAGGATGCATATGCCTCACACAATTCTTCTTTTGTTCCGTCAAAGTCAATTCGCGTATAAGTATTTCCTTGCTGCCACATCCATTGCTCTCCGTCCTCGGTTCCGTCCGGCTTATGTTTTTCCTGTCTAACAATCCCATATTCCGCGGCATCTTTTCGAACGCTCATAACCAGAAGATCCCTTGTCTGATTTTGAACGGATAACAGTGCTTCCAAAAACTCCGAAATCTCTTTTTGATGCCCGGATGACTGATTAATCACCAACATTCCCACGGGACGAAAATAAAACCTTCCTCCGTTCTCCGTGGGAATGCCAACTTGACGCGCGTTTCCCTGAAGTTTGCCAAAGCCCGAAAAAAACGTCATGCCTGCCGGGCTGTACATGGCAAGAATCTCACCCGCTTCCCAAAGTGCTTCGCCGCCCACGTTTGTTTCGCTTTCTTCTTTCAGAAATTCCAAGACGTCTTGAAACCCGTTTTCCGCAAAGGCACTGATTCCCTTGTCCCAATCAAGGAATTTTGAATTTTGTATGTCGGTTCCCAGCAGGTAATAATACTCATTATATGCCTCCATTGGTCTTAGCTGCATGGTCAGTACCCGCTTTACGCCTTGATTCGCACGTTTCAGCTCCATCACGTGGTCAAGCGTGAAATTCTCCGCGCTTAGTTCGTCCTTTCTGGCCAAAAAAGAATCAACGTTGTCAACGTACGGCAACAAGCCAACCAGCTTTCCGTCAATGGTTCCGTATTCCAAAACACCGTTTATCAGAACGCTCTTCGTCTCCTCAGAAAGGCAACTCTCCACAGGCAGCAGCGCCTCATTTTCATAGAGATATTCTGCTTCCGTCTTAGGCAACAAAAACAGGTCAGGACCTTTCCCGCTCATGATGTCAGCCATCGTTCGCGTCCAGGAAGCATCATCCGTTACAACCGTTAGATTCACCTTTACGTTCTTTTGCATGAGGTTATAATTGGTTACCGCCCTGCGTAATCCGTCAACGTATTTTTCGCGGGATACCAATTCTATCTGGATAACCCCTTCTTCCAAAAGCGCGTCTGATTGCGTAGTACCGTCATTTCTTTCCGTCGGTTTAATTTCGCAGGCAGAGAAAAAGATGCATGCGACAAACAGCATAATCTGGGTTATAATCTGCCGGATTCTCCTCATGGTTTCATGACTCCTATAAATGCTTTCGTCCAATCACTTCAAGTTTTCACGACGTATGGCTGTAAGTCCAACTGCTAAGTTCTTCAACCCCAGCCCCCTGATGAAGATGAGCGCAACCATTCTCCGCTGCAAAGCTGTGTTTTACCGGTGCCAAAACAAATACTATCGTCAAACATGCAACTATTATGAGCTTCATCATTTTCTTCATTGTACTTGTACCTCCATTCCAAGTCAATCGAAATCAACAAGTTACAAAATGAGAGTCTCCATTGGAATCACCTCATTTCCTGTGCTCCGCAAAAAGAATCCTCCCTATTTCATTTCTTCCAAATAAAGCCATACACGGCTTTTCAGATGGTTTGTTAATGCCTTTTCATCAATCCGACCGTTCAGGTAATCCCCAAGTTCTTCATCAAACACCTTCTGAAGCCCCGCCGGGAAGGTCTTTTTTACTGCGCCCTTTTCAATAAGGTCATTCAGGAACTTTACGTCCTCGTCCCAATCAAGTTCCGGCATTACTTCCGGATTGTAGATTCCGAATTCCGCGTCCTGCTCTGCGGTAGCTTGATATCTGGCAAACGTGTCCGTCAAAACGTCTTTTCTTACCGGAAGGAAGGATACGTCTTCCTGCATGGCCTCCTTGGAAAGATACACTTTTAAGAAGGTGTAGGCAATCGTCTTTTCTTCGTCCGTCGCCGTGCGGCAAAGTGCCACCGGAGAAATTGCGCAAAGCAAGTTCCTTGCACCCGCGTTTGTCGGATAACCAGTTATCTTCTCTCCGTTTATCTGCATTCTCCTGCGAAGCCTAACCGCTCCCTCAACGGAAAACACGTCAACGCATTCACAGAAAGCTTCTCCCTTTTTAATGGCCTCTCCGGACGCGGCCGGGGGACATTGCATGGCTTTTCGCGATATCCGTAACACGCGCTCAAACTTTGACGTTCCAAAAATGGTTTCGCCCGTTTCAACGTTAAAATAATAATTATCACCAAGACCGTTCATCAAGGCGTCAAAATATTTCTCCCTCCAGTCAGCCGCCGTTTCGACGTACCTGCCCGTGAATATCTTCCCGTCAAAATTCTCCAACGCATTCAAATATCCTTCATAATTCCAGTCATCCGGCGCATTGTCCGTCGTCAGCAGCGTTTTAATTTGGAATTCCCTCACGATTCCATACGTCACGCCTCCTATTTTACCGAATTCCGACGCGCCCGGGAGCATCTCTTCCGCAATTCCCGTTTGTTCAAGGAATCCGTCCAGCGGCTGCCAAAGTCTCTCCAAATCCTCAAAACCCGTTAATGCCGTGTCAACAAGAACCGGCCCTTTCCCCGCACCAAGCTGCGTTAATAAACTGGTTTCATCATAATCATCCTTAACGTTTATTACGTATTCAGGATACTTTTTTTGAAAATAAGCCGCTGCCTTTCCATACTTTTCAGCGTTTTCCGCAGAAACGGCGATTGTGATCGACTTTAATTCTTCTTTCTCCCCGGTGGGTTTCAGCAAAAGAAATAACGTGCCTTTCTCACCTTTCTCCTCATACAAAATCGAAACCGAGCCGTCTGACGTCATCCCTAATTCCCTGACTGCCAGGGGAATAATTCCGTGATTCGACCATTTATATGCCAGCTCCAGTTTCCTGTCCCGCAAATCATAAAAACATACCCCCTCTTTATTGCACGTAAGGATTTGATGGTCATCGACCGGCACCGCGTCATATACGTCATTCGACGTCAGCATTTTCTTTACGGCTTCGTCCTTAGAAACGGCGATTTCAGACAGTTCGCCCGTCTCCGCGTTTGCTTCCATGAATCTTCGTTCATTCGTTTCCAGCGTGGTCTCGCACAGCGCAACGCGTCCTCCCCCAAAGGAGCACAATTTTGAATTTACTTCCACCTCTTTTTCAAAAAGAAGCTCCCCCGCGGAAGAAATGATTACGTAATTTCTCTTGCCTCCATTCCCGTCATACGTTACGTGAAAATTCCCGTTCGAATCCCCCATCAACGACCTAATAAAGGCATTTGCGTTGAGATTAGGGTGTATTGCGTTTACCACGGCAAATGCCTCGTCCAGTTCGTAAAACCAATAGTCTGCCGGCTTTCCGTTTTTGTTGGTTCCGTGATAACACGCGACGTATCCCTTTTTTCCGGACACGGATCCCAGGTTACGTATTTGTGCTCCTTCACGCCCTGAATC
>JAEEGK010026867.1_pt1 | contig 11675 bp, 9 predicted proteins | sample 8958771 | NCBI WGS metagenome assembly JAEEGK01 (sample SAMN16246547, study PRJNA631951) | gut metagenome | biome: gut microbiome; feature: rumen; material: SC-attached | host: Bos | place: Iran: Karaj | collected 2018-10 | reverse complement strand
GGCATCAATCATTGTGATACCAGTTTCTAGTGGAGTGTCAACACTCTTACGAGTGATAACACCAGGAGCGATAACTTCTATAGGACGTACTTTAGTGGTATTAATTGGACCAAGTCCATCAATTGGTTGTCCTAAAGCGTTAACTACTCTACCAAGTAATTCGTCGCCAACAGGGACTTCCATAACTTTCTTTGTACGTTTGACTTCGTCTCCTTCTTTAATTAAAGAATCATCACCTAATAAAACAGCACCAACGTGATCAACTTCTAAGTTCATAACTAAGCCATAGATATCATTTGGGAATAATAAAAGTTCACCAAGCATAGCTTCGCTTAAGCCATAAACTAGAGCAATTCCGTCACCAACAGTAATAACTGTTCCGACATCACTGCTATCAATTTCACGGTGGTAATTTTTAATTTGTTCTTTAATTAAAGCACTAATCTCGTTCGTCTTTAATTTCATATTCGAACCTCCTATTTGATTAAGGAATATTTCATATTTTCGATGTGGTGCTTAATACTGCCATCATAAATATGATCATTAATAACGACTTTGACTCCTCCAATGAGGTTTGGGTCAATGATGTTTCTAAGTTCAGTAGGTCGTTTTTCTACTTTGCTAATTGCGAGGTTTAATTTCTCTAACTGTTCGTCAGATAATTTTTCAGTCGAATAAACTAAGCCTTCGATAACTCCACGATGTTCGTTTACTAAAGAAATGAATCCATCAAAAATCTCAATGATATATCTCGCTCTATGGTTTTGAATGATGACTTTAAGCAAATTCTTAATTTCTTCATCAACTCCAATGAGTGTCTTATCGATGATTTCGATTTTTTCTTCAATGGTTTTGTAAGAAGAATCTAAAACCACTATGAAATCAGGGTTTTCTAAGAAAACCTTCTTTAATTCTCTAATCTCTTCTTGAGTTTTTTCTAAAGAATTAGAATCTCTTTTTAAAGAATAGAGAGCTTCCGCATAACGTGAAGTGATTTCTTTCATAATTAATTCTTCTTAACTTCCTCGATAAAATCTTCAACTAAACGGACATTGTCTTTAGAAGATACTTCTCTTCCAAGTAACTCTTTTGATGCATCTAAAGCGACAGAAACAATCTCTTTTTTGATTTGTTCTTGGGCTTCGATTTCCATACGAGCTATATCGTTTTCAGCGTCGCTTTTCATCTTGTTAACTTCTAGTTGAGTGGTTTCCAAAATGGCAGCTTTTTCTTTTTCTGCTGCTTTCTTCGCTTCGGCAACGATATCCGCCGCCGTCCTTTCGCTTGCAAGGACTGTTTCTTTTGATTTGAGTTCGTTTTCTTGCCAGACTAACTTGCTCTTTTCCGCTTCCTTAATATTTTCTTCAATGTGGTCTTGTCTCTTTTTAAGAATCTTCTTCACTGGTTTATAAGCAAAGACAATGACGACAATAATAAGGACGACTAAAGCTGCTAACTGGGTTACAAAGCTTGGCCAGTTAGGAATGAGTTTACTAGTAAAAGATTCACTCGTTAATCCGAGCTCTTCTCCACTACAGCTAGTTAATAAGCTAGCTAATGGTAACAAGAAAAGTAATTTTCTCTTTCTCATTTAGTCCTCCTTACTACGCGACGAAAATAATTAAGATTGCCACTAAAAGGGCATAAATAGCGGTTGTTTCAACAAGCGCACAGGCAAGAATCATGTTTGTTCTAAGTTTAGAATACATTTCTGGATTTCTGCTCATTCCATCGACTGTCTTCATACAAACAAATGCTTCACCTAAGGCTGATGGCATAACTGCTAAAATGGCGATTGCGGCTGCTAATGCGTTTCCCATTCTATTTTCCTCCTTTCACTGAAAATTCATCTATATCATCCTCTGGTCCTTCATTTGCAATGAAAATCATTGATAAGAAAAGGAAAACGACTGTTTGAATCAGTCCAGAGAATAAATCAAAGTAAGCGTGTAACGCTGGGGTGATAAACGGAGCGATAACTCCTCCAACTTTTAAAGCTTGATCTGCAGCTTCAAAAATAACATTGCCTATACTACCAAAGGCTCCATAAATCAAAGTCATTAATGTCCAACCTGCTAAAGCATTACCAAATAAACGCATGGTGAGGGAAAGTAAAGGTGCCCACATCGAGATAAGGTTTACTGGTAAGAAAAATGGAAGAGGTTCAACATAGCGTTTGAAATATTTAAGTTTATTGAATCTCACCGCGTTAGCGTGGATTAAGACAAATGTGATTAAGCCTAATGATAATGGAGTGGCTAGATAAGTTACTGGAGATGGTAAGCCAGTAAGGCCCCAAATGAATGCGATAAATAAATAGCAAGCAATCGCTAAGATAAAGCCTCCAAATCCTCGATAGTATTTACCCATCAAGGTTTCAACTAAGTTATCAAAGAAATTAACTCCAATCTCCGCTAGTAAAAGGATACCTTTTGGTTTTTTAAGCGGATCTTGAAAATGTGCTCTTATCGCAATGTATAAAGAAAGAAGACATAAAATGCCAACAATGATTAAAGATGATATCGTTTCTCCGGATAACCCTTTTGAAGTATCCAAAAAGGCCCCTGCGATATCAAAACCAGTTTCTTCAGTGAGAACTAGGTTGACCATATTATTCCTTTCTTTCTTTTAAGAAAATGTGAGATGTAACAAAGAAGATAACACCAAAGGTGTATACTCCAAAGAAAACAAATACATTGAAATATTTGAAGTCCCAAACGTAATATGCAAATCCTAAAAGGATAACCGTTGCTACAAGGACAACAAATCTAATGATGATTGAGATAATTGATCTAACATTTGATGACTTTTCATCATCTTTGCTAGTCAATAAATGAGCAATTAGATATAAGCCTCCAATCACTCCTCCTGAAAGAAGAAACCCTAGAGGGATATCTTTACTCTCAGAATAAATAAGAAAGCTCGATGCTATAAATCCTAATATAGAAACGATAGCAACGATTATCGAAGTTAAGAGATTGCGTTCAAGCTTTCTTAAATTATTCATTATTTAACTAATACTTTCTTCCAGTTTGCCATTGTGACAATACCGTGTTCAGTTTTGAGTTCAACTTCACCTTCAATAAGAGGTGCAACATAGTCTCTGAACTCTTGAGACATTCTTGTGGCATCAACCATCATTGATGGTTTGATAACACTTTCAGCGTTAGCGACTAATGATAAGTCTGCTAATTCTAAGTCAATCTTATATGGGTTTTGGCTAACTCTCTTGAAGATAACCATCTTTCCTGTAACACCTTCTAAGGCAGCCTTAACTGCTCTTTTTCCGGTTTCGATTGCTTCTTCTCTATCAACCTTACTAATAGCGAGTGGGCATGCTCTTTGAGTTAAAGAGAATTCAACTGGTCTGGTTGGTAAGTTGAGTCTATTTTCAATAATTTCACATAATCCAGCAGCAGCACCACCGAGTTGAGCGTGACCAAAGCCATCAACACGGGTGTTCTTATTGCTTCTTTCGAATTCAATACCTTCAGAGATACAAACCATTGCGTATCCTTTGGTGTCATAGACTTTCTTAACATCCACTAAGAATTGTTCTAAATCGAATTTGTTTTCTGGGATGTAAATTAAGTGAGGTCTAGTTTGTTCTGGTAGTAAATCAGCGGCAGCAGTTAACCATCCAGCGTTTCTACCCATAACTTCAACGACGTGAATCTTTCCGACTTTGAAGCAGCAAGCATCCATGCTTAATGCGTTAACGGTGTTGATGACGAATTTAGCAGCGCTTGGGAAACCTAATGAGTGGTCAGTACACGCTAAGTCGTTATCGATAGTTTTTGGAACACCAATAACTCTGACATCGAGATTTAATTCATTGCAGAGAATGGATAATTTGTTACAAGTATCCATAGAATCGTTACCACCATTGACAAAGACGTATTTAATGTCTCTTTTCTTCATGGTGTCGACAATCTTCATGTAGATTGGGTCATGTACATCTTTAGGAAGTTTTCTTCTTGTTGTTCCTAAGATACTACCTGGTGTTTGAAGTAAAAGTTCAATTTGGTCATCACTTTCTTGGTCGATGTCGATGAGCTTGTCATCAATCATTCCTTCAATACCATTGAGTGAACCATAGATGTGATTGATTTCATCACGGTGAAGTTTTGCTTCTTTGATTGCCCCATAGAGTGAGGTATTAATAACAGAGGTTGGTCCTCCTGATTGGATATAAACCATGTTTTTCATATATGTAATCTCCTATTTCAAAAATAATATTATCTTATTAATAAAATAATATTCAATAAAAACCGAAAAAAGGAATACATTTAAATGTAAAACCTAACAATTTCATTGAATAAATCTATCTAATCACTTACAATTATTGTGCATTCGAACATTTAAGGAGAAACGTTATGTCATTTAACATTACTTTTAATGGGCAAAAAACTACTTATTCGAAGCCTGTCAGCGTGCTTGATGTCGTTGGCGGAGACAAGAATATCGTTTGTGCCTATGTCAATAATCGAGTGAGAGAACTTACATATATTTTGGAAAAGGACGCAGTTGTTGTCCCACTAACCACAAAAGATCGTGATGCTAAACAAACTTATGAAGCATCTTTGAGATTCTTAGTGGCTATGGCAATGCATAACATCCACCCAGAAGCAAGTGTTAGATTCTCCTATAACATCTCTAGAGCAGTATTTATGCAAATTCTTACGCCAGGCGTTGTTGCCAATAACACTCTTGTTAAAGAATTAAAAGAAGAGATGGATCGCATTATTGCCGCTGACTATCCTCTTGTGAGATCAATTCTATCCAAAGAGGAAGCTAGAAAAATTTTAGAAAAAGAAGGATTTACCGATAAACTAGAAATCTTAGATTATCGTCCTGAAAAAACATGTCACTTATACGACTGCAATGGTTATAAGAACTACATGTACAACCGTATGGTTCCATCAACAGGATACATTAACAAATGGAAGATTAGATATTATCACCCAGGCGTGTTAATCCAATATCCAAGAGAAGAACTCAAAGGTGAAATTCCAGAATTCGAAGATTCACCAACATTCGGAAAAACATTAAAGAGAGCCCATGAATGGGCTGTTGCCACTAGATTTGACAGCATCGTTAACATCAACCACCGTATTGAATGCGATGGAGATATCGATGTCATCACATTAGGTGAGCAAAGACACAATCGTCAATTATGTGAATTAGGCGAACTCATCGAAGGAGATATTGAAAACATTCGTTTAATTTGTATCGCAGGTCCTTCCTCAAGTGGAAAAACAACCTTCGCAAACAGATTAAGAATCGAATTACTCTCCCGTGGTATTGATCCAATTAGAATTTCTATGGATGATTACTACTTAAGTAGAGAAAACGCTCCAAAAGATGAAAACGGCGAACCAGATTTAGAATCAGTTGAAGCCTTAGACATTGAATTATTCAACCAAAATATGGCGGACCTCATCGCTGGAGAAGAAGTTCAATTACCAAAATTCGACTTCAAAGTTGGTCATCGTGTTCCAGGACGTAAACTCAAAGTCCCTGAAAATCAACCAATCATCATTGAAGGTATTCACGCCCTCAACGATAGAATGACCGAATCCATTCCACAACACCAAAAATTCAAAATCTTTATCGCTCCACAAGCTCAAATCAATATTGATAACCACAATCCATTAAGTCTTACTGACTTAAGATTATTAAGAAGAATCGTTCGTGACTATCAATTCAGAGGTTCCAGCGGGTTAGAGACAATGTCCATGTGGGCAAGCGTTCGTAAAGGTGAATTCAAATGGATTTACCGCACACAAGAAGGCGCTAACTATGTCTTCAACTCCTATCTCCCAGAAGAGTTATCAGTTATGAAGAAATACGCGATGCCACTACTTCAAGCCATCGAACAAGAAAACCCATACTTCCCAGTTGCTGAAAGATTGATTAGAATGCTCAAATTCTTCAACGACATGGAAGACAAATGGGTCCCATGCAATTCCATCTTAAGAGAATTCATCGGTGGATCTTGTTACGCAGACGTGTAATAAAAATCTAAAACAAAAAAAGGTTCCATTTTATGGAATCTTTTTATTTTGCTTTTTTAATCTTTTGGAATACCGCCATCTCACGAGCGTGAATATTAATTAATTGCGAGTAATATAATTTTCTCATTGCGAGATAACGATTCTTCTCTTCGTCCCCTACTGTTGCAAAGAATAGGGAGCTGAATACTTTTTCAATTCTGAAGAAAGATTCATAGAGATTAAGAATAGTTAATGAATAGAAATATTTTTTATTGCTATAGATAAGTAATGGAGTGCTATGGAGAATCTCACTACTCGTCATATAGATTTGTGAATATTGATGGAGGCCCGCTAAAGTTTCTAAACCATCACGGAAATTAAGTTTGAAATCTTGAATATCTTTTGATTCTGGAATGGCAAGCATCCAACCATATTCGATATATTTTTTCATATCCTTGCTCTTTAGTCCGATTTCGTTCATTTCAGATTTAAGTTGTAAGAATAGTTCGTTTTGTTTTTCTTTATCAATAAGAGCGTCTTTATAGACTAATCCATATTGCATATGTTTAAGATAAGCATTAATCGCTAAATCTTTATATTTGTCTAGAAGAATTAAAATACATTCACATTCGTGAAGGGTTCTCCACATTGTTAGAGCTTCGGTTTCATATCCATCACATAATAAGGACAATGTGCATCTAGCAATGGAGACAGATTTTGTTAATAAATCAACGATTAGTGTGCTCTTTGGATTATTTTGATTATATCTAGAAACAATATTGAGCATTAGATTTAAATATAAATCTAGTGAAGATATTGGAGGAAGATATCTATTTGTGAGTTTTTCTTCATTATGGTTATATAAAGAAAGCGAGAGATATTTATCAGCGATGACATTAATCATCGATTCAATAATTTTGTCGTTTTCTTTAAATTTATTTAAAGATTCTTCACTTAATCCACTTGTAGAATAGGCAAATTCTCCTAAGATATAACAAATTAATTCAATTGGGTTGATATTGACTTGGCCAATGAAGTTATTGGTTTTTCCCATTTCTTCAATTCCGGTAGAAACACCTTCATAAATGTCATAGAGAAAATCGACTTCACCTAAATAAGTCTTTTCTAATCTTGAGATGATACTTTTAAATTGTTCTTTTGTGAATAAATTACTCATCTTTGACTTCCCTAATTTCTCCTGTCATTGCCGCTAATAAATACATCTTGATTGGTAACTTAGTTTGTCTTGCTAAGAAAGCTTTATAAATCCTAAGTTGTCGATCATATTCTTTTTCATCAATATTTTTGAGTTTGAAATCGACGATATCAATTTCGTTTTCTTTAACGATTAAAGCGTCGATATATCCTTCGATACCACTTTCTTCATCAAAGAAACGATATTCGTGGAGTACTTCATTATTTTTAACTCCATCAAATAGAGATGAATGCATAACATTATATACGTATTTCTTCATTTGTCTATTTTTAACGTAATCTAAAGATTTAATGTCTAAATCAAAATTCTCTAAATAAGCATGTAGTTCAGTACCAAAGTCTAATAAATCAGGGTCTATTTCTTCGTTTATGGATTTGCTCGCTCTTAGGTGAACTCTTTCTTTATATGGAATTTCAATTTGCTTAATTGTAATTTTATTGACCGATTTCTCTTTTTCAGCGGCCACTACTTCTTCTAATTTATCTGAATAATAAGCGTCATATTTTTCAAGTACATTAGTAATTGAGAGGATTTCTTGCATGTTTTTACTCGCAATTGGTTTGACTAATCTATCGCCTTTATCCTTATGTCCATTAACGAAAATAATCTTTTCTTTGGCTCTTGTAATCGCAACATAAAGGAGTCGAATCTTTTCTTCAAAGTCCTCTTTCTTTAATTCCTCTTTGATGAGGTGAATAAATAAAGAACTATTTTCAACATTCACTCCTGGGATAACCGCCCCATAAGTATTAGAGATAAGGTAGCTAGTCAATAAATCTTGTCGATTGAATTCTTTAGTAAGTCCAGGATAATAGATAATGCTATATTCAAGTCCTTTGGACTTATGGATATTAATTAAAGTGACAGAATCTTCTTGAGAATCACTATCGCTATAATCGATATCTTGATCCATTGCATTTAAATCATCAAAATATGTAACAAAATCTTCAAGAGTATATCCTAACGCATCCATCGATTCCGATAAGGTGATTAGGTGCTCTAATTTATGAACATTTGGATAATATTGAGTGATTCTACTAATCGCGGAATAAATATCAAATTCTTCATAAAGTTTTAGTAGCACATCCTTAATAGATGCATATCTTAATGACTCTTTAATTAGCTCAATCTTTTGGGCAAATATTTCATTAAGATAAGTATTGTTTACATGGATGTCATATAAAGTGTCATCTCGATATTCAAATAAAAATGAACGAGCAACACTAAAATAAGCGTGTTTATATTCGCTTTCATATTTATCGATTAACGAATAATGGAGCATCTTAATTAAATTTTTAATTACAAGAGCAACGTCACTCTTAAATAAAGCCTCTTTAGATTCAACTTTTAATGGAATGTTATAAGTTGAGAATTTACGTCGATATTCATCAAAAGAACCACCACGGTCAATAATGATAGCGAAGTCTTTATAGGTGCAATCTCTTGATGCCTTGGTTTTTGGATCATATACCTGATATTTATTCTTTATTTTATTAAGAATATCAATCGCAATAATATCAATTTCTTTTTCTACTGCTTCTGATGCCTTTTCAAAAGAATAGTTATATACTTCAGGAGCGTAAGAACAAGTTGGTTTGTTCTCGTCGTACTCTTTTCTACCAAATCCAAAATGATGACCATTTGAATAATCGATTTCATTGATGGATTTCACCATGATTTGGGAGAATAGCTCGTTAACAAAATTAACGACTTCACTTCTAGAACGGTAAGAAGTATTTAAGTCGATTTCTTTTCCACCTATTCCCTTTTTATAGTTTTCGTATTTTTCTTGGAAGATATGGCAATCCGCTCCTCTAAAGCGGTAGATTGATTGCTTAACATCTCCAACCATGTAGACATTATTTCTGCTAATTGCAGACACTACTGTTTCTTGGATATCGTTTGTGTCTTGGTATTCATCAATCATGATGTAGTCAAAACGCTTAGATATTTCTTCTTTAATAACTTTGTTATTAAGTAATCTTAAAACGAATCGAGAAATATCTCCAAATGAATAAGCGTTGTGTTCTTTTTTAAAATTATCTAATTTGTTTTCAACTTTAATAGCAAGGTCGATGATTGTTTTAACAAATGGTTTAATAGAAAGATATTGTTCTAATATTTCTTCTTTACTGCCATAGTTGTTGTCTTTTCCAACTTTAATTTTATCGTTATAGTATTTCGCGATTTTAGCGCGATACTCTTTATCGTCTTCACTAGTTTCGTGATCTGCCCCTCTTGGTTTAGTTGGGAATTTACTCTTATCTTTATCACTTAAAATCACAAAGAGTTCATCATAATCATTGATTTCAAGAAGACTATCAATTTTTTCATAGATTTGACTTGCGTCATCCGCATCTTCTAACTCACCCGCTTTTTCCTTAATGAATTCTAAATTGCTTTTGATTTCTTTCATATAATCGTTAATCGCGGAATCAACCGAATTTAGTGAGAAGAAATCATTTATTAAATGATTAAGATAGGCGTAGTTATCTGCTCGTTTATCAGCTTTTTCAAGTAAAGTAATGATAAAGTCTTTAATTCCATCTTCGTTCTTAACAACATAAGAATCCACTAAAGAGAGGAAACCTTTGTCTTCTTTTGAATAGCATTCTTCAAATAATTCATCTAAATAGTATTTCCTCTTAATGGAAAGAATAGAATTATCAACAATTGTAATATCTTTAGATATTCCAAGCTCATAGAAATATTTCTTAACAAGATATAAAGAGAAAGAGTCAAAGGTCTCAATGTGAGAATTATCAACTTCAGTGGCTAAAGAAAGGGTTTCTTCATCATCCAAAAGCTTTCCTCGAACACGATTTTTCATTTCTGAGGCCGCTAAATTGGTGAATGTTAAAACTAAAAACTTATCTAAAGTTTTTTCTTCTTTAGCGATACGATAAATTCTTTCAGTTAATACCGCAGTCTTACCACTACCTGCTCCAGCAGAGATTAAGTAATTTTCCCCTTTAGCCGATATCGCGAGTTCTTGATCACTAGAGAATTGCATTTTCTTACTCATCAGTGTCTTCCTCCTTCTTTATCGTTCTAAATTGGTTCTTTCTTACAAAACAAATATCGCGGTATGGACAATATGAACATCCATTAGACCTGTCATTTAAATAATAAGGAGAAATAGGGAATTCATTATTCCTTAACCCTTCATCCATTTTGATATATAGTTCGTTAACTGTTTTTATGTATTCATCAAAGGCAAAAGCACCGACAAGTGACGAACTGCCTTTTAAACTACCATCAGTTTTAAGTGATACTCCATTTATGAAGCATGATTTACCATCTATTATCGTTGAATCAATATTCTTAATGACATTAAAATCTCCTAGTGTTTTGCCGTTAAGTTTTAGATATGATGGAATGAGTTCATCATCTTGCTTTTCATTCTTTAAAGAGGATGATAAAACGTTATTAATATATAAACCAATAACAGTGAAATTCTTAAAGTCTTTACTATTAGAAGTTAATAAAGCATAGGTTGGTAATTGAGTGCTTAAACCATATTCAATATTAGAGTCATCAAACTTTGTTCCACCGGTTTTATAATCAATGCAAATTAAGTATTTGTTATCTAAAACAACAAGGTTATCAATTCTACCTTCTAGTAAGGTGTTTTTATTTAATTGATATGTGAGCTTTTTCTCATTATATATTTTTGGGTTTGTGTAATATTTTTCTCTTTCTTTTATCGCGTTAATTGCTTCTTCAATTTGTCTTTTTACATTATGAGTAATGATGTATCTTTCTGACGCTTTTAACTCACTACTTTCTACTAAAGAGTGGAATTCCTGCTCAAAATTAAAGTTTTCATTTCTAAAATTCTCAAACATGTTATGAGCAATATTTCCTAAAGTCATGTTGTATGAAGTTTCAATTTGATCAATCTTCACTACTCTTTCTAAATAATAATGGAAAGGGCATTCTGAATAGAGGTTTAAAGAGGTAGTAGATAAGCCAATTCTACTATTTTGATCATAGGCATTTGCCTTATAGGTGTATGAATTAGAGTAGGTGTTATAGTCAATATCAATAACATCTCTGACTTTAAAGAAATCTTCTCCTCTTTCTTTATATAAAAATTCCATGTCTTTGAGGTTTGTGTAGATAAGTTTAAGAACCTTTTCAGAATAGAAGTTATCACTTAGTTTTGGGTAAGAGATATCTAGAGCTAATTTTCGACTAATTGGAGAAATAAAACACTCCCCTTCTTTATTCTTTTTGCTAAATGAAAAGATAAACTCATTATTCGATTTAAATAAAGAGAGTAAGGAGAGTTCATCAATTCTGGTTTTGTCTTTACTATTTAACCTATTAATCGTATGTAATTCATCATCGCTTAAATAATGATCGTCGTTAAATACTTTTGGATAATTCCCTTGGGCAAAGCCCATAACAAAGATAACTTTATTTTCCTTATATAGAAGCGAATCATAGACATCGATTGC
>JAEEGK010026866.1_pt1 | contig 11675 bp, 12 predicted proteins | sample 8958771 | NCBI WGS metagenome assembly JAEEGK01 (sample SAMN16246547, study PRJNA631951) | gut metagenome | biome: gut microbiome; feature: rumen; material: SC-attached | host: Bos | place: Iran: Karaj | collected 2018-10 | reverse complement strand
GCTGCTTTTTGTTCAGGCTTTGCTGCGGCAGGCTGACTCAAGGCTTAAACTTGCAAATAACACAACTAAACGGAGATTTATCTATGAAAAAGGCATTTATCATTTTTGTGCTTGCGGCTTTTATGCTTTCGCCAGTTTTTGCAGACCAATCAAAAGACGAAGTTGAAAAGCTTATCTGCTCTTTCATCAAAGACGGCAGCGTCATCAAGATTAACGGCACAGATTCGGCTAACAATAAATTCACGGTTATCTATGCAAAGCAGAACATCACAAAATACAGAATCGAGTTTTCAAAATTTTATGATTGTTATTCTCTGCTGATTGATGACGAAAAGACTTACTACTACTTCAGCGATTATGAGATTCTGCTTGATAAAGACAAGAACTTGATTATCAACGAAAAGCCAAGCAAAGACTAAGTCTTGGTTGGAAAGATTCCCGTGTCATTCGCAGCGAAGCTTCGAGCGAGCACGGGAATGACGGGTTTGCATTGCGTCATTTTCGGGCAATGACAATGTGCCTTTCCAACGTATATAAAGTGCAAATTTTGTAAAAATATGGTATACTATTAGTATACGAGGAGGTAGACATGGCAATAACAACCGAAGAACTTCAGCAAAATCTGACGAAATATATTATCATGGCAGAAACCGAGCAAATCTTAATTACTGCAAACGGCAAAGTTGTAGCCATGCTGTCAAATCCGAATCAAGACAGAATAGAAACAGCCAAATCACTTTTTGGAATACTGCCCGACGATCTTTCACTTGAAGACGCAGACAAAGAAAGGCTTTCTGCTATATGAAGATTCTGGTGGACACCTGCGTCATAATCGATGCTTTGCAAAACAGACAGCCATTTGCATCAGACGCACAAAAATTATTTCTTGCCGTGGCAAACAGAAACTGCACTGCCTGTATTTCTGCAAAAGCTGTAACAGATATTTACTACATTACTCACAGTCAGACCCATAGCGATGAACAAACCCGGATTATTTTGAAAAAATTGTTTTCATTATTTGACGTTGTGGATACTTTTGGTATTGACTGTATAAACGCAGTTTCATCGCAAATGGGCGATTATGAAGATGCCGTAATGTCTGAAACCGCAGAGCGTAATTCCATTGATTATATAGTAACAAGAAATATAAAAGATTTCTCCAAATCAAAGGTTCAAGTAATAACACCTTCTGTTTTTTTAGGCTTGTTGTAGAAATCCGGTCCTGTAAACTTCTAAAAGTGGAACAACAAATGACGCAAATGACCAAAGAAGATATTTTCAGCATTACAAGAGAACAGCTTGCTTTTGAGCTGAACTGCGAGGCGGCAGATTTCTTAAAAGACGAGAACATCATCACGGCGGCGGTTCTGCACGAGAAACGGCGTAAATTCTCAGAAAAGCCGTTCTATCTGCAGATGGCAACATTCGGCAACAATGCCGTGATTTCAGCTGACGAAGAAATGCACCCATGGCTCAAGGCATGGGCAAAAAACAAGCGCGGCTTCTGGCTTTTTGAGCAGCACAACTTTTTTGAGCTTGAGTGCGAGCTTAGAAAGCACGGCTACAAGATGGCGCTGACTCACCACATGTTTTTGCCGCGCCCCGGAATCATCGACTTTAAGACAGACTTGCAAATCAAATGGCTTGACCAGAACGATTTCGCTGACTTTTACGGCAAGCCGGAATTTTCAAACGCGCTTTGCGACCGCTTCCGCCCAGACAGGCCAGATGTGCTTGCAATAGCCGCGCTTGACGGCAGCAAAATCATCGGAATGGCGGGCTGTTCAGCCGACACACCTGTAATGTGGCAGATCGGCATTGACGTGCTGCCCGAATACCGTGGCCGCGGCATCGGCACAGCGCTTGTAACGCTTCTCCGCAACGAGACTTTCCGGCGCGGCGCACTGCCCTACTACGGCACAAGCCTCTCGAACCTCGGCTCATGGAAAATCGCGCTCGCGAGCGGCTTTGCCCCTGCATGGATTGAGACGGAAGCTCAGCAGATTAAACTTTTGCCATAGAAAATCGTGCGCCGTTGTGATATATTAAATATACGAGGCAATTGTATATGAACGAAGCAAATGAACTTGATTCTACTTGCGGCATAAGCGATGAAGAGCTTTCTTATCGTTTTGTAGAAGCTGTACGGATGGAAAACGAATCTTCAAAAATAAAAGGCGACCCAATCCAAAAATGGGATGAAGAAAGAAAGCAGCCCTATATAGAATATGCGGACGGAAGCCGCGAATATGCCTGAATCAGTCAAAAAGCCCGAAATTATTGTGTTCGCCGGCCCAAATGGCTCTGGTAAATCCACAGTCACAAAATATGCAAAAGTCATCTCTCCTTATATAAATGCTGATGACATAAAACATTCAACTTTATGCTCTGATTTAGAAGCAGCACAAAAAGCAGAAGAATTAAGAGAAAAATGCTTAAAAGAACATAAAGATTTCACATTTGAAACAGTTCTTTCAACAAGACGAAACTTGGACTTATTGATAAAAGCAAAAAGAAATGGATATTTTATCAGATGCATTTATGTCATTACTTCAAATCCAGATGTAAATGTGCTGCGTGTAAAAATCAGAAAATCTAAAGGCGGACACGATGTGCCTGAAGATAAAATCCGAACACGATACGAACGCTGTTTAAATCTAATTCCAGAACTTATTCAGATTTGCGACATTTTCCACCTATATGATAATACAAAAGAACCTTTCAGAATTTTCAAGAAACGCAAGACTGATTATTTTCTTTGGGAAAATGAATTCTGGCCAAAAGAAAAGATTAAGGAATTAACCAAAATATAATTGCACCGGCAGCGTTATCGGCTCAGCAGATTAAGCCTTTGCCATAGCAAAGCGCGCGCCGTTGTGGTATAAGATAACTCTATGAACATCATTGTCAATGTTGACAAGAATTGGGCAATCGGCATGGGCGGCGCGCTGCTGTTTCCGATTAGCGCCGACTTGAAGAACTTTAAAAGATTGACGCTCAACAAAATCGTGGTGATGGGGCGCAAGACGCTTGAGTCTTTGCCCGGCAGCAAGCCGCTCAAAGACAGGCGCAACATCGTGCTGTCAAAGACTTTGCCCGAAACTGAAGGGCTGCATGTCTGCCGCTCAACCGAAGAATTGCAGCAGCTTCTTGCTTCGCAAGACTTTGCGGACATGACTGGCGACGATGTGTTCGTTATCGGCGGCGCGGCGGTTTATGCACAGCTGCTGCCGCTCTGCACCACGGCGTACATCACAAAAGTTGAGGCGGCGGCGCAGAATGCAGACGCATTCTTCCCCAACCTTGACAAGATGCCCGAATGGCGCATAACCGAAACTTCTGAGCTTTTTCAAGATAAAGTGAAGTACCGCTTTGTTACATACAAGCAGCAGCCGCAAGACTGAACAAAATTGAACAGACAGCAGTATAAGGAGAACCGGCTGATGAAAAAGACATATATCACGACAATGCCCGACCATATAGGCGCATTTCTCAAGGCAAGCGAATGTTTTGCGGCGCTGGACATAAACATTACGCGCGTCAGCTATAACAAGGCGGTTGATTCGCACACGCTTTTTATTGACGCAGAAGGTTCGCCCGAACAGCTTGAAAAAGCAAACATTGAGCTTGAAAAAATCGGCTATCTTCAGACTGACAAAAGCGAAAACAGCATTGTCTTGATTGAGTTTATGCTCCGCGATGTTCCGGGCAGCGTAACAAAAATTCTGCGTCTCATTCACAATTATCAGCTGAACATTTCATACATCAGTTCGCAAGAAAACGGCTCATCTTATCAGGCTTTCAAGATGGGCTTGTTCGTTGACAACGCAGGGCGGCTCAAGCAGTTTCTTGAAGAGGCGCAGCAAATCTGCCCTGTGCGCGTGCTTGACTACAACCATTCTGAGCGCGTCTTTGACAACAGCATTTTCTACCAGTCTTTCGTTTCTGGGCTGATGCAGCTTACAGACTTGCCCGAAGAAAAGCGCGACACATTGCTCGTCAATTCCAACCTTGTAATGCAGATGCTTGACGAAAAGGGGCTTTCGCCGTTCAAGACTTTTGAGAGCATAAGCCGCTTTGCAGAGCTGCTTTCTGTTTGCCGCGGCCAAGCTTTTCAGCCCCGCATTACAAAGCACAAAATAACTGAAAAAACTGAAATTACGCTGATTGAGCCGCCATGCGGCAGCAACACGGCAATTCTTCAGAGCAACGACGAAACGCTGTTCATAGATTGCGGCTATGCGCTTTACCGAGACGAAATGGTTGCGCTTTTCCGCTCGCTGCTGCCCGACTATGACAAGCTAACAAAGCGCATTTTCATCACGCACGCCGATGTTGACCATTGCGGTCTATTGCCGCTTTTTGATGAAATTCTCACCACGAAAAAGACGAAAGAGTGCCTTGAGCTTGAATACAGCGGCGGCAATGGTTTCCGCGAGCAGAACCCGCTGCACAAGCCTTATGTGAACATCTGCAAGACGCTTACCTTTTATCAGCCGGTCAAGCCAGAGCTTGTAAACGCGCTTTGGGATGTGCAGGGCGAGCAGACAGACCCGCTTGAGCAGGCCGGTTTCTTCGATTTTGGCGAAATGCACTTTGAAGTTTATCAAGGCAAGGGCGGTCACCTGCCCGGCGAGACTGTGCTCATCGATTATGCGCATCACGTCGCGTTTACAGGCGACATCTACATCAACATACACGGCATGACGCGCGAACAAGCTGAGTACAACAAATATGCGCCCGTGCTGATGACTTCAGTTGATACAGCCCCGGATTTGTGCAAAGTTGAGCGCGCCGCCATTATGCAGCGGCTCGGCGCAGGTCAATGGAAAATTTTCGGCTCGCACGGTACAATGAAAGAATACAATCTCCGCGTGGAATAGGCCCGCCAAATGAGCTGCGGCCTCTGCCTATAGCTCAATTTTTGTCAACATTCACTATGATATTCATTATATTCTGAATTATTTCCTCTTTACCGGAATCCAAATTGCAGCGTGATAATCTGAAGCGGCCGGGTCACTATCGCCATACCACTCAATATTGCATCTGCCCGGGAACTCAAAATCAGGGTTTCCCGGCAGCCATTCTTTCCAGATTTTTGTGTTTACGTCCTGAAGCGCTTTTGGACACGGACCGTAACAGTCAAACACAGCCCAGTCAAAATCAGGAAGCTCATAAAGGCTCATGCCCTCAGGAACTTTGCCGCCCGCATAAATACCGGCAACCATATAGCGAAACTTGCCGCAGCCGGCATCATCAATGCAAACTCCATACTCGCCGATGTTATTTCCGACAACCGCCTTTTCAATATCGCTGACAGGAGCCGCTCCATTCCAAACACGCGCCGCATATTTTTCGCGGATCTCATCCCAAAATTTTGGAATCTCAATATAAGAAGTTTCGCCGTCAAACTCGCGCGCAAAACCAATCACCTTAAAAGCAGCCTTAGACACAATCTTGTAATCCATAGAATTACCCCCATAAATAGAAATTTCAATTTTTAAAGGAAGAAAAGATTTGACGGCTGCTCCACCCCTCACCTGTGAAGGACTTGAACCATGAAAGCGCGTAAAAGCTTTTGTAAAACTTTCCGGCGTTTCATAACAGTATTTGAATGCAATATCAATTACCTTGTCATCAGTTTTCTGAAGATCAATTGCTGCCTTGTACAGCCTGCGGTTCCGGATATATTCTCCAACTCCATGACCGGTCATCAGCGCAAAGCCCTTCTGAAAAAAGAATGAAGACATAAACACCTCGTCAGCTACATCCTGCGCAGTAATGTTTTCTTCAAGATGTTTTTCCATGTAATCAATTGCTTTCCGGATACTTGTCAGCCATTCCATAATGTGCTTTATCCTCCTTGAGGGAAAGCCATTAAACAAGTTCGTCAAGGCTTTAAGCGAAGCGTGCCTTGACGAACTTGTATTATTCTTTCTCCTTTATGATTTTATTCTACGCGGAGTTGTGCAGGGAATCCTGTCAATTTATGTTCAGTTTTGTCCAGTCTACCAGACTGCTTTTTCGCCGGTTACTTTTTCGCCGAGCCAGCTTGCGTTGTATTCAACAAAACATTTTGTATATGGAATATCCTTGTATTTTTTTGTGCCTTTCAGAATTGGAAAAATAATGCTGCCCCAGCCGACAGAAACAATGCCGACGAGAGCGTATAAAGGCCCAAGCACTAAAGACTGAATTGTGTGACCGTATTCGTGAACCCTTGCGCCCCTCTGATAGTCGCCTTCGTCTCTCGGAACAAAAATAAAAAGCCCAAGACTTAAACCTGCATAGGGATTTTTCCAGCTGGTTTCAACTGCGCCTTTATAGATTCTGTGGGGTCTCGTGATATGTATTAAAAAGAACAGCAATCCGATAAGTGTCTGTCCTAATCCCCATGTGCATTGAACTAAAATGTATAAAAACCGTTTCATGATTTAATCTTAAATTAGAATGTATGATTCTGCAATATTACAGAATGTAAGATGCAGATTTTGGGGTGTAAGATGCAGATTTTTCTGCCCCCGCTGCTTAGGGCTGAAAAAGTTGAACTTTAGGCTGACCCACTTTTTATTCCTTTTTTTTTCTGTTATCATTATTACATTATGTCAGATTTAACAGAACAGAATTCCAGCCCAAGAGCTGAAAACAAAATGGGCTATATGCCGTTGGGAAAGCTTTTAATTTCTATGTCGCTTCCTATGATGATTTCTATGTTCGTGCAGTCACTTTACAATATTGTAGACAGCATCTTTGTTGCACGTATTTCTGAAAATGCGCTTACAGCTGTTTCACTGGCTTTTCCTATTCAGAACTTAATGTTTTCGGTTGCGCTTGGTACCGGTGTCGGTATTAACTCTCTGCTTTCGCGCCGTCTTGGAGAAAAGAATTTTGAAGAAGTAGACAAGGTCGCAAACAACGGTATTTTCCTTACAATCTGCGGCTTTATTATTTTTATGATTGTGGGCTTTATTGTTCCGCGTCCATATTTTATGAGCCAGACCGACAATCTTGAAATTGTTGAATACGGTGTTACCTACATGAGAATCTGCCTCATTGCCTGTGCCGGAGTTTTCTGTTCTATTACCTTTGAACGGCTTTTGATGTCTACAGGTAAGACCGGGCTTTCTATGGTTTCGCAGCTTACGGGTACAGCCTTTAATCTGATTTTTGATCCAATTTTGATTTTTGGTTTGCTGGGCTTTCCTGCTATGGGAATTGCTGGTGCGGCTGTTGCAACGGTTCTTGGTCAGTTTGCGGCTATGACTGTTGCCCTGATTTTGAATATTACAAAGAACAAAGAGATTCGTCTTTCCTTCAAGGGCCTCAAGCCGGAGAGTCAGATTATCGGAAAGATTTATGCTGTTGGTATTCCTTCGATTATCGTAATGTCAATCGGTTCTATTCTGATTTACTTTTTGAATAAAATTCTTGGTTCTTTTACAACAACAGCCATTGCAGTTTACGGTGTTTACTTTAAGCTGCAGAGCTTTGTATTTATGCCGGTTTTTGGTTTGAACAATGGCTCGGTTCCAATTGTAGGCTACAACTTTGGTGCCAGAAATAAACAGCGTGTAATGCGGACAATTAAGCTCAGCTGTATTGCGGCTAGTACCATTATGCTTGCCGGTCTTTTGATTTTTGAACTTTTCCCACGCCAGCTTTTATCTTTGTTTGCGGCTTCGGATGAAATGTACAGGATTGGCGTTCCGGCCCTGCGAATTATTGCAGTTCATTTTCCGATTGCAGCCTTTTGTATTATTTTGAGTTCTGTTTTCCAGGCACTTGGAAAAGGTATTCAGTCTATGGTTATAAGCTTTGCCCGCCAGCTGATTTTCCTTTTGCCGGCAGCATGGCTTTTGTCGCTTACAGGAAATATTGACAACCTCTGGTGGTCTTTCCCGATTGCAGAGTTCTTTTCTCTGGTTGTTTGCTGCATTTTGCTTAAAGGCACTTACGACAAAGAAATAAAGCCGATGGCGGATTAATGAAGCTATACATTTCAGACCTGCACTTTTACCACAGTCAGCTCAACACCTCGCTTGATATGCGGGGCTTTGAGTCTGCAGAAGCAATGAACAGCTACATGATTTCTCAATGGAACTCCAAGGTGCAGGGCGGTGACATTGTAATTGTTATTGGTGACTTTATAGGCAGCAAAAAGCCGCCTGAAGTTAATGCAATTCTGCGCCGCCTGAACGGAAAAATCTGCCTCATAGAAGGAAACCACGACAAAGACTGGCTAAACACAAAAGGCATAGACTTTGACCGCTTTGAATGGATTAAGCCCTATGCCGAGCTTGACGACCACGGCAGTACAGTAATCTTAAGCCACTACCCTACTTTCTGCTATAACCACCAGCACACACGCAAATCAGACGGAAGCCCGCGCACTTATATGCTCTACGGGCATGTTCATAACAGCCCCGACGAAAAGCTTGTAAATGAATTCCAGAAAATTACCCGCCAGACAGTTGTAACAAACGCAAAAGGCGTTACCAGCCCTATTCCCTGCCAGATGATTAACTGCTTCTGCATGTTCAGTGACTACAAGCCGCTTTCTCTTGAAGAATGGATTAAACTTGATGCCGAAAGGCGCGCAAACCTGTAGCATAACCGGCAGTGCAGAGCTTATTTTGTTAAAAAGCCGGAAAATACCCAGCCTTCAGTTTCTTCACCGCTATCGCAGAAAATTTCAGGCTTTTCCTGAACATCAGAAGTTTCCGGCGGATTTTTTTGCCGTACTGGAATCCAAAAGCCATGATGCCCGTCAATAAAATCATAGAACGGATAATGTGCATTTTCTGTCTGAATTAATTCAGTTCCGTCTTGCAGAAGCCCGACTTTTTCGCCCCATGGCGAATCTCTAAGCCTGAGACCTTCAGGAGAATTCACCTTCCATTCTGTACCGGCAGTTTCAACATATTCTGTTTCGCTTAATCTTGAAACATTGATAAAATCAAAAAATGACGTGTATGTTATTTTTCCAGACGGAACATCGTAAAAGTCAAGCTTGTACTGTCCGGGCTCTCTTATTGAAAAATCAAAAGTACAAATGCCGTCTTTATCAGTTTTTGTTTTCACCCCAAGAAAAGGAATATAAAGCAATTGTCTATTTGTATAATAACCGTAAGAAAAAACAGCCATAGTTCCCTCATCAGGAAAAGAACCGCCTTTTCCCTTATAAATCAAATGATACTGTGTATCAGGCTTAATACCGCAATTTTCATTTCTTACAAACGGATTTTCGTATTCTTCTGAATAAACCACATACCCGCATGCAACAGCTTTTCTTGTCAGTGTCTGCTCGGCTACAAGCTCGTCATTCTGGCAATTCTTAAGACGGAATTTCCATTCATCACTTTTTGAACAGATATTGCGGTTCGTAAAATAAACAGAAGCATGATAGCCTATTAAATCTATGTTTTTTTCTTCGTGAAAGTTTAACGGCTTTTTGTCTTTATAAATAAAAGTTTTGCCGTCATGCTCTGCTTCAATATATAATTCAGGCGATTTTTCATAAACATCTGTAGGAAGCATAATATGAAGATTTTCATCTTCAATAATAAAAGTTATTAAAATTTCTTTATAAGGTTCAGCCGGCGGAAAATAATCACCCTCAACGCCAAAGATTCTGACAGACTGTTTTTCAAATTCTTCAGGCACATCATAAATCTCTCCGGATTCAAACAAAGCAATGCCGCCTTTTTCATAAAGCCCTTCGCGCAGTTTAGCAAATTTTTCCATTGAAAGCGAAGTTTGCTCAAGCTGGTTTTCTGGAAGTGCTTCAATTTGTCCGGGCTGGTCAGGCTGAACGTCTGCTGTTTTTGTGTTTTCGTCTGACGGCTTTGTCTTTGTGCAGGCGGCGGAAAACACAGCCAAAATCAAGATAAAAATGCCAAGCGCTTTTTCGATTTTGTTCAGTTTTTTCATTGTTCTCTCCTGTATAACTTAGGTTTAATTACAAACAATTATACAGACAAAAATTCTTTTGGTATAGCGCTAAAAAAAGAGCCCCGGTGCAGGGCATCGGGGCTTGTGTGTTCTGGCTTTAGGCTAATTATATTTGCCTGCCTGTGCGTTCCACATTTCTGCGTATTTACCGTTTTTAGCAAGCAGCTGCTTGTGCGTGCCTTCTTCTATAATTCTGCCGCGTTCAAGCATAATAATTCGGTCTGCATCGCGCGTTGTAGAAAGCCGGTGCGAAATATAGAACACAGTCTTGCCTTTTGCGGCTGTCTCCATTGCCTTGTTAAGCTCATACTCGGCAATCGGGTCAAGCGCGCTGGAAGGCTCGTCCATAATCAAGATGTCAGCGTCTTTGTAGAAGGCACGAGAAATTGCAACTTTCTGGCTTTCGCCGCCAGAAAAATCCACGCCCTTTTTGTCAAATTCTGTGGTAACCTGCGTAAAAAGCCCGTCAGGCAATTTCGCAAACTTTGCGCCAAAGCCGGCAGCATCAAGCGCGCTCTTAATTTCAGCAGACTGCTTTTCAAGCTCGGCTTTGCTTACATCGTCCATTACAACGTTTTCGGCAAGGCTTGCACCAAACATCTGATAATCCTGAAAAACAACACCGATGCGCTTGTGGTAATCAGCCGGCTTAAGCGTGCTGACGTTTTTTCCATGATAAGAAATTGTGCCGCTTGAAGGGTCGTAAAGCCTCATCAAAAGCTTTATGAGCGTAGTCTTGCCCGCGCCGTTATAGCCTACAATAGCAATATGCTCACCGGGTTTTACACTGAGCGAAATATCATCAAGCACTGTACGCGTCTTCTCAGAATATCTAAAGCTCACATGGTCAAGCACAAGCTCCCCTGCTCCCTGCGGAACAGCTTCACCGACATCATTTTTGAGGCGCGGTTCATAAGCCAGAAACGAGCGGATCTTATCAACGAACATGCTGTTTTCCTGAGCTTTAGGCCCGAGATCTGCAAAACGGTTCATGCAGCCGCGGAGGCTTCCTGTTCTGTTAAAGAGAATAACCGCGTCGCTATAAGAAAGCGAATGCTCAACCGCTGCCTTATAAACAAGATAAGTGATATAAAGACCGTCAAGCAAAAAGTCGCCGGTTCCATAATCTTTTAGAAACTGAAGCACCGTTCTTTTTGCGGCAACTTTTTTGTGTTCAGAGATTATGCTGTCATTGGCTTCAGCAAATTCGTTTTCAAGCTGTCTGCCTGCATTCGGGTGCAGGCGGAGTTCTTTTGCAAAATCTTTAAGATAGAAAACCCGGCTGATGTAGTCGCGCTTTCTCATGTGCGGATTTACCTTGAGACGGTTGTCATAGTTCACCTTGTTGAGCTTTTTTGAAACCAGCATTCTCAATATAAATGAAGCAAGAACAAACAGAATGCCTGCCGGATCTGTCATCAGGTAGAAAATTCCTGTAGTCAGCAGAACCGTCACCGCCTGCACTGCCATGTTCAGCAGTTCAAGAAAGCGGTCAATTGCCGCTTCTGATTCAGAAACGCTCAGAACAAAGTCGTTGTAATATTTCGGGTCATCATAGCAGTAAAGGTCAATTTCTGAAGCCTTTTTGAACATCTGCTCTTTAAGCGCGCGGTAAAGGCGCGGCTTGTACTTGAACTGCCAGCCGTAAATAAAGAAACCGTCTGGTATACTCTGAAGAATGTTCAAAAAAAGTATAAGCCCGATGTAAAAAAGCACTTTTGAAA
>JAEEGK010026865.1_pt1 | contig 11675 bp, 6 predicted proteins | sample 8958771 | NCBI WGS metagenome assembly JAEEGK01 (sample SAMN16246547, study PRJNA631951) | gut metagenome | biome: gut microbiome; feature: rumen; material: SC-attached | host: Bos | place: Iran: Karaj | collected 2018-10 | reverse complement strand
AATTTAAATTATTTTTCTTTTTATTTTATATGATTATTAATTTATTTAAATATTATTATGGATTAAATATTAAAAGATATGAATTAATTTTTTATTTAAATAATAAATTTTTAAATATAATAATTTTCTTTTTATTATCCTATAATATTAATAAATAATATTATTTTTCATAAATTAAAAATAAATTAAAATTATTTAAAATGATTGATTCTTCCAATTTAAATAATGATGATAATATTAATGTATTAATAAGAATTAGACCAAAAGAAAATAATTCTTCATCTAATCTTTTAAATATTTATGATAATAAAATAATAACATCAAATATATCATATCAATTTGATTATATAGCAGATGAAAATTCAAGTCAAAATGAAATATTTGAACATTGTGCCAAAAAAATATGTGATTATAGTTTAGAAGGTTATAATGGAACAATTTTTGCATATGGTCAGACTGGAAGTGGTAAAACATATACTTTATTTGGTCCAAAATATTCTTTAAATAATATTAATAAAATAAATAACTATGAAGAAGATATTAGTATCAATGATATTAATACTAATTGTAATAATAAAACATCAAACAATATAAATATTGATGATGAAAGTATTGGTTTATTACCTAGAATAATTTATTATCTTTTTAATAATACTAATAAAAATAATTCAAATAATTCTTATACCTTTAGAATTAGTTATTTAGAAATTTATCAAGAAAGTTTAAGTGATTTATTAAATCCTGAATCTAAAAATTTAACAATACGTGATGTAAAAGGAAAAATAATCGTAGATGGACTTAGAACATTTTTATTAAATTCTCCTGAAGAAGGTCTTAAATATGTAACTCAAGGAACAAAATTAAGGCGTATTGCATGTACAAAAATGAATGAAGAATCATCTCGTTCTCATGCCATAATAAGTATTTATATAGAAAATTCAATAAAAGAAGAAGATGGAATAATTTTAAAAAAAAGTGTATTTCATATAATTGATTTAGCAGGAAGTGAAAGACAAAATAAAACAGGTGCACTAGGAGAAAGGGTTAGAGAAGCAGGAGCAATAAATAAAAGTTTATTAAATTTAACAAGAGTTATAAAAAATATAATAAATAATATAAAGCCAATTCCTTATAGAGATTCCAAATTAACTTTATTTTTAAAAGATAGTTTAGGAGGAAATGCAAAAACATCAATAATAGGAAATATTAGTCCTTCTGATTCAAATAATTCTGAAACAATTTCAACATTAAATTTTGCAATTTGTGCTAAAAAAGTAAAAAATAAAGCTATTATTAATGAAGAATTAAGTAACATTAATAAAGCTAATTATATTGAATTTAAAAAATTAAAGGATAAATATAATGCTATATGTCATGAAAATAGTATGCTAAAAAAACAAATAAATAATAACAGAAATAAAATTAATCCTTTTGATTATACTTCAATTGTTGATAGTGTTGAAAATGATATTGAAAAAATGAGTAAAGAAATGGAACAAAAAAATTCAGAAATAGATTCAAAAAATGAAGAATTAATTAAATTAAATGATCGCATTCAAAAATATGAATTAGAAATTAAATTAAAAGAAAAACAAATTGATCAATTAAAAGAAGATAATAAAAAATATAAAAATGAAAATAATCAAATTTTAGAAAAAGTAAATTTGTTAAATAATAATATTAATGAAAATAAAATAAATACAAATAATATAATTGAAAATAAAAATAAAGAAATTTCAGATTTAAATATTAATTTAACTATATCTAACGATAAATTAAGAGAAAAAGAATTAACAATAGTTTCATTAGAAAATAATTTAAATACATATAAAAATGAAAATAAATATTATATTGATTTAATAAATGAAAAAAACTTAGAAATTAATAAATTGATGTTAGAAAATGAAAAATTAAAAAAGGAATTTAAATTATTTAATGAAGATAGAAATAATGAAAAAAATGATTATAATAATATGTTAAATGAAAATAAAAATTTAAAAAATGAAATTAATAATAAAAATAAGGAATATATTGATTTAAAAGATAAATATAATGAATTAACAACAAAAGGAAAAATAACAATTCAAAAATATGATGATGAAATAAAAAAATTACGTGAAAATGAAGATAATTTAAAAGAAGATTTAGAAAATTATAAAAAAGGATTAAAAGATTTAAAAAATTTATTAAATTGTTTAGAATCTAAAAATTATGATTCAGAAAATCAAATTAAATTACTTCAAAATCAAAATAATTCATATTTAAATACAATGAATATTTTAGAAGAAAAAAAATTAGAATTATCTAAAGAAAATCAAAAATTAATTGAAAATGTAAAAATTTTAAATGAAAAATTAGATAATAATTTATATTACATAAATAATAATATTAATAATATTCAAGGGAATAATTATTCAAAAGTTTTTAAAATAAAAAATGAAAATTTAAAATTAAAAAATGAAAACAATGAACTTCAACAAAAATTTGATAATTTAATTAAATTATATAGAAATTATAAAGGAAATATTAATGAAATAGCAGAAGCATTAAATAATAAAGAAAAAGAATTAGGAAATAGTAGACATATGTTACATATAATTATTGATAAAATCAAAGAAATTCTTAAAGATACTGATTTTGATATAAGTTCTAAAAACTTCAATAATAATGATTTTGATTATTTAGGCCCAAATAAATCTATTGAAGATAAAGTTTATTATTATTTTCAAAAAATTGAAAATTATATTATAAATTTAAAAGATATAATCAAAAAAGATAAAGATAATCTTCAAATGAATGAAAAATCTATAAATTATTTAACTGAAAAATTAAATGTATTTAGTGATATAAATAAAAATATTAAAAAATCAAATAAAAAACTTAGTTCTAAAGTTAGAGCTAGTTTAATTCAACAAAAAAAAAATTATGAAGATTATAAATCTGCTAATAAAGAAAATTTGAATGAAAAAAAGGTTTTAAATCCTTTAATATATTTTACAGATAAAAATAAAATGATGTCTGATAATTCATTGAATTTTAATATTAATGATTTTTTTAAAAATAAATTTAATTATAATATATCAAATAATATTGAAAATAATATTTTAAATATTGATAATAATAATAATATTGAATTATCAAACATTAATAATCAACAATAATTAATAATAATAATCAAATTTTATAAATAATTAATGTTTAAATTAATTTTTATATTAATTTTGTAATAATTAATTTTGTAAATATAATTAATATATAAATATATTAAATTTAATTATCAAATATTTTAATTTTTAATTTTTCACATATTTTTACATATAATAAAATTGTTTTACTTTTAGGCAAAGATTGATATTCACCTTCATTTTCATTTTGAAATTTTTTAATTTGTTCTAAAATTTGTAAATCTCCGTCAATTTCTTTTATTTTATATAATAATTTTAATTTTAATTTATTAAAAAAATATTGATTAATACTTGGTAAATCCTTTTTCTTTTGAATCTTCCACATATAATAATAAATTCCTAAAAACCATTCATTAATATCTTCATCTTTTTCAAAATATAAATCAATAGTTCTTTTAGTAAAATAAATACTTAAAAATAACCAAGGTTTATATTTTTTAATAACATTAGGATATAATCTTTTTTGTAAATTTTTTGAATAACATCCTACTGTAATATCTAATATTTCTGATAATGGAATAATTTTCATTGGTTTATTATCATTTATTTTTTTATATATCATTAAATTATAATTATCATTTTCTTGAGTTGATATTTTATAATAATGTATTGTATGTCCTTTACTGCTGAAATGAAACTTTTTAAGCTCAATTCCTTCTGATAAATTTTCTAATTTTGTTTTTAAATAAATTGAACTTTGTTTGTATTTTTCTAACATTTTTTCTGATAATTTATAATAACCTACTGTATTAAATTTAAATTTATATAATGCTTCTCTTAATATTACTTTAGTATGAATTATTATTAAATTTTCAAATAATAATTTTAAACTTTTTGTGATTTCATTATTAATGTTTAATATTGAAATGTTTGAACAATCAATTTCATCATTTTCTAATAATTTAATTGCTGTAATTATTTGAGTTTTAATATCATTATTTTCAATATCATCTTCATTTTTTATATAATTTAAAGCATGCTTTAAAAGTAATTTCATTAATCCTTTATTATCATTATTAATAAATGTATTATTTTCATTATTAATATTTATTTCATTTTCCAAATCATATAATTTTTTATAAATTTCAACTGAAACCTCAAATCTTAATTTGAAATCATTAAAAATATTATTTAAATTTTTTTCCTTTAGATTTAATTCTTTATTATATGTTTCTTGATAATATTTAATTAAATTATTCAAATTTAATTTAATATTTTCGTTAATTTTTCCTTTATAACAATAATTTGCTGCCATTTGATTTATTAATAAAAAAATATATCCAGAACTATTTTTTGTTTTTTTACTTTTATTTATTTCTTCTGTTAATACATTAAGCCAATGCTTAATATTATTTTCTCTTAATGATTTATGTAAACCAAACAAACATTTATTTATATTGTTATTATTATTTATATTATTTATATTATTATTATTTTCAAAATTATTGTCATTATTATCTAGTATATTATTGTTTATTTCATAATATTTTGTTAAACTTTCTAATCTAAAGAATATAAAATTTAATTCTTTAGTCATTAAAATTTTATCTTTATTATTAATTTCATTACTATTTATCAAATCTAAACATTTATTGAAATATAATTTACATTCATTTATTTTATTTAAACTTAAAGCAGTAAGAGATAAATTAGCAATAACTCTTAAATGAATAAATTGAATTTGTTTATCAGTTATATTTTTTTCTAACAATCTAGAAGAAATTTCTTTAGCTTTTTCTAAATATTCAAAAGATTCTTCAAAATTTCCATTAAAATATTGACATATAGCATAATTAGTAAGAGATTCAATATGTTTAATTTCATCTAAACTTTTGGCAATTTCTTTACATTTTTCAAATGTATTCATACTTAATTTATAATTTTTATCCTTTAAATATTGAAAGGCTAATAAATTCAAATTAATATATTCAGATAAATTTTTAACTTTATTATTTGTATTTATTTCTTCATTTTTGCTCATTTTTATTTATAAAAAATTAATAAAAAAAAATTTATATATGAAATTATATTTAATTTTAAATTATATTTTTATTAAACAAATTTTTATATAATTAATATTTTTATAAATAAATATGAGTAAATTAATATTTGAAAGAAGGGAAGAAAATAAATTAAAAAAAAGTCAAGGTTTAAGTGACAATAGTGATATATCTGATATAAATGATAAAAGTAATATAACATCAAGTTCCATAAATGTAAATCCTTCTTTAGAAGAAAATTTAGATTTAAATGAATATAAAAAAGAAATAGATAAAATTTTAAATGAAAAGAAAAAAAAATTAGAAAATGCATTTACTTTTAATAAATCAGATGCAGAAGAAAAAATAAAATTAAAATATGAAAAAAAATTAAACGAAGCAAAAATAGAAGAAGAAGAAAAAATTAAAAATCAATATGAAAAGAAAAAGAAAGAATTAGAAAATTTATATAAAGAAAAAACAAATAATCAAAAAGAAAAAATAAAAAAAGATTTGGAAAAACAAAGTTTATCAAATAGATCAAAATTAGAAAGTGATAATTTAAAAAAAATAAATAATTTAAATAATGAAATAGAAAATCTTCAAAAAGAATTAAATAATTTACAAAAAAATGATGATAATTTAAATAATAATTTAGAACCAGAAAATGAAATTAAAAAATATGAATTACAAACTGAAAAAGAATTAATTGCATATCAAAATGAATTAGACTTAAAATTAGAAAAAAAGAGAAATGAATTGCAAGAAATTTATAATAAAAAAAAATTAGATTTTGAAAAAAATTTATTATATCAAAATGAACAAAAAAATCAAGATGAAATAAAAAATATGATGGAATCAACAGATAATTTATTACAAAGCAAAAAAAATTTATTAACCAAAGCAAATGAAGTTAAATTAGATCATTATAAAACTCAATTAATGAATGAATATTATAAATCTACTGAACAAGAAAAAAAAAATATTATGAATTCTATTCAAAATGAAGTTACATCAATTAAAGAAAATTTTGAACAAATAAAAAATTTTTATGAACAACAAAAATTAATTTTCCAAACTGAACAAAGTGTTTTAAATGCATCGAGTTTTATAGATAAAATGAAAAATATTATTGAAAATAAAAGTGTGATATTTAAAAATTTATTAGAACAAAATTATTTCATATTAAAAAAGAAATTAAAAGAAATAGAAAATTTAAAAGAAATTGAACAAATTGAAAATAAATCAAATTTAATTGAAAAAATTAATGAAATTTTAAATATTATTTTTTATACTAATATTTATGATTCTTTATATGAAGATATGAAAAATGAAAATGATATGATAGGAAAATATTTAGATGATTTAATAAAAAAATGTGAAAATATTATAGCTACATTTAACAGTGATAAAAAGATTCAATTAGGAATTTATTTATGTAATCCAAATTTTAATTAAATAAAATTATTTAATTTTTTTTATAATAAAAATAATAATTTTTTTACACGTGTAATTATTTTTAAATTTTTAAATTTAAATTTTTATATATATATTAACTTATTTAATAATAATGGTTTTAATATATAGAGTTATATATCAAATATTTGTTAATTTTATCATTACTTTTGGATGTTATAATATTTATCATAAAATGAATACTCATTTAAATCAATGGGAAACTGCGAAAGATTTAAATTTTTCAACTTATCATTTAAATAATAATGATGAAATAATATATAATATATATAGTGTAATGAAATATAATAAAAATATATCAAAAATATTAGATAAATTAAAACAAACTTTATTTTTTAAAATTTTTAAACTTAATTTAGAGCCTGAATGCACAATTTTCCAGCAACAAAATATTTGTAAAGATGAATCATGTCAAATATGTCAATGTGAAGAAGGAGAAGTTCCAAAAATTTGGAAACAAGAAAGTAATGCCAATGAATTAATAAATACAAAAATAGATGAACCATTTAAAAAATGGGTAGATAAATTTAGTGTATCAACAAAAGAATGGTTAATAGAAGAAGATATAGATAGTAAAGAAGGGACATATATAAATCTACTAAAAAATCCTGAAGGATATACAGGTTATCAAGGTCCTCATATATGGAAGGCAATTTTTAGTGAAAATTGTTTTTCAGATAGATTTAATTTATTGTGTAAAGAAGATAAAATATTTTATCGAATTTTTTCAGGATGGTTAAGTAATACAAATATGCAAATTGGATTTAATTTTCATGATAAAAAAACAAATCGAACTTTTTTAAATGTTGAAATGCTTTCTACTAGATTATTAAATATGAAAGATAGAGTTGATAATTTTTTCTTTTTATATTCTTTAATGTTAAAAGCAATTAATAAAGGAAAAAATTTTTTATTAAATTATGATTATTTTTCAGGAAATGAAACAGAAGATAAAATAACATTAAATTTAATTAATGAATTATTTAATGAAAATTCAAATAATTTAAATATATTAGAAAATAGTTTTAATGAAACTTCATTAGAATTTGAAAATTTTATGCATAGTCAAAAAATAAGTAATTTAATAATAAGATTTAGAAATATTTCTTCTTTAATTGATTGTGTTTCTTGTTCAAAATGTAGAATGCATGCTAAATTAGAAATATTTGGAATAGCAACAATGTTTAAAATAATGTTTGCTAATAATAATGAATTAAAAGAAATCGTGAAAAGAAATGAATTAGTAAGTTTTTTAAATTTATTTGCAAAATTAAGTAAAACTATTAGTAATATGGAATATGTTGATAGAGAAATAAAAAAAGCTCATTTATTTTTAAAAATAAGATACTTTATTATTTTTGGTGTTTTTGGATTTATATTATTATTTTTTAATGTTTTAATTTATCGAAAAGAAAATAAAAATAAAAAATATATTATTGTAAATGAACAACCAAAAAAATCTAAAAATGAAAAAACAAAAAAAAATTAAAAAATTATAAATTATAATTTTCAATATAAAATTATGTATAAAATATTATTTTATATTAATAATTTAAATAATTAATATAATTTTATAATAAATATATAAATAAAATTAAATGAATTTTTATAAAGAAAATTAAATATATTTTTATTTAAAAATTAAAATATTTATATAAATGAAAATTATATATTTTATTTATCTAATTTTCATTTTAAAAATATCAGCAACAATTATTTCTATTGATTTTGGAACTGAATTCATAACAACTTCAATTGTTGATTCCATAAAACCAATTGTTTTAATTGAATCCCCTATGTCTTCGACAAAAGTCAGACAATATTTATCTATATTACCTAATTCAATTTCTTTTGATATACAAGCAAAACAAAAAATTAGTAAATATCCTTCATTAGTTTTTCATCATTTACAATATTTTCTAGGTAAAACTTATGATAATAAAATATTACAAAATTATTTAAAAAATAATTATATACAATATGATAATATTGAAATTGATGATAAAAATAAAAGAATAAATTTTAAAGTTTTTTATAATAACAAAAATTATCTTATATCATCAGAATTAATTTTAAGTTTAATGATTAAAAATATTAAAACTTACAGTGATTCATTTTCAAAAACAATAGTTAATCAAGCTGTATTTTCTATACCCAATTTTTATACATATAAACAAAGAGAAAGTATAATAAATGCATTTGAAATAAATGGTTTAAGATTAAATTGTTTTATTCAAGATAATTTAGCTGCAAGTATAAAATATTTTAATGATAAAAGATTTGATAAAGACAAAAAATTTTTTATTTTTTATAATATGGGTGCAAGTTTTATTCAAGTAAGTTTAATTAGTGTAAAAAGTTTATATGATGGTAGTAAAAAAGATTTAAGAGAAACTCAAATTATAAGTGTGATTGATGAAGAATATAATGAAAATTTAGGAGGTAAAAATTTTGATATTGTTTTAAGTAAAATAATATATAAAAAAATAATAAACGATGAAAAATTTAATGATTTTAATTCAAATATAATTCATAAAATTTTACCATATGCATTAAAAGCAAAAGAAATGTTATCAGCAAATAAAGAAATAAGTATAAAAGTTGCTTATTCAAATAATGAATACACAGTTAATATTACAAGAAATGAATTTTATAATAATTGTGAAGATTTGTTTTCACAAATTTATACTCCTTTAGATAAAATATTAAAAAATAATATAAATATTAATAGTGTAATTCAAATTGAATTTATCGGAGGTGGACATAGAATTCCAAGAATAAAAGAAATAATTAAAGAAAATTTAATAAAAAATTATAAAGATTTAAAAAATGTTGATAGTAAAATAGGTGTTCATTTAAATGGAGATGATGTTGTTGCTTTAGGTGCAGGAATTTATGCTAAAATTTTAAGTGGATATAATGTTATAGTAAATAATATGAAAAAAAATGTTAAATTAGAAGGAAATGGATATCCTTTTGAAACAAGAATTTTAGTTGATAATATCGAAAGTAATAATTTATGTGATGAACATAATGATTATAAATTTGATGAAAATTATGACCCAAATAAAAATAATTATTGTGTTAAACCAATTCATAAAAATGCAACATTATTTAAACCTTTTAGTAATTTATCTCATGATTTAAGTGTAAGTGTAGGATATGATAATAATCTTATAATAACTTTAATTCAAAGAAATATTCCAATTATTAAATATAGATTAAATAGTATTTCAAATGATATTAAAGAAATAATAAAAAATAATCCAACTATTATTAAAAATGAAGGAGATGTTTTTAGAATAAAATTACTTTTTAAAATTGACAAATTAGGAGTATTTAAATTAAAACCAGAAATTATTTATAAAATTAAGAATTATTATACATTAATAAAAGGAAATAAAATATCATTTAGATATTTAAATAAACTTCCAACTAAAACATATACTGATGATGAAATAAATGATTTAATAAAGGAAGTAGAAAAAAGTAAAGATTATAGTGAATATGAAAAAAAATCAATATTAAAAACATTAAAAGAAAAAAATTTCAATAATTTAAATGTTTTTAAAACAGAAAAAAAAGCTAAATATTTAACAGTTCTTTCAGATAATAATAAAAATAATAATGTTAATTATATTGAACCAACTTTTCCTTTACCTTTAAATATGAAAGAAATAGAAAATGATAAAAGTATTTTAAAAGAGATAGAAAAAAAAGAGAGAGAAAATAATAAATATAATGAAAAAAAAAATACTTTAGAAAAAATGATTTATGATAAAAGAGATTTTATACAAAATAAGCAATTACATGAAAATTATGCAACAGAAGAAGAAATAAAATCTTTTGAAAAAGAATTTAATGAAATTTTTGATTGGTTTAATAAAAATATTGAAGAACAATTAAATATAAAAATAATTGATGATAAAATAAATTTAATAAAAGAAATATATAAAAAATTTGAAGATAGAAAAATTAGAGAGAAAAAAAGAGAAAATAATATAAAATATTTTTATAGTGAAATAGAAAGTGGAACTAAACAAGTAAAAAGTTGGTTTGATGAAAAACCTTGGATTAAAAAATATTTTAATGAAACTTTTGAAAAAAAAGTAAATCAAATGAAAGAATGGATGAAAGATTTAGAAGAAAAACAAAAAAAATTAAAAGAATATGAAGAACCAATTATTAATAAAGAAGAATTAAATCAACAATTAGAAGATTTAAGAAAAGAAGTAAAAAAAATAAAAAATATGCCAAGACCAATAGCATATACAGATTTATAATATAATTTTAATTTAATTAAAAATTAATTAAAAATTAAATTAATTAAAAATATTTTAAATTATATATTAAATATAAAAATGAGTAATGCTGGTCCCGAAGAAGTTGATGATTTTCCAAAATTTTATGGATATATGGGAATAACATGTGCATTATGTTTCGCAAATATAGGTGCTGCATATGGAACAGCAATTTCAGGTGCAGGTATTTGTTCAATGGGAATAGGTAGACCTGATTTAGTAATAAAAAGTGTTATTCCTGTTATTATGGCTGGTATTTTAGGTATTTATGGTTTAATTGTAAGTGTTATATTAAAAACAAAAATAAGTGGACAATATGAATATTATGATGGTTTAAAACATTTATCTGCAGGATTATGTGTTGGATTATGCTCATTAGGTGCAGGAGTTGCAATTGGAATTGCAGGTGATGCAGGGGTTAGAGCATTAGGAAAACAAGATAGAATTTTTGTTGGAATGATGTTAATTTTGATATTTGCTGAAGCTTTAGGATTATATGGATTAATTATAAGTTTAATTTTGGCAAGTAAAGATTAAAAAAATAGATAATATATAATGAATAGATATATATAATATTTATATTTAATTTTAATTTATATGAAAATATAATATATTAATTAATTAATTATTTTTTAAAATTAAAGTAAACAATAAAAGTTTTATTTAATATTGAATTGGGGATTGGGGATTGGGCCCAATCCCCAATCCCCAATCCCCAATCCCCAATCCCTCTA
>JAEEGK010026864.1_pt1 | contig 11675 bp, 10 predicted proteins | sample 8958771 | NCBI WGS metagenome assembly JAEEGK01 (sample SAMN16246547, study PRJNA631951) | gut metagenome | biome: gut microbiome; feature: rumen; material: SC-attached | host: Bos | place: Iran: Karaj | collected 2018-10 | reverse complement strand
TTTATTTTTTTTTTAGTGGTTTATATTTTTTATTTTTTTTTTTTATTTTTTATTTTTTTTTTAAATAGATATAATTTAAAAAAAAATAATTTTTCTTTATTTTTATAAAGAGAAAAATAAATTATTATTTATATTCAAAATTTTTATATTTTTAATATAATTAAAGTTCAGGGAATACATTATTATTTTGTTGAGGTTGTTGTTGTGAATTAAAATTTAATCTAGTTACTTTCATTATTATCTTTCCATCAAATTGAGGTAAAGCTCCAGTTGGATTATTAAAATCAATCCAAACTTTTTTTCCATTAAAATCAAATTTAAATCTAAAATAATATTCTCCTGGTACTGGAAAATTTTCTTTTATATCAGATAATTTCACATCTTTATAATTTTTATATATCATAAATACATTCATTGATGATTCTAATTCATTATCTTCTGGAATAAAATAATAAATGAAAGTTGACATTTAAAAATAATTTTAAAAAAAAAAAATAAATTAACATCTAAACAAAAATAATAAAAAAAAATAAATATCAGAAAGTTAAATTCATAAATCTATTTCATTGAAAAATTTATAATATAAAAAAAAAATGAGTGAAGTATGGAAAAAACAATTTGAGAAATATGATTCATTAATAAATTCAACATTTACACAAGATGATTTTCTTTTAACTGGAAAAATAAATGTTTTTGGTAAATCAATGACAGTATCATCAAAATATAAATTAAATAAAACTAAAAATGAAAGTACAGAAGATGGTCCTTTAATTTCATCTTCAGAAGTCTCATTTTCTCATAAACTTTTTTCAAAAATGTCATATACTATTACACAAAAACAAGATATTACTTCATTAAATGTTAATTATCCTCTTTTAAAAAAAGGATTATCAAATTTAATTTTATCAGCAAATACTTCTTTTAATAATTGTGAAAAATTAACTGAATTACCTTCTGAAATTAAATTAAATTATTCTAATGAAAATAAAAATACTTTAGGTGGATTATGTTTTGAAAAATTTGATCCAATTAAAAGTATAATTCCTGAAATTCTTTCTTTATATTTTATTAAAAAAGGAATATTATTAAATAAAAATGTATATGGAGGAATTTATTCTGGTTTTTCACTTCATAAAAAATATTTTAAATATAATAAATTTTATTTTGGTTGTGATGGTGAAAAAATAAGAACAATTATTGATTTAATTATTGAAAAAAATAAAGATGAAAGACAAAATGATAAGACAATTTCAGTAAGAAGTGATGTTAAATTAAGTCCAACTTTAATTGTTGGTGGGGATACTCAATATAAAACAGATGAAAATAAATTAAATACTAGATTATTTTTTAATTATAATCCTACTTTTGATACTAAAATAAAAGGAAAATGGGAAAATAAAGATAAGTCTATTAGTTTAAATATTGTTCATAGTTTTAGAGGTTTACTTAAATTAGGAATTACTGGGAAATTTACTACTATTCCAAAAGAAGAAAGTGAAAAAACTTCTTCATTTTCTATTCCTTGTTTTAAATCTAAATTTGGTTTTAATATTGATATTAATGAAATTTTATTATAAAAGAATTTTATTATTTAATAATTGTTATATTAATATTCAATTTATGAATTCATTTTATTTTACTATATTAAAAAATAAACTTAATCATATATTTAATATTGAGAAATATAATTACATATTTTTTAATTTTTTATTTGAAATGTTTTGGAAATAATTTTTATGTTTGAAACGTTTATCATTTTTTTTATGAACTTTTTTAACTTTCCCTTTATCTAAATCTATATCATATTCAGATTTTTCTTTTACTTTTTTATCAATAAAATGTTCTTTTGCTTTTGAAATAAAATCAATTTGTGATTGTAATAATTTATTTTGTTTATCTTCATTAACTATATTATCATCTTCTTCATTATCACTTTCCCATAAAGAAATTTTATTTGAATTATATAATTCTTTTAAACCTTGAGATTTAATTAAATTTAAATTTCTTTTTTTTTCTAAAAATTCATTTTTATTATTTTTATGTTCTCTTTTTAATATAATATCTTTTTTATTATCAAATAAAGTTTTCATTGCTAAAAAAGGATCATTATTATTAATTTCTTCTTTTTTATTATTTTTAGATTTAGTATAATTTTTATATATATGTTTTCTTTTTTTATAAAGTATATTTATTTTAGTAATATCTATTTTTTCTATTTGCCAATTAATGTCATTTTTTTTCTCATCATTATTTTCAATATCATTATTATCTTTTTTAATAATTTCTATGTTATTTATTTTAAATGGATTATCTAATTTTTCTGATTGTTGTTTATTATCTGATGAATTTAAAGTAAAACTATATTTAAATTCTAAAGGAATTGGAATTAAATCATTTAATATTTCATTTTGTTTATTGTCATTTTTTTTATAAGATATTTTTTTAAGTAATGAAAGGACATTATGAGATTTATTTTCTTTTTTATTAAAGTTCATTTAATTAAATATATTTATTTTATTAATAATTATATTTTAAAATGAGTGACAATATTTCATTACCAACTTTATCTTTTTCTTATGATAAAAATACTCTATCAACTCAAAAAGTAGTAAGAAATAAATTAAAAAAAGATATAAAAATTTTAAAACATCAAATATTATTAAATGATAAAAATAAAATAAAATTTAACCAATTTCATCATCACTCTATAATAACTTCTTTGAATAATCGAAATTCTCAATCAATAAAATCATATACTAATCAAACTTTAAATAGTATATTTCCATCAAGACATAAAATTAATAATACTCTATATTTATTTAATAGTTTTAATAAAGGAAATTCAACAGATAGAACATTATCATTTGGTTCAACTAATAATTCCATACAAAATTTTAATAATAAAAAATATCATTCAAATTCACATTTTAAAGGAAATAAAACAAGAAATAAAATTAAACTTTTATATATATTGAATCCTAAAAAAACTAGAGCTGAATCAATTGAGGAATTAAAAGATAAAACTAAACAAATATTTTATGAAAAATATTGTAATAAAATACAAGAAAATTTATATAAAACTATAAAAGAAGAAAAAAAAATAGCTCATGAATTAATTGATTTAGAAATATATAATTTTAAAAGAATGATTAAATTAATTGAATCATATATTTATAACACAGATAAATATTTACTTTATTTATATAATGAAATTAAAAAAGAGTCTGATATTAATTTAGATTTATATGAAAGAAAAAAAGAAATTTTATATGAAACTTATTTATTAAGATTTAGATTTGAAAGATTACAAAAATTTTATGAAAAATGCATAGAAAATAAATTCTTTTTATTATGTGTTAAAAATCGTACAAATATTTTAGAAAAATTCTCAGAAGAAGATCAAAAAGATTATAAAAAAGATTGTGAAAGTTTACAATTAATAAAAAATTATAATAAAATTCATAGACAATTAGAAAAAAAGAAAACATTATCAATTAAAGGAAATGTAAAAAGATATTCAGTATTAGAAGAAAATATTTATAATGGAGTTGATGTTATAAGAGACCCAAAACTAATTTTTTCTGATCCTGAAATTTGCAAAAAAAATTTAGATTCTATAACTTCTGAGATACAAAATTCAATTATTACTTATAATTATAAAAATAATATTTTATTAAATTTAAGAGAAGATTTTAAAAAAAAATTAAAAGCAATAGAAAATGAAGAAACATCAAGTAAATATTTTGAAGTAGAAATTAAATTGGCAGAAAAAAAATTAGAGGAATTAAAAATAAGAAATAATTATTTGAAAAATTATTTAAAAAATATTCCTAAAAATACAAATGATAATTCAGAATCATTAGTTGACAAAAAAATAAAAGAAATTCATAAAAGAATTAATCAAAAAGAAAAATTTATCAATAATAAGAATAATATATTCAATAAAAATCCAACAACAATATCTAGACTTTTAGATATTGAAAATAAAATTAATTTTTTAATTGAATTTAAAAGACAACAGGAAGAAAATAATCCAGAAGATTATTTTATGTTCAAAAAAACTATTGAAATAAATAATAAAATAAAAGATTATCATTTGGCTAAATTAAAACAACTGAATGAAATTAAACAAAAAGAAAAAAAAATCTTTGATAAAAATAATAAAATTATATTTAAACCATTTAAAAAGGTTGTTGAAAAATATATTTTTAAAAAAAAAATTTAAAAAGGTATAAATATTATATTTATTAATATTTAAGAATATTTTTTTATGAAATATATTTAAAAATTAAAATTTATATTATTCTATTTATCTTATATAATATTACAACTATCTAAAAAAGAATTTTGAATTTTTTCAATTATATTCATTAAAAATAATATAGCAATAATTTAAACTTTGAATTAAATGTAAATAATTTATTTATAAAAATAATATTTGAGAATATAAATATTAATTTCTATATTTTTTATTTCTTTTTATGTTACATTTTTATTTAATTATATTCTATTTAAAAAAAAATTTATAAATTATTATAATTTATTATAAATAATTTTATTTAAATTACAGTTTCTCTTTTATTATCAAATTTCCATAACCATTTTGAAAAAATATGTTCATTTAATTCAACTTTATGAATATCATCAATTAACATTTCTGCAAATTCATCCATTTCTTTTTGATCATCTTCAGTAATAAAAATATTATTTTTTTTATTTAATTTCCTATCATTATATTTAGAATAATCAATTTTCATTAAATACAAACCTTCAGCAGGTGCTTTAGCAACATCTAATTTATTAGAAAGAAATGAATTTTGTAAATAAACAATATCTTTACAATTTCTCATAATTTCAATTATCATTCCAATCATTTTTCTTATTTGATTATATAAAAAACTTTGTCCAACAATTTTAAATTTTATACATTCAAATTCATCAAAATTGATAATTTCATCACAATTCAATTCATAAATATGTCTTTGACTACTAGGATCACTAAATCCAACTTTTTTAGTATAATTATGATATTTTTTCGTACCTAAAAATTCATTACAAACTTTTTTACATTTATCATGTAATTCTCTACTTAATTTAAATTTATAATTCCCAATAAATTTTTCCATATCAATATTATCATTATTTTCATTTTTAGGTTCTAAACAAAAAGTAGGTAAAATATAATGATATTCTCTATTATTATTATTATCTTTAGAATCAAATCTATCACTAACTTCAATAAATCTAAAAATTTTAATATCTTTAGGAAGTAAATTATTAATTTTATTTTTCATATCATTTTCATTTAAATCAGGATATTTATGTAATTTAACACTAATAACATTCATAACAGCAGAAACGCCTTTATCTGTTCTTGATGCTCTCATCCAATCAATTTTTTGAATACAACCATAATTACATTCTGATATAAATCCACCTTCATATAAACATTTTTCTAATTCTTCTTCTATTGTCTTTACTCCTGGATTCTTTTGATTTCCACTATAATTATGACCACTATATCCATGTATTATTGCATATTTTCTTTTTGGTAATTTTATTTTTGATTTTTTTTGAGATTCAATTTTTTGATTTTCATTATTTGATTTATCTATGTTTTTATCATCTTTTTTTTCTTCATTGTTTAATTTTTCTTCTTCTGTTTTTTTTTCTTCTTCTATTTTTTTTTCCATAAATTCTTATTATGATAAAAAATAATTAATTTAAATAATTATTGTTATAATTGATTATGTCTTTTGGTCCAAGACAAATTAAAAGTTCTGATTTTTTAAATAAAAAATTTGTAAAAGGATGCTTTTCAAATTTTAATAATCCTTTTTTTATTTCTCATATTCAAAATAAAGGAAGAGATATTTCTCCTTTTAGAAAATATAATAATGTTAAAAAACAAAAACAAGATATTTCATCTAAAAAAAATGAAAATGAATCAAATTGTTCTATAACAAAATCTCCTAATGCACATAGAAATAAATCTCCCTTATCATCTCCATTTGATAAATTAAAAAATAAATCTAAATCTCCTTTTCAAAATGGAAAATCAACAAATTCATCATTAAGTAAAAATAATAAAAATTTAAGTAAAATATCATTTTCACCTAATATAAGTCAAAGAAATGATTATTCACCAAATCCAATTAAGAAAATTAATCGAATATATAAAACTCCAAAAAATATTCCTACTAGAGCAAAATCAAATAATTTAAAGAAAATTTTTAAATCACCAAATCAAACAAAAAATAATTTAAATATTCCAACCAATAATTCATCAAATTTATATAAAAATAAACAAAAAAGAACATCAACTCCAATTCCACGTTCAAATTATTCTCTTCATAATCAAAATAATAAAATTACACATATTAGAAATAATTCTAAATCACCAAATAATAATAAAAATAAAAATGGATTAAAAAGTCTAAATTATTCAAAAACAAATAATTCATTTTATAATAATATAAAAGCATCTCAAAATTTAAAAAATAGTCATTACTCTAACGTTTTTAAATCAAAAAACATATTTAAAATACCAAGTAAATCAAGAGCACCAACAATAATAACAATGAATATAAATCAAGAAGAAAATAATTTAAATATGATAATAAATCAATCAGATAATATAGAAGAAAATACAAATAAAAATATAATAAATCAAAATAAAAATGAAAATAAAATTCAAAACAAAAGTGAAAATAAAATTCAAAATAAAAATGAAAATCAAATTCAAAATAAAAATGAAAATATAATTCAAAATAAAAATGAAAATCAAATTAAAAATCAAAATAACAAAACACCTGAATATAATAGCAATACAAATTCAGAAGAAAATTCCTCAAAAATAATAAATCTCCCAAATCAAAATCCAATAAACACATTATCTTTTAAAAACTCAAACACAAATTTCCACAAACCTGAAATAAAACCAATAACAAAGAGAATATTATGTATGCACGAATTTACAAAAACAGGTTATGCAGGTGAAGATGAGAAGAAAATAAACCAAGATAACTATTTTGTATTTCACAACTTTTCAAATTCATCAAAAAACATATTTATGGGAGTATGTGATGGTCACGGTCAAGTAGGTCAAGAAGTATCAGGATTTTTAAAAGAAAATCTTCCAACTGATTTAAACAAAGCAATAAAAAATTCTAAATTAAACATATTAAAAGATGACATATCTCAAATAATAACAGAAATATTTTTAGAAGAAAATTATAAATTATGTACAAATGAAATGATTAATTCAATGTTAAGTGGATCAACATGTGTATCATTAATATATACACCAACAAAAATAATAACTGCAAATGTTGGTGATTCAAGAGCATTTATGGGTAAATTAATTGATGGTAAATGGAAATCATTAGATTTAACAAGAGATCATAAACCTTCATTACCAGATGAAAATAATAGAATTATTTCTAGAGGAGGTAGAATTGAACCAATGAGAGATGATGATGATTCATTTATTGGTCCTTTGAGAGTGTGGTTAAAAGATGAAGATTATCCTGGTTTAGCTATGAGTAGAAGCTTTGGTGATAGAGTTGCTCATTCTGTTGGTGTTTCTACTGAACCTGAAATTAGAGAATATAATTTTGAGAAGGAAGATAAATTTTTTATTGTTAGTTCTGATGGACTTTTTGAATTTATTAGTAGTCAAGAAATTGTTGATATTGTTAAAGATTTTTATATTAGTGGAGATATTGTTTCTTGTTGTGAGTATTTATATAAGGTTTCTAGTGAGAAATGGATGAAAGAAGAAGAAGTTATTGATGATATTACTATGATTATTGTTTTTTTAGAGGATGATGAAAGTTAATTAATTTTTTTTTTCTTTTGTTTTGTTTTAATAGGTAATTTTTTTTTATTTTTTTAATATAAATTTTTTCTAATAAAATAATATTTATTATTATATTTTTTATTTTTTTTATCTTCTTTTTTGATTTGGTGGTTGTTTAAATGCGAAGTCTACTTGAATTTTTTGTCCCATGAAATCTGAATTATTTAAATTGTTTATTGCATCTTCTGCTTCTGATAATGTTTCATATTCTATTAATGCATATCCTTTTATATTTCCTGTTTTACGATTTAAATCTAATTGAAGATTTCTTACTATTCCATATATATTAAATAAATCATCTATTTCTTCTTCTGTTGCATCTTCATTTATATTTCTACAAAATAAAATATATCCTTCAACAGATTTACATGGTTTAAATTTTTCTGACATTATTTAATGAAACAATTGTCAATTTTTAAAAATTAAATTAAAAAATTATTAAGAAATTTTTAAATAAATAAAAAATAAAATAACAATATAACAAATTGACAAAGAAATAATATATAAAATTATTAATTAAATACAAAAAAACAAAATAAAAACATGTTATAAAAAGAAATTAAATTATCATATGACTCATTTTATTTTTCTTATTTAATTATTCCATATTTTAATATTGATATCAACACCAGGTTTAATTTTAAAATTAGTAATATCACTAACAGAATTAGGAGAACATTTAATATCAACAATTCTAGTATGAATTTTCATTTCAAATGCATCAAATGTATTTGTTCCTTCTCCACAAGGTGATTTTCTTACACATAATCTTAAATGTTTATTTGGCATAAATTTAGGTCCTTTTACAACAAATTGTTTTTCTTTTGCATTTTTAACTATTGTATTTGCAACATATTCTAAATTTTTTGTTTCTTGAGATTTTAATATTATTCTAATTGTTGGCATGTCATCTGGATTATATTCTTCACCTTTTTTTCCTTTATCTGTTTCGTAGTCCATAGATATAATAAATATATTTTTTTTTAATTATTTATTTAAAAAAAAAAATTAAAATTTAATTTATTATATTCAAATGAATAAATATTTAAATATTATATATATTTATTATACATAATTTTCTTATTTATTAATAATTATAAAAACAAATGAGTTTGTTTTTTTTTATATTTTATTATTTTTTAGAAGTATTCGATGAATTATACATTTCTTCTTTTATTTCTCCAATTCCTTTCATTTCGTTTATTTTTTTATTTATTACATTAAAAAATGAAGATGCATTTTTACTTTCTTCTTGTTTTGGTTTTTTAAAACTACTTGGTTTTCTTTGAGCTACTACATTTGAATTATTTGTATTATTATTCTTTCCACTATTATTACTAACAAAACTACCATTTCCAACTGCACTTTTCTTTCTATTATTTGGTTTTTTAATTTCAAAATTATTTTTTTTATGTTTTTTTGCTTTTTCATTTTCTTCTTCTTTTTTAAATAATTTCATTCTTGCTTGTGTTTGTTTATTTAAAGTAAATGAAAATTGTGTTTGAGTGTTTTTTTCAATTTCTTCAACTGAATAATAATTTTCAAAATCTTTTAATCCAAAATCATTAGCGTAAGTTTTCATTTGTAAATTTTCATCTTTTTCATCAATTTTTCCCATGTCGTTATCTTTTTCTCTTTTTTTAAAATGATAATTAAATCTTTCAGAAGGATTTTGATTTTGTTTAGGATTACTTAATAATTGATCTCTTAAAGTTTGAATTCTCTTAATAGGATTTTTAATTGAAAAATCTTTTCCACTTGTATTAGTTAAACCTTTTTCTAATTTAGGTTCTTCTTTATTATCTTTATTATCTTGAATTTCTTTATTTTTCATTTCTCTTAATTCATTAAAATAATTATTTATTTCTGGACAAAATGTTCCTCCACTCATAACATTTAAAAGATAAAGAAGACTTCTTCTTGCTTTGCTTTTTTTATCAGTATCAACATGAATATTATCATTTAATCCATTATTTATATTTGAATCTTTATAATCTAATTCTCCTATTGATGCTATTTTCCTTGGTCTATCTTTTTCATGTTGTACTTTTGATATATATGTTATTATTGATGGATCTATATAATTTATTATTCCTTGTTTTTTATTATCTAAATTACTATCATTACTTAAAAATGTTGCATTTTTTAATTTAAATGAAGCAGAAAACTTTTTCATTTTATTTTTTTTTTAATTAAAAATATCAAAAAACATAAATATCAAAAAAAAACAATTTCCAATGACAATAAATAACCTAAAAAAACATAAAAAAAAAATAAAAGAATAAATAAATAAAAAAATATAAATAAAAAAATTATGATGAACAAAGAATTTTTGAGATATCTAGATTTATTTGGAACAAAATGTTCTTTTTATACAGAACAAAAACAAAAATTATATACACCTTTAGGAGGAGTATTAAGCATTGCTTCAATTAGTCTTTCTATATTAATATTTATTTATATTAATATTAATTCTTTTAAAAGAGAAGATCAGTCAATAATATCGACATCTATAAAAGAAGAAAATCATAAAATTAAATTTAATGAAGAAAAGATATGGATACCTTGGAAAATATCAAATTATATTAATGATAAATTATTTAATTATACTGGTATATTGCAACCTGTTATTAAATATTATTATAAAGAAAATAATACAAAATTCAAATCAAAGAATATCTCTTATAAATCATGTAATGAAACATCAATGATTAATATGCCAGAAAATTTTTTGATTGATTCATCATTAGATCAACTAAATTGTATTGATATGGATGATTTGTTTATGGGTGGGAAATTTTCTTCTGATTTTTTTTATTATGTTGAATTCAGTTTATATATATGCAATAATGAGATAAATTATGATAATAATTCTAATTGTATTTCTTATAACTTTAATAATATTCAAAATTTGATTCAAATTATTTTTTATTATCCAATTTTTGAGTTTCAAGAAAGAGATTTCAAAACTCCAATTAAAATAAGGTATCATAAAAATTGTGTCTTATTGAATGAAAATATTTATAAAATGGAAAAATTATTTTTGCAAATAATTAAATTATATGATAAATTAGGATTATTTGATACTGCAACTAAAATTTATAAATATTGGGTATATAGTTCTTTAAATAAAGATTTATATTTCATTAAAAATAATAATGATTCTAATTACAAAATATATTCAATTGAAATATTTATAGAATCAAATAATATATATTATTACCGTTCATATAAAGGTATATTGATTATTTTATCTCAAAGTTTACCTTTGATAACTCTTATTCATAATATTCTTAAATTAATAGCAAAAATTTTTAAATTATCTTCAATAAATAGAAAAATGACTGAATTACTTTTTGAAAATCTTTCCACTGGGCCTAATAAATTTAATAATTATATTGAAGATTTAAATTTAAAAAAAATCGTCAAAAATAAGAATAGTTTTAGTAACATTAATAAAAGTACTGAAGATAATACTATTATAAATCTAACAAATAAAGATAATTCTAATCCGAAAAAGTTATCAAATTTTAGATCTTATTCACTTCTTAGAAAGAGAGACAACAATAATAGCATAGTTATAAAAAAACCGAATGGTTCGCCAGTGATAAATAATAAAATTGCCACATTTCCAGAAAATAATTTACACTTTAGATTAAATTCGTTTAGTTGGAATAATTTAATAGCATATAAAGATCTCAGCTTAAGATATCAAGAACCCGCTTTCCCAAAGAAAAAAAGATTCATTGCAAATAAATTATTCCCTTTTGGGTATTATTTTTGTGCAATTTTTGTAAAAAATATAGATATAACA
>JAEEGK010026863.1_pt1 | contig 11676 bp, 9 predicted proteins | sample 8958771 | NCBI WGS metagenome assembly JAEEGK01 (sample SAMN16246547, study PRJNA631951) | gut metagenome | biome: gut microbiome; feature: rumen; material: SC-attached | host: Bos | place: Iran: Karaj | collected 2018-10 | reverse complement strand
CTGGAGAACCCTTCTTCCGAATCCGATCTCGGAGTTCATCATATCCTTATCGACATTGACGGCACAGAATCCCTTCTTGCCTGCGATACCGGTGATGACATACTTTGATTTCTTGGATGTGGTTCCTACGATCCATGTTCCGTCATCCCCCGGATCGTTGGTATTTCTGATGTTGATGGGGATGCCTTCCTGTCTTACTGGGAAGATCGCATCCTCGTGAAGAACTCCTGCTCCCATGTATGCGAGCTCTCTGAGTTCCCTGTAGGTAATTGTCTCGATCTTGGCGGGATTCTTGATGATCCTGGGATCTGCGATCATAAATCCGGATACGTCGGTCCAGTTCTCGTAAACATCTGCATGGATGGCACGTGCTACGATGGAACCGGTGATATCGGATCCGCCTCTCGAGAAGGTCTTAACGGTGCCGTCAGCATATGCCCCGTAGAATCCGGGAATGACGGCCCTTTCGATCTTGGCAAGTTTCTTGCCGAGATTCTTGTAAGTCTTTTCTGCTTCGTAATTGTCGGTCTTCTTGTCAAAGATGATAAAGTCGGCGGGATCGATGAATTCATATCCGAGATATGCAGCCATTATGCGTCCGTTGAGGTACTCACCTCTGGATGCGGCATAATCCTTGTCCGCACCGCCCTTGAGATTCTTCTCTATGAGCCCAAACTCATCGGAAAGATCGAGCTTTATTCCGAGACCCTTGATGATCTCGTCATATCTTGCACGGATATTCTTCATCACCTCGGAGAAGTTTCTGTCATCGGATACGCTGTCGTAAAGGTTGTAGAGCATGTCCGTAACCTTGGTATCCCTGGGAGATCTCTTTCCGGGAGCGGAAGGTACAACGTATCTTCTCTCGGGATCTGCCTTGATGATGTCTCCTACTTTTTTGAACTGCTCGGCAGATGCAAGTGAGCTGCCGCCGAATTTTACTACCTTTGCCATTTTTTCATATTCCTCTTAAATCAATTATTCGTAGATCTCAATAAAGCTTTCGACAATGCCGTTGCCGGTATCGATCTTATCAACAGCCTTGGTGATGAGTCCGAACTTGCCTTCGCAGACGCCGATCTCCTCGGCTCCTTCGAAAAGTGCTTTTGCCTTATCGGCATTACTCTCATCGACCCTTACCATGAATCTGTGCGTGTCGCCTGCACAGGATCTTTCCTTTACGGGAACCTCATCCCATCCGGGGTACATGGTGGATGAACCTTTTCTTGCGGCATCGATCAGATCGGCAACAACGGCACTCGCGGTTGCGAGCTTTCCTGCGCCCTTGCCGTAGTACATGGTCTCACCGAGCATGTTGCCGGTAACGAAGATCGCATTGAAAACATCACTAACGCCCGCAAGGGGATGAGCCTTTGAGATCATGAAAGGAGCGACAACGGTTGAAACGCTGTCGTCCTCCGCCCTGTCGGCGATGCCGAGGAGCCTGATCTTAAAGCCTGCCTTGGATGCAAGCGCTATATCACTCTTGTCTATGCCGGTGATACCGGTTGTGGGTACCTTATCGGAATCTACAAAATGACCTGACATCAGATCTGCCAGAATGGAGATCTTTCTTGCCGTATCGTGACCCTCTATGTCCGCAGTGGGGTCAGCTTCCGCATATCCGAGTTCCTGGGCAGTCTTAAGAGTCTCATCAAAGCCTGCGCCTTCCTCTTCCATCTTGGTGAGGATGAAGTTGGTGGTTCCGTTAAGGATACCGGCGATCTGTGTGATCCTCTCAGCGGTAAGAGCCGTGGTAATGGTACGGAGCACGGGGATTCCGCCTCCGACACTTGCCTCGAAAAGATATGCGCAACCATTTGCCTTCGCAAGCTTAATGAGCTCGGCACCGTGCTTGGCAACGAGTTCCTTGTTGGATGTGCATACGCTCTTTCCTTTTTCGAGAGCAGCCTTTGTAAACTTATAAGCGGCGCCCGTTCCTCCCATGGTCTCACAGATGATCGAAACCTCGGGATCGTCAATTATGACATTAACGTCATGAACGATCTTCGCTTCATTGGGGTCACCCGGAAAATCGAGGAGATCAAGGATGTACTTTACGGAAACCTTGTCTCCGGATGCGGCGGATACGATATCGTTGTTGCGGTCGATGACCTCGACAACACCGCTTCCCACGGTTCCGTATCCGAATACAGCAACATGAATCATTTCTTTAACTCCAGTCTGTCTTTATTACTTGTTCAAAGGATATTTCTCGGTAAGTGCCATTACGATGGCCTTAGCCTTTTCCACGCCTGCTTCCCTCTCCTTAACGATGATGCTGATAGCCTCGGCGATCTGATCCATATCCTCGGTCTTAAGGCCTCTTGATGTAACTGCGGGAGTTCCGAGTCTGATACCGCTGGTTACATTGGGCTTCTGAGGATCATTGGGAATGGTGTTCTTGTTGGCGGTAAGATGTGCCTCATCCATGAGAGCCTCGATCTCCTTACCGGTAAGGTTAAAAGGAGTGAGGTCGAGGAGCATAAGGTGGTTATCGGTTCCGCCGGAAACGATCTTGAGTCCTCTTGAGATGAGTCCCTTTGCAAGAGCCTGTGCGTTGTCTACGATGCCCTGCTGGTAAACCTTGAATGAAGGATCGAGAGCCTCCTTGAAGCATACAGCCTTTGCTGCGATAACGTGCATAAGAGGTCCACCCTGGATTCCGGGGAATACGGCCTTGTTAAGCTTGTGCTCCTTAGCGAACTCTGCGCTTGAAAGAATGAGTCCTCCTCTGGGTCCGCGAAGGGTCTTGTGTGTTGTGGTGGTGACTACATCGGCATAAGGGATGGGGCTGGGATGAAGTCCCGCAGCAACAAGACCTGCGATGTGAGCCATATCAACCATGAGGAATGCGCCGACTTCATCGGCGATCTCCCTGAAACGCTTGAAGTCGATGGTACGTGCATATGCCGAAGCACCTGCGATGATCATCTTGGGCTTGCACTCTTTTGCGATCTCCTCAAGCTTGTCGTAATCGATGAATCCGTCATCGTTAACTCCGTAAGGAACGATATTGAAATAGGTTCCGGAAATGTTTGCGGGTGAACCGTGGGTGAGATGTCCGCCGTGATCGAGGTTCATACCCATTACGGTATCACCGGGCTGAAGAAGTGCGAACTGTACAGCGAGATTAGCCTGTGCTCCCGAGTGAGGCTGAACGTTTGCATAAGTGCATCCGTAAAGCTCCATGGCACGGTTTCTTGCAAGCTCCTCTACAACGTCTACGCACTCGCATCCGCCGTAGTAACGCTTTCCGGGATATCCTTCCGCATACTTGTTGGTGAGAGGGCTTCCCATTGCAGCCATGACTGCCTTGCTTACCCAGTTCTCGGAAGCGATGAGCTCGAGGTGTGAGTTCTGTCTTTCCTGCTCACTTACTATTGCCTCGGCAATCTCGGGATCTACATTTCTTACTTCATCAAGCGAATACATTTAAAAAACCTCCTGAAATATTTATTCTTGTTTCGTTTGTATTTTTCTTTTGATTCCGGTTTCATCAGGCGAGATATCCCGGAAGAAGATCCATATAACCTTTGTACATATCAACGAGCTTTTCGTGCGTATCGTGAACGAATCTGAGTCTTCTCATGTTCACGGCATTCTCCGTCTCTTCGCATATCTGCGTAAGCTCGCCCGCACCGATCTGTCTGGAAGCGTTCTTGAGTCCGTGTACCTCAACGGCATAATCGGGCCAGTTTTCATCGCGGTACAGCTTATCGATCCTTTCGGCCTTTTCGGGAATGAGTCTCAGATATTCCGTTATGACCTGTCTGAAAAGCTTTTCGCTTCCGAGAAGCTTCAGTGCTTCTTCTTTATCCAGCTCGGGAGAAGCCGCCCTTGAAGGTCCGTCCCCTCCGAGCCTTACGGTTTCCGTGGGAACCGTCGGAGTTATGGTAAGTATCTTCTCGGGAGGAAGCCACTGCCTGAGCTTCGATGTCAGTACCTGAAGCTCTATCGGCTTGGGAACGAAATCGTTCATTCCCTCGGAAATGAACATCTCCCTTACTCCCCTTACGGCATTTGCGGTAAGTGCGATGATGGGTACTTCGTCGTAATCCGGATACATCCTTCTGATGATCCTCGTCGTCTCGACGCCGTCCATCTCGGGCATCATATGGTCCATCAGGATGAGATCGAAATGCTCTTCCTCGATCTTGCGTATGGCCTCTTTTCCGCTCATGGCGGATGATATCTTCATTCCCAGAGGCTCGAGCAATCCCACCGCAACGGTGAGGTTGACCGCATTGTCCTCGACTATCAGCACTTTCGCATCGGGCGCGGTGAAAGGAATCTCATCGGCCTTATCGTCCTCATTGCTTTCCTTGGACGCTCCACGGCCCAGTATCGTAGCCATATTCATCGCTGACATCGGCTTCTTCGTGACGATGAGGTTCGGGATATCTGCCTCAACCTTGGTGTAATAATCCGTCACAACGACAACCGTCTTGTCGGGATGGGTCCTGAAGAATTCTTTCTTTTCCGCATCGAGCAGCGAATGGTCGATGAACACATATGTCTTTCTGCCGGGCGATCTCTTTTCAAGCGTTTCGCACGCAAGACTTATATCCGCATCGGGTGCAAGGGTATTTGCCGTCACACCGAGCTTCGATGCATCCCATGTAAAGCCGCCCAGAAGGTACTCATTGTCAAAGATTCCGATGACGAGATTCTTTCCGGGGTCCTTTACTCTCATGCTGGGAGCAGGATCGATGACTCTCTGCGGAAGCTTGAAGGAAAATACGGAGCCTCGTTTGTATTCGGACTCAACATTGAGCTGTCCGTCCATGAGACCGAGCAGTTCCTTGGATATCGCAAGTCCGAGTCCCGTTCCTTCACCTTTGCGGTTTCTCTTGGAATCGACCTGGGAGAATGATTCGAATACTCTCTCGAGGTTCTCTTCCTTGATGCCTATTCCGGTATCTTCGACCGAAACACTGAGAAGGATCTCGTCCGCATCGAGTGATGTAAAGTCGACCACAAATCTGACCTGTCCTTCTTCCGTGAACTTGACCGCGTTGTTGGCAAGGTTCAAAAGGATCTGCCTTATCCTGGTGCCGTCACCGTAAAGCCTCTTCGGAATGCTCGTGTTGAGGTTCAGTATCAGTTCGATATCCTTGTCCAGAACCTTGGAAGCGATTATCGCCGCCACATCATCAAAAAGACTGACAGGTTCGTATTCCGAAAGTTTTATGTCCAGCATTCCCGATTCGATCTTGGAAAAATCGAGAATGTCGTTGATTATCGTAAGGAGCACTTTGCCGGAGGATTTGATCTGGCTTATGTATTCCCTCGCACTGTCGGGAAGATCCTCTCTGAGTGCCATCTCCGCCATGCCTATAACGGCATTCATGGGAGTGCGGATCTCGTGGCTCATATTTGCCAGGAAATCCGATTTCATGCGTGATACACGTTCAAGCTCGATACTTGCTTTCTCGGAAGTGTATTTTCCGTAGGCCATATCCGAAAGAACTCCGGATATCGTGTAAAGGAAATCCATCGCCTTCCTGACCTTCTCCTCGGAGACGATGTTCACTTCGCGTATCGCATCGAAGTATTCGTCGGGATCGAGTCCCAGCTGGATCGCATGTGCCTTGCATTTTGCTTCGTCGGGCGGTGAGGTTAGCGCCTGTCCGCCTACAAAGCATCCGACCATCTCACCGTTTACCACGATGGGGGCCGAGAAATCTATCAGTCCGGCGTGGCAGTAATACCATGTGGGCCTGCCGGTCCTGTGTGTCATCATTGCGCCGCTCTTGTCGGAATACTCACACAGCTGCTTTCCGAGGGGGCACTCCCTGTTCAGTTCGGTGCAGAAACGACAAAACCCGGAGCCCTCGGTGACCGCCGTTCCGTCCGGATTGGTAGTCAGCGCCGCAAGCCCGGTCATGTCCGAAAATGCATCCTGAATAGTCTGTAATATGCTTTTGTCTATGTATTCCGTCAGCCTTATATCTGACTCCATATGAATACACCCCCGGATAGTCAAAAGCGTTCATTGGCATAGAAAGGCACAATCATAATTATTTTACTATCAAACGGCTATTTCATCAAGTAAAACGGCGCTAATTTGACCCTGTAAAATCGACATTTCCGAGGTTTTCTTCATCGTAATAGGTCAGCACATACATAAGCCTTTCGGTCATCAGTTTCCGGCCTTCGGAATTGAGATATCTGCCGCCCGTAAGAAACTCATCCCCGCCTCCGAAACTGATGCCCGTGTAGTAATTGTCAACAAAGGTAATATCGTAGTTTTCAACGCACATGCGGTAGAGTCCGAGGACATAATCCGACAGGTCCGCTCCCTGCGAATTGGGATGATCCTCACATGCTTCGAGGGTGCCGTCCGCGCTCACGATGTACATATAGGGGGACGACATCACAATGATCCTGGCCCTCGGCGCATAGGTCCTGAAAAGCTCCACCGTGGACGAGAAAACCCCGATATAGGTCGAAAACGGATCCGAATACTTGGAGTCATCAAGTCCCGTGGGCGCTGACCTTAAGTAATCATCTCCGTCATAGAAAAATACGATCACATCGACCGTTTTAATATCAAGTTTTTTGAGGGTCTCAAGAACATCCCTGCCCTCTTCGGGAAAAGAAGAACCCAGAACCCTTTCGGATTCGGCAAGATCATGCGAATAGTCCTGGCCCGTGCACGCGACACATGCAAGATAATACGGCGAGAAAATATTCATCGGATTATTCGTATAGTCAAAAGAAGGCTCCGTCATACCGACATACGAACCGCTCACGGCACAGTTTATGACGGTTGCCCCGGAAGCCTTTTCGAGCATGGAAGCAAGCCCCTCTTCTCCTTCGGGTTCATCGGCAAAAGGGGCATTTCCCAGTATCAGGATCGTCTCCTCATTCTGGCGTATGAGATTGTATTCCTCATCCGTAAGGGGCATGATGTGGTCGTGTGATTCCACATTGGCGATCTCTTCGTCCGAAGAGGTTATATCGCCGAGCGTAACGACCCTTATCCACCCTTTGAGCCTTGCGATCAGCGCGACCGCTATGGCCAGCGCCGTCAGCGCAAAGATGAGGTGAAAGATCCTGGATCTGTTCATAAAAAACCTTTACCAGCAGAGAACTTCGTTTCCGTCCTCGGTTATAAGTACCATTATCTCCCACTGTGCGGAAGGCATTCCGTCCTTGGTAGAAACCTCCCAGCCGTTGGACTTGTCGGTCACTATGTCTTCTTTTCCCATATTGACCATGGGCTCTATCGTGAAGATCATTCCGGGAACAAGGAGCATCTCGGTGCCCTTTTTCGAGTGATATCCGACCCAGGGATCTTCGTGGAATTCAAGGCCAACGCCGTGTCCGCCGATCTCCCTGACTATGCTGTAGCCGTTGTCGTAGCAGTAATCGTGTACCGCCTGGCCGACATCCCCGAGAAAGCCCCACGGCTTGGCATATTTAAGTCCTTCGTAGCAGGCCTCCCTCGTGATCTTTACGAGCCTCTGCTTTTCCTCGGAAACCTCTCCGATGCAGAACATCCTTGATGAATCGGAAAAGAAACCGTTAAGGATCGTGGAGCAGTCGACATTGACGATATCGCCGCTCTTTAAGATGACCTTGTCGGAAGGAAATCCGTGGCAGACCTGCTCGTTTACGGATGTGCATACGCTGTAGGGGTATCCCTCGTAGTTAAGAGGTGCGGGGATCGCACCGGCTTCAACGCTCATATCATAGACAATCCTGTCTATCTCGGATGTGGGCATACCCTCATGTATCTCTTTTTCGATGCGGTCCAGGATCGCAACGTTGATCTTGCAGGATTCCTTGATCTTCTCTATCTGCTCGGGAGTCTTGAGAATGCTGTGATCCGGCGTGATCTTGCCTGTAAGCGCGATCTTTTTGATCTTATCGTCAAACGCCGCATGACATGTCTTGTACTTTTTGCCGCTTCCGCACCAGCATGCATCATTCCTGCTTAAATGCCTTACGACTTCCTCGGAATGCTTTGCCATTTCGGGGCAGAGAAAAGTATCATGGTTTTTAGATGTGTTAGACATAACTATCTCCTTTACAAAACCGTAATATTATAGCATATTTCGGGAAAAATTGCTTGCCCCGGGAGCCTTTTTTACCCTTGAAAAAATGCCATCACTCCCATATAGTTATATCTGTATTGCACCATTTAAACGGCGGCGCATGAGCCGTCAGGATTCGGAGAAAAAAATGTATTACGGCGAGATCAAAAAATGTGATGTTGCGGACGGCCCCGGAGTAAGGGTTTCCCTATTCGTCAGCGGATGCCGTCATCATTGCGAAGGCTGCTTTAATGCCAAAACCTGGGATTTTTCATTCGGTCAGGTCTATACCGCCGAAGTCGAGCAGTCCCTTCTGGATGCGATGGCACCCGATTACATCTCGGGATTTACTTTCCTCGGCGGAGAACCGATGGAACCCGAAAACAGACCCTTCGTACTTTCACTTGCAAAAAAGCTCCGTGAGAAGTATCCCGAAAAAACCATATGGCTCTACAGCGGATACACCTTCGAGACAGATATCCTCGAGTGGGCAAAGGATGACGAGATCGTAAAAAATCTCCTGCCCCTTCTGGATGTGATAGTTGACGGGGAATTCGTTTTAAAAGAGAAAAACCTGAATCTCAAATTCCGCGGAAGCGCGAACCAGAGACTCATAGATGTAAAGAGATCGCTCGCCGAAGGAAAGACCGTCCTCTGCGATGAGAACGACCTGAAGTAAGGATCGTCCTTTGCGATAAGATTGACCTGAAGTAAAAAGCGACAGGCGATTTCCGGACTCACAAAAACATATCATAAAAAGGACGCATCACCGTTTCGTACGGAAATGCGTCCCTTATTTTTTCTGTTTTCGGACAAAGCTGCCGTTCAGAAGAATCCGAACTTGTCGAGCTTTTCGAGTGCAGACTGTATCTGGTCCATCGTTTCGTTGATCTTCTCGATATCAAGCTCGCTCAGCTGCTCCGTTATCTCATCGAGATCAAGCTGACCGAGTGTTTCGTTGATCTGATCGAGGTCGAGAGATTCGATCGTGGTCTTGATCTCCTGAAGATCGAGCTCATTCAGCTGCGTGGAAAGCGCATCCCAGTCGACGGCATTTATCGCTTCGGACGTGTTATGGATATCCTCCGCAAGCTGCGGAAGATCCGCTTTCTTTAATTCCTTTACCACCGCAAAGGTGGTGTCGATGTCCTTCTTGTAATCAAGGAATATCCTCAAGCCCTGCAGGAGAATTACGATCAGGGCGAGGAACATCACGAGTATGAGGATACACAGAGTCTGTGTTGCCCTTAGGGATCTGCGAAGTTTTTTGAGTTCGTTTTCCATGTGATCCTCCTTTTCTCATCAGCATCCGAGACAGCTTGCACACAGGAACAGGTTTATGCAGGTATTGCAGCATCCGGTGACATTGGTATTACCGTAGCCGTATGTGTTTCTCCTGTCATTATACCATCCCGTATAATTTGCCGCACCGTCCCTCGTGCTTCTTGTGAAGGGACCGCCGGTAAGATAATCGTACAGCACCGAATACTCAGAATTCGAGGGCTCCATGGACGTTGCCGCTCTCGAATGATAGATGGCCTGTGTCCTGTTTCCGGTCCTTTCGTAAGTGATCGCGCTGTAGTAATACCATCTTGCGTTTCTCGTCGAAGGATCTATGCTGTCGAGAAGATTTCTCGCTTCCCTGAGAAGTCCGTTTGCTATGAAATTCGCAACAGCTTCAAGCTGTACATCGGTCTCGCCGTAGCTTGCGGAATTATCCCTTCTGTATCCGTTATATGATGTGCCTCCGGAACCGTATCCCTGATAGGATCTTCCGTATGACGAACCCGAGGAAGTATGCGAAGCCGATGAGTTCCTGTAGACTCTCGGATCCACTTTGCCGTCGATTATATCCTCATATGCGGCCTGGACCGCCTTGAACTTCTCTTCGGATGCCTTTTTCTCGAGTTCCGATTTGTTCATGTTGGAATCGGGATGATAAAGCCTCGAGAGCTTTCTGTATGCTTTTTTTATCTCATCCTCGGAGGCCGTGGGAGCGACACCGAGAACCTTGTAAGGATCCGTCATTTATCCGCTCCTTCTTTTACCGCCTCTTCGGACTCCGCGCCCTTGCGCTTTCCGGCTGCGATATTGAACCTTATCCATATTCCGGAATAAAGTATGTTCCTGAGAATATCCACATTCTCGATGAGCGGCATTTTCTCGAAAGCAATGCATGCCTCCTGAAGATGCACGGTCACCATCTCGCGCGCGGTATTCTCAAAATCACTCTTTTCATAGATGTTGATGAAGGGATTGTATCTGCCCTTTTTAACGTCACGGTAGATATCCTCGTAAGCGTCCATGAGATATACGGCACGTCCGAGATGGTCCCCGAACGGCCTTAAATATTTCTCCCATTCATCCTGCCTGTATGCATATACTTCCGCCATGCATCTGCCGAACTGATAAGCCATCTCTTCGGGATCGTACTCGCCCTTTCTTTCAAGCTCATCTATCGCGGCAATGGCTTCGGTGATGACTTTTATCTTGCTCTCATACAGGTCCCTGATCTTCTTTGTCTTGTCGTCAAGGATTCCCGCGAGCATTTTTGCGGAAAGCTTACGGTCATCGTTCCAGTCGTCCCTGCACTTGAACATTGCCATGAGAACGTTCATATCCGCAGCATATTCCGTTGCGGGATTGGTCCTTATGACGTGCTTTACTCCCGGATGAATGATGCACTTCCTGTCCGAGATCTCGTCGTGCATATCGTAGAGATCGCTCAAAAGAGTACACAAAAAAGCACCGTCGTAAGAAAGCGTGAACTCGCCGGTGAGTCCGTACTTTTTCTTAAGAACGGCGCAGAGACCACAGTAGTATGAATGGTACAGATCATACTCCTTGAACTTCATCTCAGGTTTATTGACTGTAGTGTAACCGAACATATCCCAATCCTTTTTGACAGGCAAAACCTGCCGGTATGTCATCAGTCATCTGATAAAAAACGGGCCCGTAAAATGCGGGCCCGTCCGTGTGCCAAACCGTTTATCAGTTCTGAGCTACATCCTTCATAGAGAAGCTGATACGGCCCATCTTGTCCTTTCCGAGACACTTAACGGTAACGATATCACCGAGGGTAAGGTAATCCTCGACATGCTCAACTCTCTCCTTGGCGATCTTGGAAATGTGTACCATTCCCTCCTTGCCGGGAGCGAACTCAACGAATGCTCCGAACTCTTTGATGGAAACAACCTTTCCCTTGAAAACCTGTCCCTCTTCGAACTCGGTGGTAATGATCTTGACCATATCGATGGCCTTGTCCATTCCCTCTTTATCGGTTCCGCAGATATCAACTCTTCCGCTCTCATCGATGTCAATCTTAACACCGGTGCGTGCGATGATCTCGTTGATGGTCTTGCCGCGCTGTCCGACAACATCACCGATCTTCTCGGGATCGATATTGATGGAAACGATCTTGGGAGCATACTTGCCGACCTCTGCACGGGGTGCAGCGATAGCGGGCTTCATGCAGGTATCCATGATGAAGAGTCTTGCATCACGGCATCTTGCGATTGCACCTTCTACGATGGGTCTGGTAAGTCCGTGGATCTTGATGTCCATCTGGATAGCGGTGATTCCTTCGGTGGTACCGGTTACCTTGAAGTCCATGTCTCCGAAGAAGTCCTCG
>JAEEGK010026859.1_pt1 | contig 11677 bp, 6 predicted proteins | sample 8958771 | NCBI WGS metagenome assembly JAEEGK01 (sample SAMN16246547, study PRJNA631951) | gut metagenome | biome: gut microbiome; feature: rumen; material: SC-attached | host: Bos | place: Iran: Karaj | collected 2018-10 | reverse complement strand
CAATTATTATAACAAATTAAGCTCTTTTCTGATAGTATCTATAAATTCAAGATTCCTGGATGGGCTGCTGTGGGCTGCACTTATAATCTGATGCAGTCTCTCGGTGCACTCATCAAGATCATCATTGACTACGATATAGTCGTATTTCTCAATTCCTACGGATTCCTCTTTGGCTCTCTTGAGTCTCTGAGCTATCACTTCCTCTGTCTCAGTGCCTCTTCCGCGCAGTCTCTTTTCAAGCTCTGCTACTGAAGGCGGCATAACAAAAAGTAAAACCGCATCGGGATATTGCTCTCTGATCTGAAGAGCTCCCTGTATCTCAATCTCCAGTATAACATCTATACCCTGTGAGAGCTTGTCTTCAACAAACTTCCTGGGTGTTCCGTAATAGTGATTGACGTATCCGGCATGCTCGATAAGGCCATCCTCTGCAATGAGCTTTTCAAACTCTTCATTGCTGACAAAGAAATACTCTCTTCCGTTGACCTCACCGGGTCTGGGATCCCTTGTGGTGGCAGAAACAGACAGGGCATAGCCTGAATATCTGCTGATAAGCGCCTTCATAAGCGTTCCCTTTCCGGCACCGGAAAAGCCGGAAACAACGATGATTATACCTTTACGATCTATCATCTACCTAAACCTTCTATTCTATATTTTGTATCTGCTCTCTGACCTTCTCGATATCAGTCTTAAGGGCGATTCCTCTGTCTGATATCTTAAGATCCGTTGACTTGGAAAGAATGGTGTTGGCTTCCCTGTTCATCTCCTGAGCAAGGAAATCAAGCTTTCTTCCGATTCCGTCCTTGTCATCACCCTGAGCAAGGGTCTCTCTTGTGGCAAGAATATGGCTGCGAAGCCTTGTGATCTCTTCATCAACGCACACCTTGTCCGCATAGATAGTCACTTCCATAGCAAGACGATTCTCATCAACCTGCTTGTCCTCAAGAAGATCCTGGATCTTCTCTCTGAGCTTGGCCTTGTACTCCTTGATGATATCAGGAGATCTCTCGGCAATGTATTCAACATTCTCAAGCATTCCGTCAAGCTTGGCACTTAAGTCATTGCAGAGGTACTCGCCCTCTCTTGACCTGGACTCCATAAACTGGCGTCCTGCTTCATTTATAGCCTTCTTGATACCGCTGAAAACCTCTTCCTCATCCAGTTCCTCTTCCTCCATGGTGAATACCTCAGGGAATCTTGAGAGAACTGAAATCCTCACATCATTATCAAGGCCGAAGTCCTGCGCCATAGTATTAAGGTATCCGTAATACTCCTGAGCAATGGCCTTATTATATTTGACCCGGGATTCCGATTCGGAAAAATCCTCATAGCTAATGAAGACATCCACCTTGCCGCGCTTCATGTAGCCTTTCAATTCAGAACGAATTGCAGATTCAAAAACGTTGAATTTCTTGGGCATCTTGATGTTAATATCAAGATAACGATTGTTGACTGATTTAAGCTCTACTATATACTTGCGTTGGCCTTCTGTAACTTCACTTCTGCCAAACCCCGTCATGCTGCAGACCATAAGTAAGTTTCTCCTTGAATTTGGGCTAAATTTTTACACAAGTTATTATAATATAACGCATTTTCAAGGTCAATGTCAATGCGCTTTTTATCAAGCATTTAAGCCCCTCGGAAGTACTTCCGAGGGGCCTCATTTTACAGGAATAAATCCCGCTGTCTTTCTTATTATAAATTACAAGCAGCTCTTGTAAGCAGCCTCTGCTCCTTCAGCGTGGATCTTCTTAAGATCAGCTGTAACGGCATCTGTAAGTCCCTCAATCCTGTTAAGGTCCTGATCCCACATCTTCTCATTTCCAAGAACAGCCTTTACAAGCTCCTCCTCGGAATCATTTCTGTGGTCATAGAAGAACTCAAGTGCCCATCTGTCATCGCTGACAGTATAGGTGTTGCCGGCAGGTCTTTTGCAAACAAGTCCCGCATCTGTAAGCTCCTGCACATCGTTTGAATAGAAAGCGATGTATGCTGCAAGAGACATTGTAAGGCAAACGGGAAGCTTGCCGTTCTTGTCAATATACTGAAGGAATGAAGGCATGTTTCTGGCCTTCCACTTACTTGTTGAGTTAAGAGAGATAGACATGAGCTCGTGATTTACGAAAGGATTGTTGAAGCGATCCTTAACCGCAGCTGCAAACTCATTAAGGTCATTCTCATCAAGATGATCCACCAGCGTAGGGATAACCTCCTCGCTGAGCATCTTGTTCATGAATCCGGCAACGGTCTCATTCTGCATGCAGTCTCTTACAATGTCAAAGCCTGCAAGATATGCTCCCAGCACAAATCCCGTGTGGGCGCCGTTAAGGATCCTGACCTTGCGGTGCTTATAAGGCATAACATCGGGAACTACATGTACATTGACTCCTGCCTTTTTAAAGGGAAGTCTGTCCTCAAGACCCTCAGGTCCCTCGATGATCCATACGCCGAATATCTCGCCAACGTCGATAAGCTCATCGTGATATCCGTTCTCAGCCTCAAGCTTCTCAACCTCCTTGGGGTCTCTGATGCGACCGGGAACAATTCTGTCAACCAGTGTTGAGCAGAAAATGTTGTCATTGTTTACCCAGCTCTTGAAGCCCTCTTCAAGTCCCCACTGATCGATATACTGGTTGACGCACTTAAGAAGTTCCTTGCCGTTGTTGTCGATAAGCTCGCAGGAAAGGATAACTACGCCCTTCTTGCCTGCCTTATATCTTCTGAAAAGAACCTGTGTAAGCTTGCCGGGGAAGCTGCTGGCGGGCTGATCCTCAAACTTGCAGGAAGGATCATAGGCGATACCTGCCTCAGTAGTGTTGGAAGCAATGATATCAAGATCATCGCTTTCAGCGATCTCCATGATCTTGTTCAAATCCTCGTTGTTGTAAGGATTAAGACAGCAATCACATGCAGAGATAACTCTCTTAAGATCAACCTTCTGTCCGTTCTCGCTTCCTCTTAAATAAAGGGTATAAAGGCCCTCCTGCTTGTTAACAAGCTCGGTAAGTCCCTGTGAAATAGGCTGAACCAGTGCAACCTTACCGTTAAAGCCGGCCTTCTCATTGCTGATATCAAAGAAATAATCAACAAATGCTCTCATAAAATTGCCTTCGCCAAACTGAAGGACTCTTACCGGCGCATCCTTAAGTACATATCCCTTGTATCCGGAACCTGCCAGTACATCGTAATTCAATAACTCCATCCCAATATGCCTCCTAAATATCTGTAACCGCTTACATTTTCCTTTAGTATGTATTTCTTACATATAAAGTTATAACAGATAATGTAAGCGTTTACAAGGATTATTTTCAATTTTTGTAACAAAAAATGCCGCTTCCATTTTGAAAGCGGCATGATTACTATATTAAGGCAAAAGAGATTTCTCCTGCTATCACAGCTGGTAGAAGCCAACCTTTTTGTACACTTTACGAAGTGTCTTGTTGGCGATATATGATGCTCTCTCAGCACCCTCTTTATATACATTTTCAAGATAAGCCTTGTCTGCGATAAGACGCTTAGCCTCTTCTCTGATGGGATTAAGTGTATCAAGAACAACCTCTCCCACAGCAGGCTTAAAGGCACCATAGCCCTGACCTGCAAATTCCTGTTCAATCTCTTCATAGGTCTTGCCTGTGATGGTTGAATAGATGTTCATGAGGTTAGCTACGCCGGGCTTATTCTCCTTGTCATAGCGTACGCAGTTCTCTGTATCGGAGTCTGTCACTGCTCTCTTAAACTTCTTCATGACAACATCAGGCTCATCCATAAGGAATACACAACCGTTAGGCTCAGACTTGCTCATCTTGGAGCCGGGAGTTGTAAGGCCGTAGATACGGGCACCTGTCTTGGCAATATAAGGCTCAGGGATCCTGAACACATCACCGTAAATATTGTTAAAACGCTCAGCGATATTTCTTGTGAGCTCAACGTGCTGCTTCTGATCCTCTCCTACAGGAACGTAATGAGGCTGATACAGAAGAATGTCAGCTGCCATAAGTGAAGGATATGTAAAGAGTCCTGCGTTAATGTTGTCCTTGTGCTTCTCGGACTTATCCTTGAACTGAGTCATACGGCTGAGTTCACCGAACATTGTGTAGCAGTCAAGAACCCATCCAAGCTGTGCATGAGCAGGCACATGTGACTGAAGGAAAAGAGTGTTCTTCTCCGGATCAAGTCCGCAGGCAATGTAAAGAGCCAGCATTTCAAGGGAGCGTCTTCTGAGCTCCTTGGGCTCCTGTCTTACTGTAATAGTGTGAAGATCTGCCATGAAATAATAGCACTCGAATTCATTTACCCTGTCTGCCCAGTTCTTGATGGCTCCAAGGTAATTCCCCAAATGTAAATCTCCGCTTGGCTGAATGCCGGAGAGCATGATTTTCTTCTCGTTTTCCATAGATACAACCTCCCATATATATACTAAATTACTATATCAGCAATACTGCCTTTTAACAAGTATTTACTTAGCCTTTGCCAGATACATCGCTTATGATAGAATAATCATTACTTACATGATTTATAAAGGAAGATTATCAAATGGCGTTTGATGGAATTACAGTTGCAAATTTAACAAGAGATTTTAGCGACATGGTAACAGGCGGCCGCATTTACAAGATCGCCCAGACAGAGAGCGATGAGCTGTTTATTACCATTAAGCTTTCATATGAAGCCATCGAGAAATTCAAGATCAAGCAGACAAGGCTCGTCCTCTCGGCGGACGCTTCTCTTCCGCTGGTCTACATGACAGATGACAACAAGCAGTCTCCCATGACTGCTCCGAACTTCTGCATGCTTCTCAGAAAGCATATCCAGAATGGAAGAATTGTATCGATTACTCAGCCTGGTGGTCTTGAGCGTGTAATACGTTTTGAAGTTGAACACTTAGATGAAATGGGCGATTTGCGCCATAAAACCCTCATAATCGAGATTATGGGCAAATACAGCAATATCATCTTCACAGATGAAAATGACGTTATAATCGACTCTATTAAGCATATTCCGGCATCTGTGAGCTCAGTAAGAGAAGTTCTTCCGGGAAGAACCTATTTTATCCCATCTCAGGAGAAAGCAAATCCTCTAACGACCACAGCTGATGAGTTCTCTTCTCTTGTGCTCAGTAAAGGAATGCCAGTATTTAAGGCGATTTATTCAAGTTATACCGGCATTTCACCAATCATTGCTCAGGAAATCTGTTTCAGAGCCGGTATTGACGCGGATAAATCAGCCATCGCTCTAGATACCAAGGAATCAACATCTATTTACAGACATTTCGGAGATATTGTTGAGTGTATAAAGTCAGGCAATTATAATCCTGCTATTTACTATGAAGGCAGTGCTCCCAAGGAATATTCCTCTATTCCGCTTACACTCTATGGTTTTGGAAAAGATCTTTCTGAATCTGATAGTTCCTGGCAAGTGAAAGAATGTGATTCAATATCTTCACTCATTGAACAGTACTATTCTGAGAAGAACACCTTCACAAGAATCCGCCAGAAGTCAGTTGATCTTAGAAAAATAGTACAGACTGCTCTGGAACGCAATGTCCGCAAATATGATCTTCAATCCAAGCAGATGGCAGATTCTGAGAAAAAAGATAAATACAGAGTCTACGGTGAGCTTCTAAACACCTATGGTTACAGCGCTAAGGAAGGTGATAAATCCATTACTGTCAATGACTATAACACCGGAAAAGACATTACCATACCTCTGGATCCTACTCTCACACCTAATCAGAATGCCAAGAAGTATTTTGACAAATACACCAAGCTTAAAAGAACTCAAGAAGCTCTGGAAGAACAGATGAAGGAAGTTGCCGAAGCTATCGAACAGCTTGAATCCATTGCCACTTCTCTTGATATTGCTCAAAAAGAAACTGATCTCGCTCAGATTAGGCAGGAACTGGCAGAAAGCGGCTATATTAAATCTCATGCTTCAGGTAAAAAAGGTCGAAATGATAAGGTAAAGAGTGCTCCATTTCACTACCTATCCAGCGATGGCTTTGACATCTATGTAGGCAAGAACAATCTACAGAATGATGAGCTTACATTTAAGACAGCAAACGGTGGTGATTGGTGGTTCCATGCCAAGAAGATTCCAGGGTCTCATGTAGTCCTTTTGACCGGTGGTAAAGAAGTTCCTGACAGAGCCTTTGAGGAAGCAGCTGCTCTTGCTGGTTTCTACTCAAAAGGAAAGAATCAGGAAAAGGTTGAAATAGACTATCTGCAGAGAAAAGATGTCAAAAAGCCAAATGGCGCAAAGCCTGGCTTCGTTGTATATTACACCAACTACTCCATGGCCATTGCGCCGGATATATCATCACTTAGACTAATAAGCGATTAAATTCTAAAACTAAGACGCCTGACCACCTCAGTGGCCAGACGTCTTATATTTTTTCTTATGTAGTAGGCTTATTCTTCGTTTTTCTTTCTCTTGATGAATATCATTGTGAAGCCAATACCGGCTGCTACAATAATTGTGATTATTCTTCCAAGAGTGTTTGCAGAATCTTCTGTACGTCCTCTTCTTGCACCAAGAACTGCTGCTCCATCAACAGGTCTTACTGCTCCGAGAACCTGTCCCTCTGCAGGAGGAGTTATTGTTGGAGGATTCTCCTCTGGTGGTGGAGGATTATCATCACTTACAGGCGTAACTCTAAGCGTGCCATAATTAACTGTAATGTTGTAGTTTCCAGCAAATGTATTCTCACTCTTAAGAGTATAAGTAAATGGATTACCGCTGCTACCAACTGCAGTCTGAGATCCTGTTACGTTGTATGTAGCGCCTTCCTGACCTCTTATGTTTCCATTAGCCCATCCATCACCTGAAACACTGACTCCATCCTTTGTAAGAGCTGTTCCATCATAAACCTTGCTTGCGCTGCCTGATGAAAGAACTACATTTCTCTTAACCACATGAAGCTGTGCAACAACCTCTGTATCCTTCTCTTTTGCCTTCTCAGGATTACTCTCTGTTTCAGTTTCTTCTCCGGTTGACTTCTTTCCTTCGATTTCTACAACAAACAGATCCTTAACATCTACTGTCTTTCCTTCATACTCAGTAGTAATTGTCATACCACTGTAATCAAGATTTACATCGTAGTCGCCAACATCAAGACCCGGATCAGCTATTTCCTTAATTCCGGCAACATGTACTGTAAGGCCTTCCGTTACCTCAATGTCAACTGCATCAACAGGAGTCTCCTCTTTCGGATAATCAGCTGCATGAACTGTAAGTACTCCAAGACTTAATAATCTGGATACAGCCTTCTTAACCTTTGATGAAAATCCTTCATCCGCGATTACATGAGCATCTACAGCAACTTTTACTCCGCCGTAATGTAAGCTTCCATCGTAAACGACTGTCTTATCAACATCATCACCCTCGGAACCAGACTGAATCTTGATTATAAGCTTATAAGGTGCATCAGCCTTTTTCCAAATTCCATAGAGATGAACTTTCTTATCAAGAAGTACTGTTGGCTTAACTTCTCCTGCAAGATCGGCAACAGTATATTCCGGTGTCTCTGTCTCGGGATCAAGATCAGGATTTGTATCCCATCCTAAGAATTCATAATTAGGATTCTTAGCAGTAAACCAACTATTCTCAAGAACAATCTTATTAGTACCAAACCTTGCTCTCTCATCCTCATGAGTAAGCTTATCTTCATAAATCTCACTTGCAGGAAGATTAGCATGATATGTTACGAATGATGATACATAACCATCGATGTGATTTCCATCACGATGCTTTTTGAATACATACCAAATAACATCATTGAGATCAAATTCATCGCCGTATTTATTCTCTACGTATGAAGAAATCTTATCATCGATACCCTCATCATATGAGTATCCTACAATATTATTGTCAATACCGGTCCAGTTATATACAGATTTGTATCCATCTGATTCCTTGTAACTAATGTACTTTGGATCTATTGCATCGATATCATTTGCTTCTCCTGTCCAAATGTACTTATTATGCTGAGCATTATTCTTGTCCGGATAATAATCCTCAACCGGCTGACGTCCTTCATTAGGATCCTTAAGTCCCATATGAACGCCAAGAAGGAAGTAATAAACTTTGTTATCATTTCCCTTTCTAAATCTTGCATGTAAAGTCTGATTTGCCTTTACAGAAGTGATACCCTGGAACTCTCTGGTAAGACCTGAATCTACATAAATTGAATCAAATTCATAGTCTTTACAATAGTCAGATACAAAATCAATCGCATCATCTACAGTTAAAGTCTCACCTTTATAGAACTTGAGTGTTCCTAATGTTTCAACTTTTTTCTCCTGAGCATCTTCATAATAATACCCTTTAAAGGTAATTGTGTATTGGGGTTCCTCATTCCATACAGCATAAAGATCAATCTTATCATCATTGTTTACATCTACAGATGCAGGATTGAATGCTCCATTTTTAAACTCATATGTAAGAGTGACCGTTTCGCCATTCTTTACACCCCAGCCAAGGAATGTACCATGAGCATTTGCAGGAAGCTTGGTTGCATCATAAGTAAGTAATGTATGACTTCCCTGACCATTCTGATCTTCTGTTTCCCACTTAACACTATAAGGGTCTGTAGCTACATCATCACCAAAATTACTATGGTAAGTTACAGATGCACCATAATTAAAATCAGTTGCAAAATTGAATTTATAATCAAATCCAAATTCATTCTGTCTGTAGGTATGTGCATTTATGCATCTCTCATAAGCATTTTTATTTTCTGCTTCTGTGGATTCATGAATATAAGGCTTTGAATTTCCCTTAACATATACAGTAAAGATAATCTTATTTGATGAAGATACTTCGCTTATATAACCATCTTTGCCTCCTGCAGGAAGTGATAATCTAAGTTCTTTAACTTTAAGATCTGATTCATCAATTCCTTTAACAAGATCAAATTCTTTTCCTTCAATAGTAATAGTTGCCTTTTCTATTGAAGGTAATTCAGCATCAGTAAATCCAAGGTCAATATGATTAGAAGTTTTATATTCACCCAGATCAGCCTTTTTATAAAAGAACTTTATAGTTTCGTCAGTACCAGCAGGTATGCTTACCAAACTATTATCTTCAAGTGCTACTCTTGCATCCGTTGAAACGAAATAAGTTACATTCCTATCGTCTAATGTTGCATGATCAAAAGTATATCCATCCATTATAGGAGCTACTTTTGAAGCAGCGATACATCCGACACTCTGAATATAATAGTCGTATTCAATGTATCCTATTTCATCCATCCTAACCTTACGAATGGAGTTTTCCTTTGTTATAGGTGTACCATCATCAACATCATATACACCTGCATAAAACTCATAATGACTATTATTGTTATTACCAAATCCGAAAACAGTTACAGTATAAATTGAGAAATGCGCTGCATCAATACTTACATCTGTAGTATCTTCACTATTAGAAGGAATTTCAGTAACATTGGTTACTTCATCTCCGGAAGTCTCTACATGGTAAACAGCCAGAGATGTGTCCTCTGACTCAGCAGCCACGATATTCTCGAATGTAACCTTTACAGTTCCATCTTCGGGCTGTACATATCCGCCTGCACTCTCTGACTTGATGTTGATGTCATAAGAGTAGGTCTTCTCTACTTCTAAATCATCTCCGGTTTCGCCATCGATAGTCTCAGCAATTTTCTCTTCAAGGCTGCTCTGAACCTTAACGACTTCAAGTTCTGCGTCGTTAGGAAGAACGTTCTCTGCTGCATAAAGAGAGATCTTGATTCCATCCTCAGCGATTGTAGTATCAGCAAAGAAAGGAAGATCCATCGCTACTTCTTCTTTAACTTCTTCTGTAACTTCTTCCTTAACTTCCTCAGTCTCTTCCTCAGTTTCAGCTTCCTCAGCTTCTTCCTCGGCTACCTCTTCGGCAACTTCTTCCGTGTTTTCGTCTTCGTTGTTCTCCTCGACGATTTCTTCTACCTGATCGTTCTGGTTCTCAGAATCCGTTACCACCGCATCTTCGGTAACAACAGGTGTTTCATCAACCTTTTCAAAGATTGATGGAAGCTCTGTCTCTTCTGTCTCTGGAGCATCTACGGTGATCTCATCTCCCTCATCCGCAAATACCCTAAGTTCGTTGAAATCACTCTTGAATGTAGTGATCACAAGAACCAGCGCCAGAAGAAAAGCCAAAATTCTATTGCACTTCTTCAACATACACGTTCCTCCATACATAAGAAAAAAAATAAGATGTGAAATTTTTGTGAAAAATTCCCACACCTTATTGTAATATTTTTTCAATCATAATGTCCATCATAATTTGAAAAAATTTTGTAAATTTTTAAAAAAGTATAAAGAAACTATAATAATTTTATTTTCTTCAGAAGCCTTGCGATACTTGCACCTTTTGGAAACCGCTTAATGTCGTCTTCGGTAGCTCCTCCACTTTTTATCAAAACAGCGAAATAAACCACCACAGCTGCTACAACTGCGACCATTGTCGCGATCAGATTAATAAAATATTCTCCTTTTTCAAGATGTCCGAGCAAAAGCATAAATACAAAATGAATTCCGTAAGCTACAGCCCCCATGACTATTGCAGAAATTGCCGGAAGTACAAAGGTCTTTTTAATATCTGTAGTAACATCCAGGCTTCTCTTCATAAAGAAGTTATTGAGAACGCACATCATCAGTGAATATGTGATCGTCACGATACAAAGCGCTATATCGTTCAGATTAGTGTACAGAAGCAATAGAACCAGTAAAGCTGCCTGAACGATCAGTGATATACCGGCATTTATTACAGGAATATACACCTTGCCAATTCCCTGGAGTACAGCGTTGGTCACGGTCGAAAGCGAATAGAATACAACAGTGATTGCAAGGAACATCAGCAGCATCGATGCCTCATCAAGAGAGGCTTTCTGTGGGAATAGTATCATCATGACAGGTTTAGCCAGTGCAAAGAGTCCCACAGCACAGGGAATAGAGATCATCAGAATAACTCTGTTGACCCTTGCTACAGTTTTGGCTGCTTCATCCATGCCATCCTTAGCAAGAGTAGCGGATATCTCAGGAATCATGGCAGCTGCAGCAGCACTGGCAAGAGCAATCGGAAGATTTGTGATGACCATGGCCTTACTGGAGAAGATTCCGTACTGATAAGCCACAGTGCTCTCTTCCATTCCCTTAACATTGATAAGTATTCTTGTAAAGAAGGTTGAGTTCAGCGTCGTCGATACATTATAAATGAAAGTACTCAGGATAAAAGGAGTAACAACCATTAAGATCAGCAAGAAAGCCTGTCCATAGCCCATATCCTCGCTCTCATCGCTCTCAATTCTTCTATGTATATTGCTGCTGTTGAACTTATAGACAATAAACATGAAGATCAGCGCAACCAGAACGCCCGAACCTGTTCCCAGGGCACTACCTATAGCTCCGTAGACAGCTCTTTTAGATGGGTCGCCTTCGCCCACCATTCCGGTCAGTATAACAGCGCCGGTAATACTTACTATAGCGTTAAAGATCTGTTCCACCAGCTGAGAAATCGATGTAGGCACCATGGTTCTGTGAGCCTGGAAATAGCCTCTGAGAACTCCCAGAAATCCAAAGAAGAAAATCGTGGGCGCAAAGAACCTAAGGACTGTCGCACTTCGTCCCACAACAAGGAAGTCTGCGCCAAAGAAAAGAATCAGCGCGCCCAAAAGGCCTAC
>JAEEGK010026858.1_pt1 | contig 11677 bp, 7 predicted proteins | sample 8958771 | NCBI WGS metagenome assembly JAEEGK01 (sample SAMN16246547, study PRJNA631951) | gut metagenome | biome: gut microbiome; feature: rumen; material: SC-attached | host: Bos | place: Iran: Karaj | collected 2018-10 | reverse complement strand
CATTCAACTGGATTGAAGCATAAACAGATTATTTAATTAAACGAAAACTCCGGAAATGAATGAGATTTCCGGAGTTTTTTGTCTTTATATTAAGTGAATTGGAAGCTTTTTCTTTATTCTTTTTTGCCGAAGCATCGGTATGAATGGGTAGTGTAAATATCATTTACATTAATTTCTCATCATAAATCGCACGCTGACCGCCTACATATTTAGGACGGCGTCTTGCACAGATGATGGGTGCTTCACCGATCTTTCTCAGTGATATACGAAGAGGTACTACTACATTATGGATGTGCATACCGATCATGGTACCGCCGATATCTATACCGGCATCTCCCTTAGCCTCTACTGATTCTACAAGTACCGGATCTTCGAAACGGTTATAGCACTCCGTAGCAAAAGCTCCGCCCGCATGATTGGGCTGTGGGATGGCGTTTACCTGCTCAAATCCAAATTTAAGCATGGTCGCACGGTCTACTACAAGTGCTCTGTTTAAGTGCTCGCAGCACTGGGCTGCAGGGAGGATTCCATGCTCTCTAAGTACAGGGATTATACCGTCATATATAGCTCTTGCCGAATCCATGTTTGTGGCGGTTCCTATCTGGCTGCCAAGTACCTCGCTTGATGAACAGCCGATAACGAACAGAGAGCCTTCCTTAAGATTTGCTGCCTTTATTATTTCTGTAACTGCCTGCCTGCTTTGTTCTGTAATGTCCTTAAAATCCATGATCTTTCCTTTCTCATTTAAGTTCCATACGCTTAAATATCTTGATCAGTCCGCCCTTGAAGCACAGAAGGAGTGAACCTACAACTCCGAGCAGCGCCTGAGCTATCTCGTAAGGGAGCTTTATCATAGCATACTCAAAGGTCGCATAGACAAATGTTTTTCCAAGTGTATAACCTGTAACCATTATAACTGCTCCGATAAGAGTTGCAATGAGAGCACTTACAAAATGCTTCTTATTGGTAGAGTACATAGCTCGTCCGGCAATGAGAGCGATAACTACTGCCTGCAGACCGTGAGTAACCAGGGATACATACATGGGAAGCGGATAGAATATCATATCTCCGAGGAAGGATCCGACTCCTCCGACTACAAATGCTGCAAAAGGATCAAGCAGCAGGGCTGCGGTACATATGACGGTATCGCATAAGTAGAGATGTCCGCCGGGAACGGGGATACCGAAACTCGACATCGCAATATTCAGTCCCATGAATAATGCCGTAATGGTGATCCATCTGGTCTTGTTTATATCTTTAAGTCTTCTGTTTTTTATAGTTGTATTTGTAGTTGCTGCCTGCATATTACCACCTCGCTATATGATTTTCTTGGGATGTTAGATAAAATATCACAGATTTGGTATTATTAAAATCACCAATTTAGAAGAAAATTATATAACCAGATTCAGAATTCATTTGTGAACAAATTTCAAAATCTTAAAAATTTATAAATTAATGGTTGACAAAAACGTTTTATACCTTTATAATGCGATATCAGTGAAACCAAATGTCAAATATTGAAGAAAGAGAGGTAAAAAGCTGTGACGTTAGTTTACGATTTAATCAAAAATGCGAGAGCAAACAACAACTTAATAGTATACGATGTACATGAGCATACCTCGACCGGGACTAAGGAGATCTGAATAATTGGAAAATCTTAGTTTATATTACTATATGAATAGGAATATGAGACCGTGGTACTGATGTGCTGCGGTCTATTTTTATGCACAGGTCGGGATGTGAAGAAAGGTTTTTTAGGAAAGGAAAAATGAAGAAGATAAGTTTTTATTTAAAGAAATATTGGTATTTATATCTTCTGGCGTTATTCTGTTTATTCATATATGAATTTTTGGATATGGTATCTCCACAGGTAACGCAGAGGATAATCGATGATGTTATAACAGACGGACAGGTAAGTCTGCTGCCCTGGCTTATACTTATGCTTATTATAGTAGGTGTGGGCAGAGTAGCTGCCGGTTATGTCAGGGAATTTACCTTTGACAAAACGAGCTTCCGTGTAGCTTCAGATATCAGGAAGCATCTGTTCGGACATATCCAGGGACTGTCGGTTGACTATTTTGACAAGATGAACACCGGCGAGATAATGTCCAGGGTTAAGGATGATGTGGATAAGATCCAGGGAGCGTTCGGATACATAGGTATGCTGTTCCTCCAGGTTGTTATCCATACGGTGATGATACTTTGGTGCATGTGGCGCATCAGCCCGTTCCTCACTATTTTCCCTCTGGTAGCCCTGCCTTTATGTGCAACCATAGCGATAGTTATGGAAAGAAAGCTGGATAAGGTTTATGAAGAGATAAGTGACGAGGATGCCGATATGAACACCGTGGCTGAGGAAAACCTCGCCGGAGTACGTGTAGTAAAGGCATTTGCCAGGGAAAAGTTTGAGATCGGAAAGTTTTTAAAGCATAACAAGAGGTTCTATGACCTCAACATGAAGCAGTCAAAGGTCTGGATAAAGTATAATCCTATAATGCAGATGATGACAAAGCTATTGATAGTTGTCGCATTACTGCTCGGCGGACTTAAGGTTATAAATGGGGAGATGACTCTCGGCGGCTTGGGAGCGTTCCTTGAGTACTGTGCAAATGCAGTATGGCCCATGGAGATGCTTGGCTGGCTTTCAAACGAGCTGGCATCGGCATTTGCATCAAAGAAGAAGCTGGATAAGATCTACGCAGAGACTGCAAAGATCAAGGATCCTGAGAAAAAAGCAGATGACCTTACAGACAATTTCGAATTTAAGGATCTGGAATTTAAGAATGTAAGCTTCTCCATAGATAATAAGAAAATACTTGATAATGTATCTTTCAAATTAGTAAACGGAAAGACACTTGGTATCATGGGAGCTACGGGCTCGGGAAAGACTACCATTATCAATATGCTCTTAAGATTCTATGATCCTGAGGAAGGGCAGATACTCTTAAACGGAATGGATATCCGTGAAATGCCTTTGGCGGTAGTAAGAAAAAATGCCTCAGTAGTAATGCAGGATGTATTCCTTTTCTCAGATACTATAGATGAAAATATCCGTCTGGGAAATAAGGACAGCATAACCAAGGACGAAATAAGCGAGGCTCTGACAAAGGCCTGTGCATCGGACTTTGTCGGCAAACTGGATGAAGGAACAGAAACAGTCATCGGAGAAAGAGGCGTAGGCCTTTCCGGCGGACAAAAGCAGCGTATCAGCATGGCCAGAGCTTTTGCAAAGCATGCACCAGTCCTGGTACTTGATGACTCAACCTCGGCTCTTGACATGGAAACCGAGCATGAGGTACAGGAGAACTTAAGCGAGCTTAAGAATGCCACAAAGATAATCATCGCTCACAGGATTTCCGCAGTCCGTCATGCTGACGAGATCATAGTCCTTGAAGAGGGAAAGATTTCCGAAAGAGGAAATCACGAGAAGCTGCTGGGTGAAAAGGGTTACTATTATAAGACCTACATGGCTCAGTACGGAGATGTTTTAAAGCAGCTGGAAAATGTAAACTAATTTTTTAGATATAGAAGGAAGTGAGAAATATGTCGCGTAATGCAACTAAGCAGGACGAACACTTAGAACAAACGAGCAAGGCGAAGACGCTGGCCCGGTTGTTTAAGTACCTGTTTAAATACAAGGGGCTGATAGCATTGGTCTTAGTGATCATGGGTATCAGTACCACCATATCGATAATAAATCCGCTGATCATAGAGCGTGCGATCAATGTCCATATTATAGGAAAGAGTACGGACGGACTTATACAGCTTTGTGCCATAGCGGCAGGACTCAACATAGCTCTGGTTTTGCTCATTAAGCTCAGAATGTACCTGATGGCAAAGATGTCAAACGAGATAGTGCTAAAGATCAGGCAGCAGCTGTATGAGCATATACAGACCCTGGGCTTCGGATTCTTTGACGGAAGACCTACGGGTAAGATACTTTCACGTATAATGGGTGATGTAAACTCTCTGAAGGATGTTTTATCAAACTCGGTAACCACCCTTATACCTGATGCGATAACCATTATCGCAGTAATAGTCATCATGCTGATAAAGGACTGGAGACTGGGACTTGCTTCACTTTGGAGCCTGCCCATCATGATCTTCGGAGTATCCTTCTTAGAGAAGCGTTCGCATAAGGGCTGGCAGAATTTCAGGAAAAAGAGCTCTAATCTTAATGCGTTCCTTCATGAGGACATCGCCGGGATCCGTGTCATCCAGAGCTTTCATGCAGAGGATGAGACCCAGAAGACCTTTAACAAACTGACCGATGAACATTGCGATTCTTTTGTGTCGGCATGCCGTTGGGCTGATCTTTTCGGACCGGTCATCGATATATGCTGGGCAGCAGGATTGATAGCCATGTATCTCATAGGTATACAGTTTGTGGGCATCGAGAATGTATCAGTAGGTACACTGGTAGCATTTGGTTCATATATCGGTATGTTCTGGCAGCCGGTTATGAACTTAAGCAATTTCTATAACCAGATGATCACAAATATTGCCGGAGCAGAGCGTATCTTTGAAATATTCGATACAAAGCCTGAAATCTGTGACAAGGAAGATTCCATAGAGCTCACAGATGTAAAGGGTGAGATTGATTTTGAAAATGTCAGCTTCCACTATGATGAGGATCCTGATGTACTCCATGAGGTCAGCTTCCATGTAAATGCAGGTGAGACCATCGCACTTGTCGGTCCCACCGGAGCAGGAAAGACCACCATTGTAAACCTTATATCAAGATTTTACGATGTCCAGAGCGGAAAGGTTCTTTTGGATGGAAATGATCTGAGAGATGTTTCTATAGATTCCTTAAGGAGTAAGCTGGGTGTCATGACTCAGGATAACTTCCTTTTCACAGGCACGATAAAGGAAAATATCCGTTATGGCAGACTTGATGCAACTGATGAAGAGATCATAGAGGCAGCTAAAGCAGTTAACGCACATGAGTTTATCATGAAGATGGAAAAAGGATATGACACTGAGCTGTCAGAACGAGGCGCAGGCTTGTCTGCAGGACAGAGACAGCTGATAGCATTTGCAAGAACCATGGTCAGTGACCCTAAGATTCTGATACTTGACGAAGCAACCTCAAGCATCGATACACATACCGAGATACTGGTACAGCAGGGTATCGAAAGACTGCTTAAGGGCAGAACCTCATTTGTTATCGCTCACAGGCTTTCCACCATCCAGAATGCAGACCGCATCTTTGTTGTAGACAAAGGCGGTATCATGGAGAGCGGATCACCTACAGAGCTTATCGCCAAAAGAGGCGAGTACTACAAACTCTATATGGCACAGTTTAAGAATGTGTCGTAATATATCAGAAGGGAGCCTCCCGCTGTATTACAGTTGGAGACTCCCTTTAGATTTAGCTAAAATATTCTGTTTATGCTTCAATCCAGTTGAATGTTACAGTACTTGCAACACCCGACTTTTCTATAAGGGCCTTTGCCTTTTCAAACTGCTCCTTGGTACCTGTGATATTAAATACCGCATTCTTATCGATACCCTTAAATGCTTTCTTGCCGACACTCTTGAGCTTAGCAGCATTTAAGTTGATCACAGATAAGTTCTTCATGCCGTTAAATGCACTCTTGTAAATCTTAGTTACATGCTTTCCGAGAGTGATCTCTGTAACACTGGTATTTCCGCCAAATGCAAGCTTACCGATATATTTTACATAGTACTTCTTACCTTCAAGCTTTACATAGCCGGGAAGAGTAAGTGCATTACCCTTTGTAGCAAACAGAGTGAGCTTAGCCTTATTACCTGATATACTGTATTTTGTCTCTTCAAGGGTTAAGTCGGTATAAGCCTTTGTAACGCTCAGCGTCTTTCCACCCATTACATCAGTCTTAAGTACCAGCTGGGTTACATCTCCGTTTTTGGATGTTTTAGTGGAAACTATAGCTGAATTCTTTCCGGCTCTGTTTCCGACCTCACTGTCATCCTCACCATCCGTCAGCAGTAAATCGATATCTGCATATAGATCGTCATAATCAATGTATCCGGTAGTTACCTTAAGGATATTGCCATATGCATCAATATAAGCAATTACAGGAGTTACAAATCCGCCCCTTCTTCGTCCCGAAGTTTTTATACCGCCTGCATCAAAAATGGCCTGCTTTATCTCACTCCAATCCATATTGCCTGAAGCCTTGATACCTTTTTCGGTGCTACAGGAGAAGGAACCATCCAAACTGTTATATTCCAGAGTCTCAAGAATATCATCAGCACTATTACTCTTTATATCTATACCAAAAATCTGTAAATCTATTTCTGACAGATAGTAAGTAATGGTATCTATCATATCAATGGTGTTCCAGCAATCTACGAAATCACCCAATACTACTATTTTAGGTCGTCCGTCATCACCTGTAAAGCTTACTGTTGATGAGTTTGATATATCTTTGAAGCTAAAGTCGGCCCCGTATAACTCTCCCTCATCTGTATCTACATCAGGAGCTTCTGTTACTATAGTGGTAGGTTCTTCCTTAATAGGTGTAGGGGTAGGCTCCTTGGTAGGTGTAGGAGTAGGCTCCTTAGTAGGCGTAGGGGTGGGTGCCTTAGTCACTTCCGTCTGCTCATCAACCGGCTCTACTGTAAAGGTGTATTCCCTGGATATTTCAGGATTAAACTTTAAGTACATTTTTACAGTATACTTACCGCCTGCCGTAAAATGAACCTCGTTCGGATTATATGTCAGTATACAATGCTCCGGATCACTTGACTCTACAGCCATAGCCGCAAACTCACTGTTTGCATCTCCGCCGTAATCCAGATTATTTAAGAATACGATAACGTCATCCTTATATATATCACTGGGAACGTTTGACCAATAACTGCCCGTATCGGTTGTCTTTTTCCAGTAAGGCTTAAATCCAACAGGTACTTCTCCGCTTACGGTCTTACCGCATTTTTTACATTTAAATGAGCCATTCTTTCCATCAAGCTTTGTACATTCATACTCATGATCATAGTTAAAATCTTTTTTCTCATAAGTCTCTAAAGAATTAATGGAAATAGTGTAGAAGCTTTCATTATCATCCTTCCAGGTATACCATACAACTTTCCCGTTAGATACTATGGGCAGACAGTCAGAAAGCTTACCTTCGATCGAATAAGTATCTGAAGTCTCATTTCCGGTACTGTCAACGAGTACATACTTTACTCTATCGTTTTCTGTCCAGAGAACCATGAAGCTTTTATCGGATATTTTTACAAGATGAGGAGTGGATGCGGTTCCATTTCCTTCTGAAATAGAGGTAAGCCAATTGATATTGACTTCATCTGTTTCCTTATCTACAGAAGCAACAAAAACATTCTTGGTTGAACGTGTAGTGTTCTTTTCATCCTGAACAACAGAGCTGCCGGCTATAAGATAAGAATCCTTGGAAATCTCAAAACCGCCAACAGTTGCTCCTGTAGTATTGTCGCCCCTATTTCCCGGGAATTCCATAACATTAATGAGGTTTACTTTGCTCTGGAACTGTCCGGTAGTTACATCTGTAGGATATTTCATAAGAGCTATCGCTCTGGGACCTGCATCACCATGCTCTACCGCTACTATAGAGTGATTTTCTATCTTTACGAACTCATTGAAGGAATGGCTTGCATATCCTACAGAAGAGTTGGCAACCGAGGTATGGGAATCGGTTATCTCCATCGATGAAGTATCAACCTCTATAGTAACATTAGCCTGATGATTATTACCGTCCGAAGATTTATACATTTTGTGACAGGTCCTGACTATAAGGTACTGTCCGTCCTTATCCATCCTGCATGAGCCCGCATCAAAAGGCTTATAGGTATTGACACCGTAAAGACTTGCAGAATCAACTCTTTTCCAGTCCTTGGTATATTTTGTGATCCTGTATACTTCTACCTTATCGCTTTCCTTTGTGTTTTCCTGTCCGGTAACAAGATAATATCCTGTATCATCGGCATAAAAACCGCCAAAAAGCGGAAGTTCTTCAGCAAGTTCTTTTCTGGAAGTTACCTTAAAAGACTTATCATAATAAACTATACAAACTCCCTTATCATTGGCATTGCCCTGAACTCTCATAAATCCGGATCCGGTATCTACCAGATATGAATATACCGGTTGAGACCAGCGGCCATAGCTTTGTAACCCTTCATTACTGCCCCTAAGATCGGAACATAAAAGGCTGCCGGATTCTTTAGCACTTACAGGTACTTCCGGTTTTTCACAAAAGCAATTGGAAATCACAATTACCAGTGTCAATAATACTGCTAAAAAATGACTACGTTTTCTCATATCTCTCCTTCTGCAATTAAGCATTATTTTTTTATAAAGCTTAAATACATTATAGCACCATATAATAAATATTCAATGTTACTTTTAATAAATTACTCCGATTTGGGACTTCCCCGATCAATTTCTGTGGACATCTTTTTTGTGTGATGTTATAATTTTCCCATACTAAACCAAAGGAGATACTCAAATGGGCCTTAATGATTATATAAAAAGCGGGAATGAAAGGCTGGACCAACAGCTCCTGTTTACTGTGGAGATAGACAAGATGACCGCCGTACTCCGCAGGACCATGCTTATAGATAAATCAAGAAGAGAGAACGATGCCGAGCACTCATGGCATATCGCAGTCATGGCTATGCTGTTTAAGGAATACGCAACAGAGCCCGTGGATATCGGCCGCGTAGTGCAGATGTGCGTCGTACACGACCTGATAGAAATATACGCCGGGGATACCTTCGCCTATGATGTAACCGGTAATGCCAGCAAGGCAGACCGCGAAAAAGCTGCTGCCGACAAGCTCTTTGCAGAGCTGCCTGAAGATCAGGGACCCATGATCCGTGCCCTTTGGGAAGAGTTTGATGCCATGGAAACATCGGATGCAAAATATGCAGCCTGCCTCGACCGCATCCAGCCGTTTTTACACAATACCCTGACAGAAGGTCACACATGGACAGAGGGCGGAACCCATAGAGCAATGGTAGAAAAGCGAATGAGCATAGTAAAAGAATTTATGCCCGCCATCTACCCCTGGATCTCCGAAAACCTGGATAATGCCATAAATAAAGGCTGGTTACAGCCTTAAGCTACGGAATCTTTTATAAAATATTTATTTGATATTACCTGTGCTTTCTGATAGAATAAAAAACATTCAGGAAGAAACGGAGGAGCGTTCGTGAACGGTATGTGGGGTATGGTTGTTACAGCCGTCGGTATCGCGGCTATATTAGGAAGCATATATCTAATCTGGACCATCGGGAAATTTCCGGGCATCAAAAAAATCACCAAGGACAGCAAACTGCTGAAAATAGTAATCCCAACGGTTATACTGGCAGCAGGATTTGGAATTTTTGTTATTACAATGTCCGTGATAAATGCAGTAATAGTCCTTATCCACCTGATGCTTTTCAGACTGATATTCGGCATCGCGGGCTTTATCATAAATAAAGTCCGAGACAGGGAAAACACCTTCTATTGGCAGGGATGGGGTTCACTCATTCTGTGTACTGTCTATCTCGGAGTAGCATTTTTCACCTGTAACCATGTCTTTACAACAGTTTATGATCTGGAAACCTATAAGTCGGTCGGTAATCTGAAGATAGTCATGTTTGCAGACTCTCACATCGGGACCACCTTCGATGGCGAAGGCTTCATGAAAGAGGTTGAAAAGATAAACGAAGAAAACGCAGATATAGTTTTTATCTGCGGAGATTTTATAGATGACGGCACAGGCAAAGAAGATATGTTAAAAGCCTGCGAGGCGCTGGGAAAAATTAAATCCACATACGGTGTCTACTATGTTTACGGAAATCATGACAAGGGATATGGCAGAAACTACAGAGGATACTCCGCAAGCGACTTTGAGTTTAACCTTATGCTGAACAAGGTACATGTCATGCAGGACAAGGTCCTGGAAATCGATGACAAGATCGCGGTAGTCGGCAGGGCAGATGCCTCCAACAACAGCAGAAAAAGCATCGAAGAACTGACCAGGGATATCGATGAAAATAAATATATCATAGTCCTCGATCATCAGCCTCATGATTACGAAAATGAATCAGTCTCCAAGTCAGACCTGGTACTTTCGGGCCATACCCACGGCGGACAGTTTTTCCCTATGACCGTATTGGGAATGGCTCCAAACGACAGAACCTATGGCTATGAAAAAAGAAATGGCACCGATTTTATAGTCACCTCCGGTATATCCGACTGGGAGCTGAAATTTAAACCCGGTACCAAATCTGAGTATGTAGTTATTAACCTGAAGGGAAAATGATCCTTACCTTAAATCCAACCTGATATCCAAAACGGATATCAGGTATTTTTATGCCACTATGTTGGCATATCTCTTGCTGTTTATGACTTCCAGCATGAATGTGTAAGGTGAAAGGTTTCCACCTGCTATCATGGAGAATAGTCTGGGTGTGCAGCCTGATACTAAAGCCACGCCCTGTTCGTTCCGGGTTACGGGCTGCTGCCTGTTGCGTGAAGCCACGTTCCAGAATACTACCTGAGGTAACTTATATCCAGCTGCCTCGTATTTTACCTTGGCATTTTGGAAATTGGTCAGCTCAGCATTATTTACACATTCATCAAACTCCATATCGGAGATGATGATCAGCTTTTTAGGCAGATCTTTCTGAGATACATGATTCTTTACAGCAGCATTCAGCACAAGGTCAAATACTGCTTCGATATTGGTGTTTGCAACCCTGGTAAAGGATGCGATATACCTTAACCTGTCGGCAAAGGTCTCACCCTTTATCTCTATGAGCTGAGGCTGCTCCGAAAACTCTATGAAATGGTTTTTGTATGCGCCCCTGTTGTGCTCTGCAAAGTAAAGGCCCAGAGAAAGCGCCACTGCTGCAGGGATGGGCTTACCACCGCCGTACATGGAGCCTGAAGTATCTACTACTGCCAGGGCATCCTCTTTTGAGCCGAAATCAGGCATTGAAGCCCAGGTAGCATTAAGGACAGCCTTCTCCTCATCAGAGATTTTTCTCATAAAGTTACGGCCCTTGTACCACTCGTTATAGCTAAGGTAAGGCTCAACCAGCTCGTAAGGATATACGTTTTCTGCGTTGAGCACAGTTTTATCAGTATTAACCGCAGCAAGGAAAGACATATATCTGTCCCTGTCATTGCGGATAAAGGCCTTCTTGTATTTAAACATAGCCTTAGAAGGCTGCCTTGAGTAATCAAAGCTGTAGTCCTTTTCTCTAAGGTTGTTCTCTATGATGCTGATATGAGCTCTTAAGGCAGAAAGTGCCTTTCTGTATGAAGCCATGTTGAGACCTAAATAGCCCGCTATCTTTCTGGCTGCCTTTTTGGCATCAGAAGAAGAGGTATTAACCGAAGGAAGCCACTTAGCAAGCAGCGAAACACCGTCGCGGATACCTAAAGCCACCATATCCGCCTCGAACTGTTTCTTTATAAGCTCAAGCATAGCAGCCTCGCAAGGTGTGCCTAAAAGTACGAGCATATCGTCGTACCTACCGTACTCTGCTACTATGCCGAGATTTTTAACTACAGAATCGGGAGCGGTATTTGCCAGCCACTTTAATATGGTACGGAAAACCTTTCTCTCACCTAAACCGCCTCTGACATCTCTTGAAAAGAACAGAAGCTTCATAGCGATATCTTTATCTTCGGTGAAAGCACGCATAAATCTCTCGG
>JAEEGK010026857.1_pt1 | contig 11677 bp, 7 predicted proteins | sample 8958771 | NCBI WGS metagenome assembly JAEEGK01 (sample SAMN16246547, study PRJNA631951) | gut metagenome | biome: gut microbiome; feature: rumen; material: SC-attached | host: Bos | place: Iran: Karaj | collected 2018-10 | reverse complement strand
CAAAAGAGATTTATCTTAAGAATTTTCACATCCATTTTGTCGATATAGAAAACTATCAGTTTGCTGAATTTCAGGAAGGAGAAGATTACTACATCTGGAATCAGTCACTTTATTATATCCGCCAGGATTTTGAAAAGATTCAGGACCGCACTGGAGAAGATACAAACATTCTTCAGGCTGTTCAGATTCTTGAGCTTCACAGTTCATATCTTAAAGAAAAATTTCAGAACGAAACTAAGCGCGCTGAGGCTATAAAAGAACTTGAATCAGCCCTTGCAAAGCCTCCGTACTTTTACTCTATGCCTCAGATTCTCAAATTCCAGGATCAGAACGGCCGCCTTCTTTACGGCCAGTATACCGAAGATGATCTTAAGGAATTCCTTCAGAAGATGACTACGGACGGAGAAGCAAACGAGCTTCCTCAGCTGCTTGTTTTCAAGGTTGAATCCGGCACCCGCTATTATGTTTATAAGAAAAAGGTGAGCCAGGTTGTTGTACGTCTTTGCAATGAGGCTCACGACTCTGTAGAAAAACAGCTGGAAGACCACTGGTATGAGGTTCTGCTTGATTACGAAAAACTTCCGGAAATGTATAACGCCTCTGAGTTTGAAGCATGTCTGCATGAGCTTATAGAAAAGCATTCACCTATTCTTTATGCTCTCTTAAATGCAAACTTTATGAATATTCTTTCGTATGAGAATAACGAGGACAACATCGAAGGCTTCCGCCTTTTTGTTGACGGAAAGCTTTTGCCTTACAGTGATCTTCTTATGCTTAAGAATTCTAAGATTTATTCAAATGCAAAATCTCGTCTACCTTTCTACTACACTCTCCCGATTATTTCCTGGATTATGAGTCTCTTTAACGGCAGAAGCAAAGATAAAAAACGTGCAACCTCAGCTGTCGTAGCCACAAAAAATCCATTCGAAGAGGAAGAAGAAAAGAAGACAGATACTGGTCCTAAGCTCTCTAAGACTCAGGCACTTGCAAGAAACGCAAAAGAAATTTCAAAAGATTTGATTCCGGAAGGTTCTACTCTGGACCGCGAGCTTAACTATCTCACAAAGCAATGGAATAAGATGATTTCAAAAGAAGCTTACAACAACCTTACAGAAGACGTAAACTCGCTGATCCGCGACTATACAAGACGTGTTGTTAAGACTTTGTCTGCAACTTCTTTTACACGAGAGCGTGTAGAAAACCTTGCAAAAACTCTTGTGAACACTCCTAACATGCAGAAAATCAAAGAGGAAAAAGCCCTTACAGAATACGTAATTCTGTATATGCTGCGCCTTGTAAGTAATTTCCAATAGGCAGCTACTGTCACCCTGAACTTGTTTCAGGGTCTTTTTTTTAGCTTTTTTTGGCTTTTTTTTTCACTTTTTTAAACTTTTTTTTCAAAATTTCGCAGAAAATCGCATATTAAGTCAATTATATAGGTGTACGGATTTTGCGTCCGTGCGCAGATTCCCCGGCCGGAAATCTAGAATCAATTTAATTATTTTTTTTAAGAGGTAAAACTATGAACCAGTTGAATTCTTTGATTTTGGAAGGAAACCTTGTAAGGGATGCTGTTCTTACAGAACCTGCACCGGGTTTTAAAAAATGTGTTTTTACAATGGGGGTAAACCGTTTCTACAAAAACAGAAATAATGAGCCTGTAAATGAATCTTCATTCTTTGACGTAGAAGCCTACAACCAGGTTGCAGAATGGTGCGGCAAAAAAGCCACAAAGGGACGCGGAGTTCGTGTCGTAGGAAGACTCAAACAGGACACCTGGAAGGATGAAGCTGGCAAGAGCGCAAGCAGAATCTACGTTATTGCAGAACACATTGAATATAAGCCTGCAAAAAAATCAGAAGAGGCTGAAAGTCAGGCAAAGCCGCAGGCTGCCGGCCAGACAGAGGCATCTGCAGAATCACAGACAGAAAATCAGCCTGAGGCTCAGAAAGAAGCAGAGCCTGTTCCGGTGGAGGCGGAAGCTGTATTCTAGGTTTTAGCGGCGCTTACCAGGTTTTCCACCACGAGAGGGTTTGCGTGAAGCAGCAGGCTGGCGTCCATTCGCCTTTCGCTCCGCTGCCCTTTCGTTAGAAAGCCTGTACTCTTCCATCTGCTGAGGAGAATAGAAACCGTCTTTCCAGTTGAAGCGTGAAACTCCAGGAAGCGGCTGCCCCTTAACCATGGAAGTTGTAATTGCTTTTATCTGACTGCGTGAAACCTTGGTTTTGGAGAAATCGATAAGAAGTCGTTTAAATCCCGATGAAGTAATAAAGTCAGTTTTGTCGGTAATTGCAAAAGGCTCTTCCGGCATTACAAAAGAACCATCGGCAGTTGAGTTCACTTTGAACACAGACTCTTCCTTATCTTCAAAATAAGTAAAATCGTAATCTGATGGAAGCTTAAAGCGCATACGGAAAAGTGCCGGATAAGCAAAAACCGGAACAAGAACACGGGCACGAACATTCTGCTCGTAAGTTGCTTCCAGGTTGCGGCGTGAATTTTCGTAAGGCATTATGAAGGCACCTACATTCTGATTTTCAAGCCAGCTTACTGCCCAGCGGTTGAAGGTATAGAGGTATGGACCTGCAATAATATTTACCTTGCAGCCTTTAAGCATCTGCAGGTGAGCAATATTGTTTGCAACAAAGTTCATATAGCCGTCTGCAATAAGCTGGTCGAGTTCGCTTTTGAGCTTGTCTTCCTGGGCTGCAGAACAGAAAGGATCCAGGGAAATATAAATCTGCTTTTTTGAAAATGGCAGTACTGTTTTATGATTAAGCAGGTCGTATGAGGTTTCGCTGTTGTACTCGAGAATAAGGCGAACTGGCTTAAGGCCCTGAACCGCAAAAACATCCTGTACGGAAGAAACCTGTGCATAAATTCCTTCAGGAAAATATACAAGTTCCTTATTTGCAACAGGAGTAAGATCAAGAACTGGAAGCCGCTCATCCTTAGGCTGTTTTCTATAACGGCTAAGATCATTTGGAAGTACATGGTTATAGCGTTTAGAACCGGCTTTAATCTGAAGAAGATAAACTTCGTCTCCAACGCTAAAGCCGCCAGGAATATCAATCCATCTCTTATCGCTGTCTTCTTCAAGTTCTACAGAGTGAACCTTATGGCTCACGCGTCCTGTATCATCCTTTTTATGAAGGCGGATGGAATCGCCCGGATCAGGATCATAAGAGCCGCCCTTGAGCAAAGCCATCTGAATATGCTTCTGTTCAGGAGGCACATCGTCGCTCATATTTTCTGTAATGGCTTCTACAAGTTCCTTTGGAGCAGCCTTAGTAGCAGAAATCTTTCCAAGGTAAATACCTGTTCCACCAGCCTGATCCGGATTCAAAATTGCAGAAGCGGCATTGTTTACACCATCTTCCAGGCTCTTAAAACCATACCAGTAAGAAGTCTTAGTGCGGGCAAAGTCAGAAGCAAGCATACGTTTACCAGCTGCAATTGCACCCTTCTTATCTTCTTTGTAATGATCAATAACATAACGGTATGCAGAAACAACGCTTCCTACATACTCAGCACTCTTCATGCGGCCTTCAATTTTGAAGGAATCAACTCCAGCTTCAATAAGGTCTGGAATTTTTTCTATAAGTTCAAGGTCACAAGGAGAAAAATAGTAACCCTGGCGAACTCCACCAGGAACCTCTGCAGTATAAAAACGGCGGCAGGCCTGTGTACACATACCGCGGTTAGCAGATTTTCCACCAAGGAAGCTTGAGAATAAACAAAGACCGCTTTCACTTACACACAAAGCACCGTGTACAAAAACTTCAAGATCAGCACCTGTTTCGCTTTTAATCTTTTTGATTTCTTCAAGACCAAGTTCACGGGCAAGCACCATACGCTTTACACCACAGCCCTGTAAAAGCTTTACAGCATTAGAGCTTTCTACATTCATCTGGGTAGAAGCATGAAGCTCAAGATTCGGGAAAAATTCCTGAGCCATACGCATAACGGCATAGTCCTGCACAATAAGGCCATCTGGTCCTACTTCGTTCAGATATGAGAGAAAACGATAAAGACGTTCTGTTTCACGCTCTTCGCATACTGTGTTTACAGTTACGTAAACCTTCTTCTGCTTTTTATGAAGGCTTTCAACTGCTGCCTCAAACTGATTCCATGCAAAGTTTGTTGTTCGCATTCGCGCATTAAAACTGCGCAAACCAAGATAAACAGCATCCGCACCTTCGCCAATAGCGGCGTCAAGCGATTCAATATTTCCCGCAGGAGCTAATAATTCTACCATAAGGGAAAATGTATCATAAATCCGACTATTTTTAAAGCGTTCCTTGACTTACATTCTTTATGGCCCAGTTATCGGGCTTTTGCTTTACAGGATATTCAGCATCATCTGCTTCAAAGACTCCTGCCAGGGCTGCTTCCTGCAAGGCTGCTGCATCAAGCCTTTGGAAAGACTTTCCTGCTACCGAGCCAAGTCCGCTGTTTACTTCTGCTTCAAAGACAGTCCCCTCTTCATAGATTCCGCATTGTACAACCTCTTCTGCAAAAACAGCCATTCCTTTTCCCCATTCCGTTGCACTTTCTGCGGCATACATAAAGGTATCTAAGATGCTGCCATCAACTCCGTTTCTTACAAGTACAATATCTGTGTTGTCACTTAAACGTGCCTTTGTATTTTCAGACCAGATATCCCTGACATTCTTTCCTGAATAAGCAGCCGTAGATGCATTAAGATCTTCAGCTTCTGTTATACATCCGCTTCCAGCTGACCTCAAATGAAGAAGAAAGACTTCTCCCGCTTTTACATTTACAGGAGGAAAAACAAACTTCTTGCCTTCCCCATCCGCGGCACTCACAAGCTCAAGGCCGCTCAGATTTCCTTCCTTCAAAGCAAGAAACTCTATAAACTCACAGCGATATACATCTTCCTTATATTTTTTATAATTTACCTGGAGTTCTGTCATTACAAGCTTTGGCATCCGTGAATTAAAACCAGTAAAAGGAACACAAAAGGTAAGGGAATTTCCAGCCTTATCTTCTACTACACCAAAAATCTCATAAGCCTTTCCCACTTCATAGCACTGAGCCGCTGAATAAGTTATGGCACAGCCATCCTCAGAAAGAGAATAGTCTGCTTCAATACTACCATAACCGCCGGACGCTGCCTTAAGAGCCGGGGAAAGTTCTATTGTCTGAGAATGCTCTTCTGAATCAGAAATATCTTTTATCTGCTCAGAAACCGTATAGGCTTTAAGTTTTATTTTTTCTGAAAAACTTACCCGGACATTTTTATCATCCAGCACATAAACTTCTTCCAGCACCGGCGAAACATAGTCTCCACCTGTAAATATAATTCCTTCTTCCGTTACCCTGCAAGAAAAAGGAATAACACAAAAAACTGTAAGCAATACTAATGCAAAAGTCTGCACAAAAAGAATAAACAGGCCGCCCCACTTTTTCATCTAAAACCTCCTGACGAAAAAAAAACACGGCTTTTCTTAGCCGTGTTTTAATCTCAATTAATATTTCTCTATATATAATATAGGAACAACCTTTCGATTTTAGGAAGTGTTTTTAAAAAATATCTGAATTTTTTCAGATTTTTTTTCACTTTTTATGTTTTTTTAGAATCTTGCAGCCTCAACCATATATCTGATTGAAGTTCCTGTATCATCTTCCATCATTTTTTCAATTACAAAAATAAGATTCTTTTCTGACTTATCGCAGAAGATTCTTTCAATCTTATAATTTGTAACACCCTTGCGGTTGATGTCCGGAGTTCCGATTTTGCGGCTCATAATTACTTCGCCGGCAGCATCGCGTTTCTCAAGCATGATATAGAAAGATGAACGAGCATTCTTTCCGCTTCCGTTTACTGTAGGATATAATCTGATATGATATACATCTGCGTTATCTACATCTGCACTGCGGAAATCCTTAAATACAATTTCATCAGTTCCTGTTTTATTTACATCATCAAGAATATAAAGAACATGATCCAGATTAGCTGTCTCACACTTAAGATCCTTAAAGTAATAGAAGCTTTTTCCTTCAAGAGCTTCAAAAACATCGCGACCATTTTTTCCGGCTGTTACAGCAGAAGGTTTTGTCTTAAAAACTCCATTATCTGTATAATCATTTGCAGCAATATCTACCTGATAAAGCTCTGCCCAGCCCTGAAATTTTTTATCTGTTTTTCCATACTGGCCGAACACATAATATTTTCCATCTTCAGAAAATCCCTTATCAACAAAAGTAGCAACATCACCTGCAGAAAGAGCAGAAACAAGAACTGCCATAATCAAACTGCAAACAATAGACTTCTTCATTTTTATTTTCCTCCCGGGTTCACAAAAAAGTTATCCTTTTAAATTTTCGGAATAAAAACTAAACTCTTTACTATTATTTGTCTTAGCGTTATCTTTAAAATATGACAATCAGATTCAGAAACCGAATGACCCTTACTTTATTTATTATTGCAATCTCCTGCCTTATACTGGGAACTTTTATTACACTCTATCAGTTTCTTTCTGGCAATATGATTCTACCAGATGTATACACAAAATATTTATCTGAAAATATATTACTTAAATATAACCCTGTTTGGGCCTTCGCAGGTATTTTCATAATGATGCTTTATTGCTGCGTAACCACAATAATAATTTTTCACAGCTTTGAAAAAACTCAGGCACCTGATATTGTCTTCTTTCTCTTATTTATTGTAGCTTGTATTGCAGATACTTCAAGACTCCTGGTTCCAGTATTCCGTCTTTCTGGCACCTACTCTCTTTTTCTCTTAAAGCTTGGAAACATTCATCTTTTTGCAAGACTGCTTGCTCCTCTTGCACTTATGGGAAATACAGTAATGAGCACAGACGATTTCCGTCAGAGTACAGACCGCAACGTCATCATCCTGATTATCATTGCCTTATTCTTTTCTGAAATTATTCCATTAAACACCGCAGTTATTCTTCCTAATTTCTGCATCTCTTATGGATACGTAGAAGCAATCAGAGCTTTCTGTTTTATCACCTGTGCCTTCAGCAACATCCGCCCTTTCAGAATGAATAAGAAAAATGAATACAAACAGATTATGACACTGGGCTTTATTCTGCTTTGTATCGGCTATACTTTGATTTTCTACTGCTACAATATTACAGCATTTATAACAGGAACGCTTCTCTTAGGCAGCGGAACCTACATCTATCTCAATGAGGTTCATAAGCATTACCTCTGGGTAGATTAAGCAACAAACTTCATAAATATCAAGCCAATTGCAGGCGGAATAATCAGATTATCAAAATCAGAAAGAGGAAGCACTTCTATAACCATTGCACAAAAGGCAACAATAAGTGCTGTAAGACAATTCTGGCAGCAGCAGAAGGTTGAAACGAAAACCGCAAAGAAACAGGTAAGGCTGCCAGCCGCAGTTTTACCGTGAGCCCCCGGAATTGTTACCTTTCCAAAGAGTTTTCCCATAAGGCTTGCAAGTCCATCCCCAAAGGCAAGAGCATAAATACCTACCCTTGCACAGTTCAGAGGAAGAGTAAGGGCAGCAATAAGAATACCGCAGACAAGAGTTACCGGCCCAAGAACAAAATGATTTTCATCACGCTTACGGGCTGCAATTTCTGTTACCTTTGAAATCAATGGAATGTTGATATTTTTTGAACGAAGAATTTCACTGATTGTATAAACAATTACAGCAAGTACAAGAAGCCCAATTACCGGCCAGTATGCAAACTTAAGAAAGAGCGGAATAAAACTTGAACATATATGAATTGATTTTCTGAACAGTTCCTTAATTATTGCATTGAGGCGCTGTCTTTCTATAATTCCGTATAAAGTATTTCTTTGAGTATGCATAGCTTTTCCTGCCCTGCACTTTACAGACGCTCGTTATCAAGAAGCGTCTTTGAAATGTCAGTATAAATAGATGGCTCAAACTCCGGTATTGGATGTGTAATGTACTTAATATTCTGCTCTGCAAGATTACCACCCTCAAGTCTCTTCATAGTTTCCTGATTACGGGTAAGGGCATCCCAGGCACGAACAGACTGGCTCAACTGAACAATAGCCTGTGCATTCAATGCGCTGTTTCCAGTTCTCTTTGCCAACTTATAAAGTGTTACACCATAGTTATTAGATGCATAAAGATATGTATTGATTAAATCATAATCCTTTACATTTGCCTGAGGAAGAACAAGACCGCTTTCTGCAACCTGAGCATCAAGTTCATCAATAAGCTGATCATAATAGCCCTGAGCCGCATACTCATCACCACGGAGGTAGAGAGTATTTGCCATAGCGAGCATAAGATTTCTTTCCTTAATGTTTCCATCGCCAGACTTCATAAAGGCACCAAGAGCTTCCATATAATTCTTTTTCTTATACTGGATATAGCCTATGCGGTAACGGATAGAAGGATTATCATTTTCAAGTTCTACAGAATATTTATAGTTGAAGAGAGCATCATCATAATCACCAGAAATAGTGTATTTGATATTACCCATATCTTCATAAAGTTTTCCGATAGCAGGAGTTCCTTCAAAACCGGCATTATCACGTTCTATTGTAAAGAGCGAGATACCTTCTGCAAACTGTTCCTGAGCCTGGAGATAATCATTTGTTCCTATATAATGCTCACCAAGCAGGCGGTATGAATCAATATACTTATAAAGGTCACGCTTTTTCATAGAAGGAACTGTATTGAACTTTTCAATTGCAGTCTGCAGAGTAGATTCAATAGCAGCAGTTTCATTTGTCTTGAGGAAGTACTTAGCCAGATTATAGAGAGCAATAGGATTATTAGGATTTGTCTTAACAGCTCTGAGCAGAAGTCCACGAAGGCCTTCAATCTCATAACGCAGATATTCTTCTGAAGGCGCAAGATTTCCATAATATTTATCAAGCAGATAACCACTGAGTTCTGCCCAGTCATCAGAGCTGAGGGACTTTTCGCGCTTTTCAAAGTTCTTCTGCATCTGAATAACTTCGCGCAGATTATCTGTTCTGATAAAGTAGCGCATCATACGTGACATATACAAATCAGTTGGCTTATAAAGCTGAATGAGATTTGCATACTGCTCGCGTGCCTGTTCAAGCTTAGAAGGATCCTTTTCTGTACCCCATTCAAGGAATACATCACCAAGCATTAAGATTCCATCTGCATCATTAATATGATAGTCGAGTACTTCGCGGCGTACAATTTCTTCTGCGCGCTCATAGTTAGCAAGATCATTAAGTTCCATATCAGCATATTCAAGACCAGCAGCCTTATCATGTTTAAAGTAGCGCAGAATATTCTGATACATTTTTCCAGCCCGCTGATACTGCTTATGTTCACGATAACCGCGGGCATATCTGAAGAACCATTTCTTATTAATTCGTTTTTTAGCAGCTTCCTCAAACTTGTTTTCTGCCTGAGGATATTCATCTGCTTCAAGTAAAGCATATCCCTGTTTATAGAGAGAATTTGCCCAGATTGGCTTGATGATGCAGTAATTTGTAAACTTAGCGAGGCCCCAGCCAACAATCAAAAGAAGAAGTCCCAGGAGGATTCCCGGAATAATTTTATTTCTAAGCTGATATGAAAGTGATTTCTTGTAAGCCTCATACTCTGCCGCAGTTCTGTGTTCAAAGTCGCGTGGAATAGGAATAGATGTATCAAGCATCTTCTCCAGCATACCGGCAACCTGGCGGGCAGGAGCTTTATTGAGGATTTTTTCTATAATTTCAAATTCAGCATCGTCTGTAAATTCATCCTGAACAATAAAGTCTTCAAAGGCAAGACGTACATTAAGCGGATATTCTGCAAGATTTGCAAGGAAGACTTTATACTGCTCATCTGAAAGAGTATTTGGAGGCAGCTCTTCTGATTCCTGTGCATCGCTAAAGTCTGCTTCATCAATATCTTTAGCCTTTCCTCTACCTCTTGCTTTCTTAACCTTTGGTTCTTTTCCAGTTACAAGCTTTGTTTTTGATTTTTCTTCTTTTGCGGTAGCAACGTCAGAGAATCCAGGAATTTCGAATTCTCCTTCCATTGCAAAGTCTTCGTGAGCACCAAATTCAAAGTCTCCGTTTCCGCCACCGCTTATCTGAGAATCTGTATCCTGAATGCCAAAGTCCATTCCTTCCATTTCGGAAGTATCAAAAACTTCAAGAGGAGCATTTTCATCACCCTCTGAGGCACCGTCAGCAGAAAGATCATCAAGTCCTGCTGTATCATCAAAGTCTGGAATCTCATCTTCAGCAGAGAATTCCGGAGCAGGAGCTCCTTCGCCACCGTCCTCTCCTCCGCCTAAATCAAAGTCACCGGCATCAAAGAGTCCTTCTGGAATTCCACCTGCATCTTCATCTGCAGCATCAGGAGCTTCACCTGCAGAACTTTCATCTCCCACAGGTTCAATTCCAACGGATTCCATATCCATTCCGCTTGTATCAAAATTATCTTCTGCAGGAGTTTCAGAAGCAGGTGTTTCAGCTGAAGCAGCATCCATTCCTGCAGTATCAAAATCCATACCGTCAAGATCAAGACTTCCTAAATCTGCAAGACTGTCAGTTCCACCATTATCAGATTCCGGTTCTGCTGCAGGCTCATCAAGTGGAGCAAGGTCATCAAGATTACCTAAATCTCCAAGTTCCCCAAGCGCATCTGTTGCAGCAGGCTCATCAAAAGAGGCTGTTTCTTCTGCAGTAGCTGCTTCGCCAAAAGAATCTGGTAAATCAAAGGATTCGCTCTCTCCAGCTGTTTCTGGTTCATCAAATGATGCTGCTTCATCCAGTGCTTCTGGTTCGTCAAAAGACTCTGCAGATTCCGGAGCTTCCGGCATATCAAAAGATTCATCTGCATCAAGAGTTTCCGGCTCATCAAGAGGAGCAGCTTCTTCAAGTGATTCTGCATCATCAAGAGCTGCCGGCTCTTCAAGTGATGAAGGTTCATCAAATGATTCTGGTAAATCAAATGATGCTGACTCATCAAGTGGCTGTGGCTCATCAAGAGATTCAGCTTCTTCAAGAGGTTCTGCTTCACCAAGATCTTCAACTTCTTCAACTGGCTCCGGTTCTTCTACAGGAGCTGTAGTTTCCGGTTGTGTTGCAATATCATCAAGATCTGTTATATCTTCAAAATTATCTAAATCTATTTCTGCATCGCTGTCTGCTGCTTCTTCTTCAGCCTCTTCCTCTTCAGGTTCGTCAAAACCGCCACCGGCAAGCAGGGCATCAAGGCCCATATCGGCAATTGAAACTTCTTCAGGTTCTTCTTCAACTACTTCTTCAGGCTCTTCTTCCGGTTCATCAAACATAGAAAGATCCGGCATTTCTGCATCGTCGTCTGCAGGTGGTGCAACCGGATTCAAGAGAGCTGACATATCAGGAGCTTCAAAGCTTGGGGCTGGTTCTGCTTCACCTTTTTTATCATTCGAAGCAGCAGCAGGATTAACAAGGGCTGTTAAGTCAGAAAGGTCTTCATCCGCAGATGAAACTTCAGTTTCGGCCTCAATGACAGGCATACCAAGAACAAATTCTTCTGAGTCGTTTTTATCTTCAATGTCGTTTGGAATCTCAATTTTTACAGGCTTTTCGCCGCGGATGGCTCGAAGGTTTATCTCGTCACCGAGCGAAAGAAGATCATTGCTGAATTTTTTAAGCTGACTTAATCCTGGCATACTACTTTAATTTTACCCCACAACCCTTGTAAATT
>JAEEGK010026856.1_pt1 | contig 11677 bp, 7 predicted proteins | sample 8958771 | NCBI WGS metagenome assembly JAEEGK01 (sample SAMN16246547, study PRJNA631951) | gut metagenome | biome: gut microbiome; feature: rumen; material: SC-attached | host: Bos | place: Iran: Karaj | collected 2018-10 | reverse complement strand
AAACCTCTTTTTATTGATTAATTATATTTTATTTTTATAAATATTTAAAAGTATCTAAAACACATTACATAATGTTAAAAAAATACAATACAAAAAGTATCTAAAACACATTACATAATGTTAAAAAAATACAATACAAAAAGTATCTAAAACACATTACATATACAAAGAATAAAAATAAAAATAAAAAAGATTCTAAATAAATTTAAAAAAAATTACTATAAAATCCAAATAAAAAAAGAAATAGAAATTTTAATCAATTTTCAATCATTATCAGTTTGCCCGTATTGGAATCCTTATAGACTTTTCCAAGCTCACTGTAACCTTCACCAGAACTTGAGCTTACATCAGGAGTCTCATTCAATTGCTTGCCTTGATCTATCTCAGTCACCTGCTTCATGGCATTGATAGCATCCTGCCTCTGTTCTGGATTGATATCCTCATTGAATACAATTGCCTGCATGTTCCATGAGATGACTAGAAATACCAGGAGACCTACTGCTATTACAAGCATTGCATCAACCAAGTTGGCAACACCAGTCATCGGGTCTTCCTCTTCCTCCTCAAAAGCAGTCTTTCGATTAAGCTTAACCATAAAAACATTACTCCTAAAGCTTTCCTATTTTTGTAAGGACAACATCAGTCAAGACATCAATGTTAGCAATATACTCACTATACCATCTGCGTCTGATCTTACTGATTACATAAGCAAGTGCACCAGCACCAATACCCACAACAGTGGTGTCAAAAGCAACAATGATCGCATTGGACAAAGTCACAATATCACCGCTACCTAAAGCAGCAAGCCCAGGACCCATAGGAATCAAAGTACCCATCAAACCTAAAGTAGGACCGATACGAGTGATAATATCAGTGTATGAGAGTCTTTTCTCCAATTTCTTTTCTCTGCTGCTCACTAGTTTCTTTGCAAGTGCTATTCTTGATTCAAGGTCAAGATCAGTGTCTGTAATCTCTCTTAAGTCATTCTTCATGGAATTTGGAATCTCTGAAGATTGTACTATATTCAATATTTCCTCTTGACTTTTTGCATTTGAAATCTCATTGATTAATCTTTTCATCTCCACATTGGAAACAGTCTTCCTATGCCTGAACTCCCTGATTAATCCACCCAATAGGATTATTGCACCTATTGCAAACAACAATAGGAAAATGATCACAGGGATTTGAAGACTTTGGCTAACCAAATCCAAAGTAGAAGTTAAAATGTTAGTGCCAACCATATAAAATTACTCCTCCTAAAAACTATACAATTTAATTAAAAAGTTGATGAATTAAAATATATGTTTCATATGAAAACTAATGTTTAATTCATCGAATCATTAAAATAATTAAAGAAATATTATAATATTAAATTTTATAAATTGTTTATCTAGATAAGACAATTAATAAATCACAATAATCTATTAATTTTAAAATTAAAAAACAAAACTTTATCCTTTAATTTTAAAATTAAAAAATTAAAAAGGAAAGCATTTGCCAAAAAAATAATAATTTAGAGGTTATTATCTAAAAATTATGAAGCTTAAAAAATTGATATTTTTTGGCAAACACTCCATCATAAACAAAAATTTTAACTATTCTTCTTCCTCTTTATCCTTCTGACGCTTATAACCAACAAGCAACAATAACAAGGCAACAATACAAATTAATCCTAATTGGAGATAATCTGAAGACTTGCTAACTACATTGTCATGCTCATCAATCTCATAGGCATTAGGGTTAGCTGCACTGCTTCCACTATCACTAGGACTTGCAGCACTAATGCTTGGAGAAGCATCTCCACCAACACCTGGAGCAGCATCATGATCAGAGCCTAAAACAGCATCACTGTTAGAATCTGTTCCATTTCCTGAAACATCACCATCATGACTTCCATGACCATTTCCACGAGCATTTCCGCTTCCACTATGAGAAGTACCATTTCCAACAGCACCACTGAACCCAGTACCGTTAGACAAGCCATCCAATATGCGGTTTATCCAAGCAAAATCACCAGTGCCGCGACCACTGCCACTCCTGACATAATCCTTCAGCCAATCAGGGTAATAATCCTCACTCATTTCATTAATGAACCTACCATTTGTATTATTCTTAACAACAGTGCCACTAGGACTATTCACCTGTTTATTAGTAACAGCACCAGTCCTATTGGAAGTAGTCTGAGTATTTAAAACATTGTTTGAAACAGTAGAATTATAAGTAGTGGAATTCTTGATATCCCCTAAAATCTTTACACCATAATTTCCGTTAGTGGTGATATTATTATACTGAATGTTATATGTATGTTTTCCTCCAGTACTCTGAACATAGCTAATGCCATAAACATTGGCATTAGAGGAATAATCACCAAGGTTATTAACAATAATGGTGTTATTCAGGATATTATCTCCAGTATCCTGTACTTCAATACCGCTAACCAAAGCATGAGGGGCATAACCCTCAACAGTGGCATCACCTGTAACATTGATGAAATTGCTGATAATGTCTATGAAAGTGTCACCATAGAAATTTTCAGAATAAATACCGCAGTTAGGCCCATGATTGAAAGTAGTCAGATTATTGAAAACTATCTTAACATGATTTACAGGACCATTGATCTGAATAGGGTAAGCAGTGCTCTGACAAGGCTTGCCCGCATTGGTAAACACAGTGATATTGTTCCTTATAACAGTCACATCCTCAAGCTTATACAAATCCAAGGCCTGGAGATAATTGTCATAGCCTAAAGGAGTGATGAAATCATAACTGATGATATCATTGTTCTCAATGATTGAATAGCTGCAGCCATATAGGATAACAGTATCCAATGTAGGATATGCATTCAATTCAAGGGAATTGTAATTTACATTAGAATAAATGTAATTATTGGACAAAGTCAAATTCTCACAGAAATCGCCAGCAAAGGCAGCAACAGCATCCATACTAATTTGACCATAATCCTTAGGGCCACCCCACCAAGAAACGCTTCTTAAAGGCAACTCACAAGTTATGTTATTGCCATAGACAAGGCTGTCATGGGTATTCCTTAAAAGAATGCCGTAATTATAGCCCCTGTAAGTGGCATGGCCCTTAAAATCAATAGTATTGTTAATCAATGACAAGCCAACAAAATCGTCATGATGCCCATCAGAATATATTCCGAAAGCAGTCTTGTTAGCAGGGGCATCATAAATGATGCTGCAATTATAGACGGTTATATTGTCTCCATAACAGAATATGGCAGCATACTCATTATCCTCAAACTCCTTATCCAATACAAGATTAAGATTGGACAAGACAATGCCTGATGCCTCCAAATCAAAGACTGTATTTTTGAATATGGAATTGTTGGAAGTGATGAAGGTATTGTTGGAACAGATCTTCAAAACACCTAAATCATCAAACAAACCATCAAAAACAAGAACCCTATCAGAATAATTGGATTTCAATACATTAGACTCATCAAAGTAATCGCTAAAATTAGCTGGAGTGATTACATTAACAGAGTTATTATTAATGTTAGAATTGGAACCGCTACTCTTAAGCGCTCTTGATTCAGGAGAACTCTTTAGCTTCTCAGAACCAACTGCACTACCAATATTATCTTCTATAACATCACTGGAACCATCAATGCCAGAACTTCCAACTATAGTGTCTTGAGATGAACATTCCAAAGAAGAATAATCAGATTCGACAAAATAATCATCTCCACCATCAATATTATCCACACTTAGAGAGCTGTCACTTGAATCTATATCTGCTGCAGAAACAGCACAGCCACTAAGCAATAGGAATAATAATGAAAGCGAAAACAACAATAGGAATCGATTACCTTTCCAAATAAAAAATCCTCCATTACATTATATAAATAAAATTCAACAATCAAATTTTTTCCTCAAAAAACCACAAAATATGGTTCAAAGAGAAAAAATATGCATTTTTAAACAAATAAGAAAAGAATGACCTTGTAAAAAAGACTCAAAAATATTCCAATTGCAATGAACTTTTAAAAGAGATCAAATTTTTCTCCACCTATCTAAAGACAATAAATTTTTATAAAAATTTATCTTTTATTCTAATCACAAACAAATATCCTAATTAGAATAAGAGATAAATCTCCACAAGTAATATTTTCTTGTAATTTTAAAAAATTTAAAAAAGAGGAAAAATGATGTTTTTCCTCTCATTTAATGAATAAAAAATTTTCTTATTTTAAGGTAATCTTTGCCTTTTTGGTAATGGCTTTGTAGCTTGTGTCTCCTGCAAATTTAGCTGTAGCAGTGTATTTTCCTTTTTTGGTTAATTTAAGGGATACTGTTGCTACACCTTTAGCATTTGTTGTTGCAGTGTAGGTCTTGCCATTGACTTTGACAGTGATCTTTTTGCCTTTGATTGCTTTTCCTTTTGCATCTTTAAGGGTGAAAGATACTTTTTTGGTTTTTGCTTTTACCTTAAATGTTTTTGCCTTGAATACTGCTTTGGTTGCTTGTTTGTTTACAGTGACTTTTACTGTTTTGAAGCTTGCTTTGTAGTCATTGTCTCCAAGGAAGCAGAGTGAGTAATAGTATGTGCCTGCATTTGCTTGGTTTACAGTGATTTTTACAAGGCCGTTAGCATCGGTTGTAGCGGTTTTGGTAACACCATTAATTGAGTAGGTAATTACTTTGTTAGCGATTGCTTTTCCGCTTGCATCCTTTAAGGTTACAGATAATGTCTTAGCGACTTTAGCGGTAGCGGTTAAAGTATCTGCAACAATGCTAGTGTCTTCAAGGGTCTTGTTGACGTACTCGACGATAGTGTTGTTGATTACTTCAGTTACTGTTTTGACTACGATGTAAGTGCTTAATGTAGCAGTGGACTCTTTGTAGTTTGCATTTCCAGCAAAGCTAGCTGCAATATTTACTTTTCCGGTGAAGTCGCTGATGTTTATGGTAGTTACGCCATTATCCATTTGAGAAGGAATGTTCTCATCATTTATGACAACACTGATTTCATCAACATCTGTAATAGGGTTGCCTTCACTGTCTGTTAAGGTAATTACAAGGTTGTCTCCATCAATATCAATAGCTAAATTAGAATCAGCTCTGGATTGAGTGGTGTTAATGTAATCACGACCACTATCAGTTACAACCTCATTAGTAACAGGAACATCAAAAGTACAACCTTCGATATGGACTAATTCCATAATATCTTTACCAGTAGGAATGCTGACAATACCTTTAGTGGTTACATTAGTAAATTTACAATCATTGAAATTGATACTGTCTTGAGTGTGGAATTTACCTTTAGTGCTACTTACAATAGAATCTGCAGCAATATTCTCAAAATTACAATTGTTGAAGTTAATTTGAGTATATTTGTCTATATCAATTAAATTGTCACCAGTAATAGTGGAATTTATGAAATCACAATTTATGAAATTAGTAACAAATGATTCTTCAGGAGGTTCAAGGCCATATTGAGCATTTTCATCAATATCCATATTAATAGGGTCTGTAATTTTAAAATTGATAAATGTACAATTAATAAATGTTATATCATTACCATAAATTACACCTGGATTAATAAAAGTCATATTAATAAAAGTAATTAAATAATGTTCAGGGTCCTCAGCATTTCCAACTTCCCATCCAGTTAAGTTAACAATAGTATTTTCTCTATTAAATCCAATAACAGTGAAATTTCTGTAACTATTTGAAGTACCACTAAACTCAGTGAAAATATCAGAAAGATAAATTTTTCCATTAGGAGTGATATATGAAATTACATTATAAAGACCTCGATCTCCACCTATAGCATTTTCCCAACTTTGACCATCTACAGAACTATCATATGCTCTTGAACCATTCACATAAAAAACATCACTATTCCCAAATGACAAAATAGTGCTCCCTAATTTAGAATCTAAACATGTTTGTTCTGTAAAACTTAAAACAGCTGCAGGAAGATTATATTGGTTTCCAGATTCATTATAATGGACAGTTTGTACTGAATTTCTAAAGATATTACCATAGAATACATAATCGTTACCAGAAATAACTACAGTATCACCAGGACCTCCATGATTTAAATAAGTGTTGTTGTAAATCTTACAATCTGGATCTCCAGTTGAAACATTGTGAGTGCAATTTGTACAGTTAGGACAGTTAGGACAACTGCAGTTTGTACAGTTAATACAGTAAGTTATATTCTCACAAATTGCTGAAATAGCAGTACCATTTGTAGCATTGTTGTTATTCTTAAAAATAGAATTGAATACTGTTAAATATCCTATATTTTGAACACCGATTGCTCCACCACGACCATTTGAATTTAGATTTAAATTGTGGGTGAAATTACAAGAATTTACAGTGATATTATATATGGAACCTTGGTAACTGTATCCGCAGATAGCTCCTCCACCAGTATTGGTACTACAATTATTATCATCGAAATTACAATTAATTACTTCAAGTGTACTGTATGAGAATAATGCTCCACCGTTCCATCCAGCAACATTATCACTGAAATTAGAGTCTACAATACGAGTATTAGCAAATGTGTGAGTGTGGATTGCACCAGCCCACCAATTAGCAACATTATGAATAAATGTACAGTTAGTTACATTTAAATCACCGCAATTGTTTATTGCACCAGGCTCATTTCTACCAGTATTGTTTTCAAATCTGCAGTTTTCTACATTCATTTGTACAGTTCCAGTAGTAGCATAATTAGTTACTGCACCAAATCCATCATTACAATTGGTGAAGTTACAGCCACTAATGTTCATATATCCTTTATCATTCCAGATTACAGAAGATTTATAAGCATAGGTATGAATATTATCAAAACTACAATTAATGAACTTATTAGTGCCAGTAGTAGCTAATTTTATAAGAACACTCGCATCCATATTCTTAAAAGTAACATTTTTAAAAGTAATATCTAAACTACCACTACTTTGGAATGGAATTTTACTAGAACTTCCCCCTGTAATGTAATTATCAGGAGTACCAATTATAGTGGCGCTATTACCAAAAACAAAGTAAGTATTATCTACAGTTATGGGACTTTTCAGATATATATTATAATTAGTATTTGATTTTCCATAATACTTTAAATCAGCCCAATTAGTCACATTTACATCAGTAGCCCTAGTTGGTTCAGAATCCACTATTGCAGACTCTTCACTAATTTCATCAGCCTTTATATCATCATCTATTTCTTCTATAATTGTATCATCAGAAACAGTTGGTTCAGTTGTTACCGTATCAACTGGAGTTTCATCTATTTCTTCTTGGATTGCATCTACAACAACAGCATCATCAACAGAAGCATCAACCGCATCGATTGACACATCTTCTGTTGCACTTGCAGCTCCCATGAGACAACAAAGAAGAACTAAAAATATCGCAACATATTTAAATTTCATAAGTTTCGTCACCTCGTTTTATAATAAATAAACTCCTTTTTTAAAAAAAAGGAGAAAAGAAAAATATGAAATCCACTCTTTTACATAAGGCATGAAAAATTATATGTTCCCATGAAAGAACCATAAAATCAATGCCATGAAAAATTGAATTTCAATATAAGTCCTATAAAATAAATCAGAATAGTATTGATAAAACAATCGTCTTATCAAACTAGATTTACTACTCATAAAATATATTTTATATAATATATATGTGTCAATAAAACTATATAAACTTAATTAAATAATTTTTAACCTAATTTAAAATTAATCCAATTAAACATGAAAAATAGCACCATTTTACTAAAAAAATATCACCCCACAATGAAAATATTATGTTTCTTTCATGGAAACACATACACCACTATTCCACCCTATAATCCATTCCATCCAAAGTGAAATTAATAATCACATTTATCACCTGATTCTCAATAATCACACAATCATCCTCTTTTTCACACTCTTCAATCCAATCATCAAAGACCATCACATTATGCATAGCACCCATATAAATCTCCTTCAGTCTCCTTGGATTTGTCTTCATATACGCCTCACGAACCCTTGTCTTTCCTCTTCCCTGCAGCTCATCAACAATATCAGCACTCAAGTCTATATTGCTTGCATGAAACTTACGCAGAGCATGAGACCTAAAAAACCGGTACCTCCCTACAAATCCCATATTCAGCTTATCATTCACCTTCTTGAAACTATAGATCAAGGAACTGTCAGTAAAGTCAAAAAGCCTATCATCCAAAGACAATCCCTTTCTTGAAATCAGATACTTCACAATATGATGGCTTGCTTCAGGAGAGCAAAATGCATAATAGAACTTATTGGTCTTTATCCTCTTAAGATAAAATGCAGGAACAATATCCCTCCTACCAATCAAGCAATTCAAAACATCATCAATTGAACCTCCATCATGATAATCATCACTTGCCTTAACAAAATCACCGACAGTAAGGGAAAGGGTTTCTGCCTTGGCACAGCCACTGCTTGAAATGAAAAGAACAAGCGCCCTAAAAGCATTAGATGAAATGGAACAGACCTTCCTGATGTCACCTCTTGCAGGCAAGTCATAATATGAGGATAGATACTCCCCATCAAACTTAATGTCATTCAAATAGGGCAATTCAATTTCAAAATGCCTATAGAATGTCTTGATTCTGGAAAAATATGTTCTGACAGTGCTGATAGCCAAACCTGAATCCAATAAAAAAGACCTGAAATCCAACAATCTGCTTTTAATTTTCCTGTTCTTAAGCGAAATTCCTTCATCTTCCTCAACAATTGCCTCATCCATAAGGGAGCCCATAGCCATATCATGAAAGAACTCATACTTGGCAATTGCAGACCTGTAGGACTTAAGCGTGGAACACTTAATGTTTCTATTTGAATAAAATCTTTTCAATAATTCTTCAGACATCATCATGATAAAAAAAAAAATATTTAAAAAAAGGACAAAATGGAGTTATTTTCATAAATAGTAAACTATACATTAACTATTACTTCTCAAACGCTCTCTAAACTTATATAAACTCAAAAAAATAATATTTAAACAATTAAACTACAATTCAATGAAAAATATACGAATTAAAAAGGTGAAAAAAATGTCTAATTTAGAAATAAAAGAAACATACCTATATAAAACCAGTGAAGGGATAGTCACTGCAGAAGTGTATTTGTCCGAAGATACCATATGGGCAACTCAAAAAGAAATGGGCAAATTATTTGATGTTAATGTAAGAACAATCAGCGACCATTTAAGAAACATATTCAGGGATGGAGAATTGGAAAAAGATTCAGTTATCCGAAAATCTCGGATAACTGCAGCTGATGGTAAAAAATATAATACAAACCTATATAATTTAGATGCAATCATCTCTGTAGGCTATCGTGTAAACAGCAAGAAAGCAACTTATTTTAGAAAATGGGCAACTCAAATACTAAAGGAATACATGATAAAGGGATTTGCTCTTAACGATGAAGCTCTTAAAAATGGAGGAATTTTAAAAGAATAATTTTTTAACTATGAAAAAATTACAAAATAACTCTGATTTAATAAAATAAATCAATATTCCAGTATTTTTAGAATATGATAATTATTTAGAAGTTTTTTCATCTAAAAAACTATAATATTTATTAATAATAAAAATAAACTATTTTTACAAGTTTATTGTCTAAGACAATATATCAACTATTAGAAAACCATTAAAAATGGAGGAAAAATAATGAAAGAAAACAATATAAAACTATTTGAAGGCAGACAAATCAGAACCAAATGGGATGAGGAAATACAGGACTATTACTATTCAATAATAGATGTTATCGCAGTCCTTACTGAAAGCAAAAGGCCTGAAAAGTATTGGTCTGACTTAAAAAGCAAATTAAATAAGGAAGGCAGTCAACTTTCCGAAAATATCGGAAGGTTGAAAATGCCGGCTAAAGATGGCAAAATGAGAATGACAGATGTGGCAACCACCAAACAGCTCTTACGCCTCATACAGTCTGTCCCATCACCAAATGCGGAACCATTCAAACTATGGTTGGCTCAAGTTGGAAGTGAAAGGCTTGATGAGATAGCAGATCCTGAACTGTCCATAGAAAGGGCAATCAACAACTATCGTCAACAGGGCTATAGCGAGGAATGGATAAGCCAAAGGATAAGAAGCATGGAAATCAGAAAGGATCTGACAGCAGAATGGGACAGATCAGGAGTTGAGAAAGGATTGGAATATGCAATCTTAACAGATGAAATAAGCAGAGCATCATTTGGACTAACAACAAATCAGCATAAAAGGATAAAAGGGCTGAAAAAGGAAAACCTTAGAGACAATATGACAAATGCAGAGATTGTAATCAATATGCTAGGGGAACTGGCCACCACAGAAATAAGCAAAAGCGAAAACCCAAACGGATTCGAGGAAAGCCAAGATGTAGCTAAGCGTGGCGGAACCATTGCAGGAAATGCTCGCCGCGAACTGGAGGCAAACACTGGACGAAAAGTAATCAGCAAAAGCAATGCCAACGATAAAAGATTATTAGGCAAATAATTATGCATTTTGTTTAAAAACAAAGGGCATTATCAATATTTTAACATTTCAAGACAAAGCGCTTCAAGAGAATTAAATGAATTAGCTAAACAAAACATTTTAATTAAGGAAAAGGATAAAAAACAAACATTTTTACAATTAATCCAAAAAATAGGGGTTAAAAATATTTAAAAAAAATAAAAAAAGAAAATGAAAAATTACTTAAAATTATTTATTAAGTAAAATTTCCTTGATTTTATCAATGTCTGCGTCCACTTGAACAGGATCTACACAAGCGTCAATTGCAGTGTTAGGATCCTTAAGCAAGTGTCCAGTTACAACACAAACAACTCTTTCTCCCTTGTCGATATCTCCTTGTTCGACTAATTTCTTAAGACCTGCAATGGATGCTGCAGAAGCTGGTTCAACTCCAACACCTTCAGTTCTTGCAAGTAATTTTTGAGCGTCAAGGATTTCTTCATCAGTTACGGTTTCAGCCAATCCATTGGAATCGTAAATAGCTCTTAATGCTTTAACAGCACTTACAGGAGCACCTATACGGATTGCAGTAGCAATGGTTTCTGGGTTTTCAACAGGAGTCATGTCCATGGTTTTGTCCCTAAATGCATTTGCAATAGGACAAGCCCCTTCAGCTTGAATACCAGTCATCATTGGAACATCATCCATAAATCCAGCATTGTGGAATTCAGTGATTCCTTTCCAAATAGCTGAAATGTTTCCTGCATTACCTACAGGAAGAACGATTCTGTCAGGAGATTCCCATCCTAAGTCATGAACAATCTCATAACCGATGGTCTTTTGTCCTTCTAATCTGAATGGGTTAATTGAATTCAATAAGTATAAGTGTTTTTCACGAGCAAGTTGGGTCATAGCTTCCAAAGCTTCGTCAAAGTTACCGTTGATTGAGAATACTTCTGCACCATGGAACATAGCTTGTGCCAATTTACCAAGAGCAACCTTACCTGCTGGCAAGAATACAGCACATCTTAATCCTGCTCTAGCAGCATATGCCGCAAGGGAAGCTGAGGTATTACCGGTTGAAGCGCAACCTACAGTATCTACACCAAGCATCATAGCTTTGGTCATACCGATGGTCATTCCTCTGTCCTTGAAACTTCCGGTAGGGTTTGATCCTTCCACTTTAACGTAAAGGTCTATTCCAAGTTCCTTACCT